>OCZT010005667.1_pt1 | contig 12438 bp, 7 predicted proteins | sample 1539031 | NCBI WGS metagenome assembly OCZT01 (sample SAMEA3539308, study PRJEB22396) | soil metagenome | biome: tundra; feature: field; material: soil | place: USA | collected 2010-05 | depth 0.15 m
TCCGATCTGTGGCCTTGTCCCGTATCCGGTGTTGAGTGCGCTTAAATACTTTCCCGAAGATTTTGGCATGGCGGTACGGACGGCTGCTGCCTTGTAGGAGATCAAGAATATGGCCCTGATTCAGGAGATCGATTACGGCACCAAACTGGTGCAGATCGAAAAGACCGTCACTCTGACTATCGACGGTCAAACGGCGAGCGTGCCCGAAGGTACTTCGATTTTGCGCGCCGCAACAGAGATAGGCACGCAGATACCGCGGCTCTGCGCCACAGACATGGTTTCTGCATTTGGCTCCTGCCGCCTCTGCCTCGTCGAGATTGAAGGCCGTGCGGGAACTCCCGCCTCCTGCACCACGCCGGTGGCCGAGGGCATGGTGGTTCACACCCAGAGCGAGCGGCTGTCGAGGCTGCGGCGCGCGGTGATGGAACTCTACATTTCAGACCATCCGCTGGATTGCCTTACCTGCTCGGCCAACGGCAACTGTGAGTTGCAGACCATGGCCGGAGCTGTGGGTTTAAGAGAAGTGCGCTATGGCATGGATGGGGCTAACCATCTGCAGGCCAAGAAGGACACCTCCAATCCATATTTTCAGTTTGATCCCGCCAAGTGTATTCTCTGTTCGCGGTGCGTGCGGGCTTGCGAGGAAGTGCAAGGCACATTCGCGCTGACAATTGCAGGGCGCGGCTTTGCCAGCGTCGTATCGCCCGGCATGGAAGAGGACTTCATTTCCTCAGAGTGCGTTTCGTGCGGAGCCTGCGTGCAGGCTTGTCCGACGGCGACTTTGATGGAGAAGTCCGTGATCACGATGGGGCAGCCGGAACACTCCGTAGTGACCACCTGTGCCTATTGCGGCGTGGGCTGCGCGCTCAAGGCGGAGATGCGCGGTGAAGATGTGGTGCGCATGGTCCCCTTCAAGGATGGCAAGGCCAATCACGGACACTCCTGCGTGAAAGGGCGCTTTGCCTGGGGCTATGCGACGCACCCTGATCGCGCTCTCAAACCGCTGCTTCGTGCAAAGACCTCGGACCCGTGGCGGGAGGTTTCGTGGGAGGAGGCAATCAGCCATACTGCAGCGGAGTTCCAGCGCATCCAGGCGCAATTCGGCAAAGGTGCTATCGGTGGCATCAGTTCTTCGCGCTGTACCAATGAAGAAGCCTACCTGGTGCAGAAGATGGTGCGCGCCGCATTTGGCAACAACAACATCGATACCTGTGCTCGCGTTTGCCATTCGCCCACCGGATACGCGCTTTCAAGCACTTTTGGCACTTCGGCGGGTACGCAGGACTTTGACAGTGTCGATCATTGCGACGTCATTTTGGTGGTCGGGGCCAATCCGACCGATGCACACCCGGTGTTTGCATCGAGAATGAAAAAGCGGCTGAGGGAGGGCGCCAAGCTGATCGTGATCGATCCGCGGCGCATCGACCTGGTGCGCTCGCCGCATGCCGAGGCGAGTGTGCACCTGGCACTGCGGCCCGGCACCAATGCCGCGGTGCTGGACGCTATTGCCCACGTTATCGTGACAGAAGGCCTGGGAAACGAGGCCTTTGTCCGCGAGCGTTGTGATGTCGATTCGTTCAGGCGCTGGGAGGAATTTGCGGCGGATGAAAGAAACAGCCCGGAAGAGGTGGAGAAGATATCCGGCGTTCCTGCTGATCTGATACGCCGGGCGGCGCGCCTTTATGCCACCGGCGGCAATGCCGCTATCTACTACGGCTTGGGAGTGACGGAGCACAGCCAGGGATCCACCACCGTCATGGCCCTCGCCAATCTCGCCATGGCCACCGGCAATATTGGGCGGGTAGGCGTCGGCGTCAACCCCTTGCGCGGCCAGAACAACGTCCAGGGAAGTTGCGACATGGGCAGTTTTCCGCATGAACTTCCAGGCTACCGGCATATCTCCAATCCCGCGGTGCGTAAAAGTTTTGAAGACGACTGGGGCGTACCTCTCGATATGGAGCCGGGGCTGCGCATCCCCAATATGATCGATTGCGCGATCGAAGGCTCGTTCAAGGGCATCTATATACAGGGTGAGGATATCGCGCAATCGGACCCCGACTGGCAACACATTACTGCCGGCCTTGCAGCCATGGAGTGCGTGGTGGTGCAGGACCTGTTTCTGAATGAGACGGCGAAGTACGCCCATGTCTTCTTGCCGGGGTCCACGTTTCTGGAGAAGGACGGCACCTTTACGAATGCGGAGCGGCGCGTCCAGAGAGTCCGCCGCGTGATGACCCCCAAGGGCGGGTACCAGGACTGGCAGGTTACCCAGCTCCTCTCGCAGGCTATGGGTCTGGAGATGCACTATGAACACCCCAGCGAAATCATGGACGAGATCGCCCGGCTGACTCCGGCTTTTGCCGGCGTCAGCTACGAAAAGCTCGACCGTCTAGGCTCAGTACAATGGCCGTGCAACGAAGCCATGCCGGAGGGCACTCCAGTGATGCACGTTCCAGGCTTTGTGCGCGGCAAGGGCAGGTTCTTCGTCACAGAGTACGTTCCCACCGATGAGCGTACCGGGCCGCGCTTTCCGCTGTTGCTCACTACCGGGCGCATACTCACGCAATACAACGTGGGAACCCAGACGCGCCGCACCAGCAACGTCGACTGGCACGCTGAGGATCTGCTGGAAGTCAATCCACAGGATGCGGAACTGCGTGGGATTCAGGACGGGGTATGGGTGAAACTGGAAAGCCGTTCCGGAGCGACTACCTTGCGGACCAAGATTACCGAACGGGTAGCGCCGGGCGTCGTCTACACAACCTTCCACCACCCCGAAACGATGGCTAACGTGGTGACCACCGACTACTCCGACTGGGCGACCGATTGCCCGGAGTACAAAGTTACCGCGGTGCAGATATCCCCGGCCGGCAGCTCCGCCGGGACACTCAACGCAGGAAGAATGCTCGAGAAGCACTTCAGGAGCGAGCAGCCATGACGCAAGTGGATTACGGCCGCAAGCTCGTCCATTTGGCCAACCAGATCGGCAAGTTTTTCGCACACCAGCCGAAGGACGAGGCCGTCGCAAGCATCGCAGACCATCTGCGCAAATTCTGGGATCCGCGAATGCGCACGCAAATTCTCACCCATATTTCTCAAGGGGGCGAAGGGCTGGACGAGTTGCCTAGATTGGCCATCGAGCAGATAGCGGATGAAAAGTTGAAAAATTGAAACGGCTTCCTCTGAGTACGGCACCGAGGCGGGGATACCTGTTGTCTACAAGACAGATAGAAGAGAAATAAGTTGGACCTGCAAAAGTCCTCCAGAGTATTGTTCGTCGCATTCTCTATTAGATTATGTAACTACAGTCCGGGAGCGCCCGGGAGATGTCGGGCACGCAACGGCCTTGTCGGGCTCGTCATTGCTTCTGGGTCAATCCCATAACCAGAGCATTTTGAACTGGTGCGCATGGTGGCGCGGGTCGGTAATAGGCGTCGAAGACCCTGCGGCAGGAATCACTTAGCATGATGTGTCGCTGCGCACACCGTGCGGGGTGACCATTTCTATAAAATACTGGGTTACACCAACGGCGGTATCCCTCTGTCTGCGCTTGTCTCGGTGTGCGAAACAACGGGACGTTGCATGTGGCGGGCGGTTTAGCTGTACGGGCTTTTTCAGCCAATCAATCTGGAACGCGGGGGCGTTCCAGGACCAGGCAATGAAAACATTTACAAGCCTTCATGGAGTCCTTCTATGTTCAATCCAAATCGCTGGGGCATTGCCGCGGCCGGCTTTCTCTTGCAGATAGCGCTCGGGGCCGCTTATGCATGGAGCGTCTTCAGAGTTCCGTTGGCCAGGCAGTTTCACTGGTCTATCTCGGAAGTCACGTTCACCTTTACCATCAGCATTTTTGTTCTTGGGGTATCGGCGTTCTTTGGCGGCCTCTGGCTTAACAAGAAAGGCCCGCGCGTAGTGGCACTTACTGGCGGCTTCCTGTACGGCCTGGGAGTCTTTCTAGCCAGCTTTTCTGCCGACAAGCTTTGGTGGCTTTATCTGAGCTATGGACTGATTGGCGGAATCGGTCTCGGATTTTCTTACATCGTGCCAGTGGCCGTGCTGGTCAAGTGGTTCCCTGACCGCAGGGGACTGATCACGGGAATAGCCGTGGGCGGCTTTGGTCTTGGCGCTTTGATTACGGCGCCTGCGGCAACGAGTTTGATTCAGCGCGTAGGCGTCTTGCAGACCTTCGCATATTTGGGGATCGCGTACCTGGTGGTTACCATGGCTTGCGGATACTTCATGCAGAATCCCCCTGAAGGGTGGAGACCGGCCGGCTGGACTCCCAGCGCTACCCAAAAGGCACAGCGCGCTCAAAAGGACTATACGCTGGGCGGCGCGTTGAAGACATGGCAATGGTGGGCGCTCTGGGCGCTGCTGTTTTTGAACACTTCGGCGGGAATCTCGCTTATCTCGCAGGAGTCTCCGCTGTTTCAGGAGATCGCCAAGGCGAGTGTGATTGTAGCCGCGGGCATGGTGGGCATTGCCAGCATCGGCAACGCCGTGGGCCGCATTCTCTGGGCCTGGGTCTCAGATATCCTCACAAGGAGGTGGACCCTTGCTTTGATGTTTTTTCTCCAGGTCGGTCTCTTCTGGATGCTGCCGAGCATTACGTCCGTCGCGGTTCTTACTGCGGTGTCGTTCATCATTCTGTTGTGCTACGGCGGCGGCTTCGGCACTATGCCGGCGTTCGCTGCCGATTACTTTGGCTCGAAGAATGTTGGTCCCATCTATGGACTGATGCTGACCGCGTGGGGTTGTGCAAGCGCGTTCGGTCCGCTGCTTATTGCGCACATGCGCCAGTCAAGCGGATCGTACGCGAGCGGGCTCCACGTGATTGCAGGCATCATGGCGGTATCTGTGCTGTTGCCTATTCTGGTTTCGCCGCCCAAAGCACAACGGGTCGGCAAGCCGGCAAAGGAAGAACAGTTGCAGTTGGTGGGAAGTTAGCCGCTCGTTTGCAGCGGGTGTAAATAGAGACTGGACAGGTAACGATTGCGGCTGAAAACTGTGATTGTTGCCTGCCCGGTTTTTTCTCGGCAAGTGAAATTCCGTGCATATTCCTTTCATTATGACTTCCAGGATGGTGGCGTTGGATGAACCGATTTCGGCTTCAGGACTTCCTCGTCTCTTCCTTGACAGCAACTGGCTGGGCGCGTAAGGCTTGTGCTCAATTCACTCCGCGATGAGTCGATCGGTCCGGAGACCGGGAGCCCTGCCAATGCCTAAAATCACTCGTCGCAGCATGCTGGGGATGACAGCCATCGCCATGAGCGCTCCCGCGCTGAAAGCCCTTCAGGCAGATGGGAACAGGCTGTCGTCCGATGGCGATGAGCCAGTCTCCAGAAATGAATGTAAATGGTTCCACCACAACCGCACGCTGATTGCGGAAGCCTATAACCCGCCGTTCTATCCGTCGCTTGATTACGTACCTGCAAGGGCGGTCGAAATTGCATTGGGTCTCAATTGCGATTCCATGAGATACCCATCGGCTTCTTACTATGCTTACTTTCCCACCAAGTCCGGCTATCCGATTCATCCCGACTTGAAAGGCGATCCCATGAGGGAGACTCTGACTGGGTTACGCAAGGCCGGGCTTCGGACCATCGCCTACATTCCGCTGAACCATCCCTTCATGTCGATAGAGTCAAACGACCCCCGGTACGCGGACTGGACCAAGCGCTTCAAGGACGGCACGCCGATGGTTACATCGCATTATGGGTGGGGGCACTACTTTGAGGGTTGCCTGAACTCGCCGATTCGCGATGTGGCAACGGCGCTAACCGCGGAAGTGTTAAGTTACGACTTCGACATTCTCTATTTCGATGGGCCTTATCAGGGCATGGACCATGGATCGGAGTTTTGTAACTGCACGCATTGCCAGAGCGCACACGCAAAGCGCTTCGGCAAGCCTATACCGGACCAGAGGACCTGTTCCCTGGACGAGCGCATCCAGTACATCCAGTGGATGCGCGACGAGGTCTTCTTAGGCTTCTTCCGCGAGGTGCGGGAGATGATCCGCAACACGCGCGACGTTCCGGTTCTCTTCAACGACACCGCGCTCCTATCGAAGTCTGAATGGCGCAGCCACTTGTTTCCTGTAGCTGACGGCTTCATGTTTGAAGCGGCCAACACGCCGGAAGAAAAGCTCTTCAATCTGCAGCTTGGCAAGTCGACTGGAAAGGTAATCTGGACCTATCTTGGCCACCACACTGAATACAATCGCGAGCACATGAACGATCAGTCAGTTCGCGGCTGGTACAGTTACCCCGTTGAGGGACAGGAACTGCTGCTGGATGGCGCCACCGCGACAGCGGCGGGCGCGGGTTGCGTTTACTGGGGTTTGCAGCGCTTCTTCTACGAGACCGGCCGGCCTACGGCGTTTGAGAGCGGCCGCCATGTAAGGGAAATGTTTAGCTTCCAGCAGAAGCACAACGAGGTGCTGCGCACGCTTGCTTCGCGTCCGCAGGTTGGAATTCTCGTCGGCGACCAGACGATCAACTGGTATGCGGGGAGCCGCTTCGTTCACTCCACCTATGGCAACTACTATCACGGAGCCTTCAATCTGCTGAAGTCGTTGTGCATTGAATCGGAGCCATTCCTGGATTGGCGGATGACCCCGGAACTGCTGGCGAAATACGCCACGGTCTTCGTGCCCAATGCAGCGTGTCTGAGCGATGCGCAGTGCTCCATGCTTCGGAGCCACGTCGAGTCGGGGGGCACGCTCTTTGCTACGCATCTCACCTCGGTTGCCGACGAGTATGGCCGCGTGCGAAGCAACTTCGGGCTTGCGGATGTTTTCGGCGCAGCGTTTCTTGATGCTGAACCAATTGAATGTCCCGACCTTTATCTGAAGCCGGTAAATGGCGCCTTGATTCCGCAGGACCCGCAGGTGATGCGGACGCGTGCCACGGGCGGCGCTGTGGAAGCTACTACGTGGGATCGCGGTCATCGCCGCGATCTCGGTCCGGCAGTCATAACAAACAAGGTGGGCAAAGGAAAGTGCATTTATCTTGCTTCCGGGCTGGAAGCTATTTTCGAAGAAACTCGCATGGAGCCCGTGCGGAACTATCTTGCCTCCTTGCTTTTGCCTGGATTGGCAGCAGGACGGACTTACAAGATGGATTTCATTCCCGGCGTTACTGCGCACTACATGGCGTCCGACAAGCATATCGTGCTGCATCTGCTGGCCGACGTAGGTGACAAAGACCATCATTTCAAGGCGCGCGAGCGCTTCTTCCCGGTGGAAAATGTTGCGGTGCAGTTGCGGGTGCGCGGCGACGTAAAGTCCGTAACGCTGATGCATTCTGGAGCGGCGGCCGCAACGGCCCAGGATGGCGAGTGGATTACCGTAACGGTGCCGAGGATTCTGGTGTACGAGGCCATCCGGGTGGATCTCGCGTGAGTGCGGAGGCCGCGGTGTCACGGTTGCGATGGACGATGATTGCGCTTGCGTTCTTTGCCACGCTGATCAACTATCTGGACCGCCAGGCGCTGTCAGTGGCTGCACCGGTGCTACGTGCCGAGTTTCACTTGAGCAATATCGACTACTCGCGGATATTGTTCGCATTCATGCTGGCATACACGCTGATGAACGGCGTGGCCGGGATCTTGATTGACCGGCTTGGAACGCGCGCGGGCTATGCCTTGTTTGTCGGCTGGTGGTCGCTGTGTGCTTTGATTCATTCGCTTGCACGCGGTCCACTGTCGCTGGGCGTGTTCCGGTTCCTGCTGGGCCTCGGGGAAGCAGGGAACTGGCCCGGCGCAGTAAAAGTGGTTGCTGAGTGGTTCCCGGCCGAGGAGCGCTCCCTTGCTTCGGGCATCTTCAACAGCGGTTCGTCGGCCGGCGCAATCCTCGCTCCACCGGTCATTGCGTTCATGCTGCTCAGGTATGGATGGCGCTCGGCATTTCTGGTTGTCGGCTTCATGGGCTTCGTATGGCTGGCGGCATGGTTGCGCCTCTATCACATTCCGGCCCGAGCGATTGCGGAGGAAGCCAATCGGCAACCCATAAAGCTTTGCCAACTGCTTCAGTCACGTTTTGTATGGACCTTTACGCTTTCAAAGATCTTCATGGATCCGGCCTGGTACTTTTACACCTTCTGGTTCCCGGAGTACCTGAACCACAGTCGGCATTTCAGCATTGCTTCAATCGGCCGCTATGCATGGATTCCTTTCCTCGTGGCTGGCGTGGGAAGTGCAGGCGGCGGTCTTATTGCGAAGGCATTTCTGATCTTCGGCATGCCGGTAGGAGCCGCGCGCAAGTCGGCGGTCACTATCGCGGCACTGATGATGACCATGGCGATTCCCGCCGTACTGGTGAATAGCTCCGCGGTTTCGATCGCATTTGTGTCCATCGCGATGGCGGGTTACACGGCGGGATTGGCCAACATGCTGGCGATGCCCGCAGACGTATTTCCCGCCCAAGCGGTGGCGTCGATCTACGGGCTTGCCAGCATGGGGGCCGGATTCGGTGGCATGATCTTCATGCTGCTCACTGGCTGGCTTGTGGAGCGCTATTCGTATGTGCCTGCGTTCGTGGTCTTCGGCCTGACTCCCCTGGTGTGCTCGGTGGTTCTGTGGGCACTTACAGGGCCGCTAACCGAAGATTCGCGGTTCGTTCAAGCCTAGCTTGCCATGCCTTCTCAAATGCAGGCTCTGCATCTGAGATTGCGACAGTCAGCGACGCTCAGCGCAAGGTATACTTCCGCATGAGTAGCTTGGGCCAGCGGTGTCAATTCCCGCAGGCTTTTGAAGGGGAGAACTGAAAATGCAAAGACGCCAATTCGTGAAGAATGCAGCAATCGGCATTGGTGCGATTGCCTCGGGCGTGGGAATGAGCCGTGACTCCTCGGCGGAAGCGGCGGCATTTGAGGAGCCCACGGCAAAAGCAGGCAGGCCTGTCCGTGCAGTCAGTGTCGGTTTCAGGCCCGGGCTTCCATTGGAGAAGATTGCCGGTCTGGTTGACAGCGAAGGGGCGCGAGGCGCGGATATTATTGCGTTGCCTGAAACTTGCGGCGGGCAGAATGAGAAGAGCCAGGAATCGCTGGACGGTCCAACCATTTCAGCGATGGCGCGCCTGGCTATGAAGCATCGCACTTACATCGTTTGCCCCATCGATCGCAAGGACGGTAGCAGCCGGTTCAATTCCGCGGTTCTCCTCGATCGGAAGGGCCAGGTGGTCTGCGTCTATGACAAGCTGTATCCGGTGTGGCAACAGGAGTGTGTGATGCAGCCACCTGTTCAACCGGGCGGAGCGGTCCGGGTGCACTCGACGGACTTTGGCAGGGTTGGCCTGGCGATCTGCTTCGATGTGAATTGGGCTCCGCTCTGGCAGCAGATGGCAAACCATGGTGCGGAGTTGGTGGTTTGGCCAAGTGCGTATTCTGCGGGACGATCCCTGCAAGCCCAGGCGAGTCAGTTCAACTACTACATCATGAGCGCGACGCAGGTTCCAGACTGCCTGGTTTACGACATCGATGGGGAGTTGCTGGTTCACGACCATGAAAATGTCGGAGCAGGAATCAATGTCACTCGCGTCAGTTTGGATTTGGACCGCTGCATCTTCCACCAGGATCTGAATCTTCCCGGCAAGCGCGACGCATTGCTGAAGGAGCACGGCGACGACGTTGAGCAAGAGAAGTGGTGGCCGATGGAGGGATGGTTCATACTCAAGGCCAGGCGCACCGGCGTAAGCGCACGTGAGTTGGCGCGGCAGTATGGGCTTGAAGAACTGAGGCACTACATCAACCGAAGCCGCATTGAGATTGACAAATGCAGAGGTTGGGAATTCTCTTGAGGCGCGTTGTTGCGGAATCTGTGGCATCCTGAACCGGGCAATTGACTTTGCCTTGTAGCCTGCGGAGTTTGGTATGGGCGACTTTGTACTGCACGTCAACGGCAAACAACTTCACGTGAATGCGCCCCCCGACGAGACACTGCTCTCAGTCTTGCGCAACCGGCTGAATCTGACCGGAACCAAGTACGGATGCGGCGAGGGGCAGTGTGGCGCGTGCACCGTTCTGCTTGACGGGAGGGCAACCCGTTCCTGCCTGGTTTCAGTGGCTCAGGCGGCCGGCGCGCAGATCGTCACCATTGAGGGCGTGGAGCATGACGGCAAGCTTAGCCCCGTCCAGCAGGCCTTTCTGGACGAGGGAGCATTTCAGTGCGGCTACTGCACTTCGGGAATGATTCTCCGCGCCACCGCTCTGCTGAGCGAACTGCACAACCCCACCCAAGAACAGATAGTCAAGGCGATGGATGGGAACGTCTGCCGGTGCGGCACCTATCCGCGCATTCTTGATGCGGTGAAACGCGCTTCGCGGCTGACAGCCGAAGGAGCCAAATCATGACGCCCCTCGATTGGTTCCCGCCTGAGACTCTCCGGAATGAAGGCCAGCTCGATCGGCGCGACTTCCTGAAAATTTTGGGAGGCGGGCTGCTGGTATGCTTCACGCACTCGTCGGCATGGACGCAGGAGGCGGGCCGGAACTTTGGCAGCCATGAGCTTCCCAAGGAAGTAGGCGCGTGGCTGCATATTGCAGCCGATGGCCTTGTGAAGGTTTTTACCGGCAAGGTTGAGGTTGGGCAGAACATTCGCACGTCACTCGCCCAACTGGTGGCCGAAGAACTGCAGGTTCCATTTGACGCCATCACGATGGTCATGGGCGACACCGATCTTGTTCCGTGGGACATGGGCACCTTTGGGAGCCGTTCCACGCCGACAATGGGCCCCCAACTGCGCACCATGGCCGCTGCCGCGCGCGAGATGCTGTTGGAGATGGCCGCGGAGCGCTGGCATTTGGCAGCGCCAACATTGACGGTCGCGAACGGCAAAGTAACCGATCCGCAGACCGAGCGGTCGTTCAGCTACGGCGAACTTACACGCGGTGAGAAACTGGTGAAAATCATCTCCGCTGCCGAGAGCCTGACGCCCACTGCCGACTGGAAGATTGCCGGGACCGCCGTTCCAAAAGCCGAGGGCAGGGACTTTGTCACTGGGAAACACAAGTATCCCTCGGACATTACACGGCCGGAGATGATGTTTGGCGCCGTGCTCCGGCCGGATGGATTCAACGCTACGCTTGAGTCGATTGACAGCAGCGCTGCGGAGAAACTGCCCGGCGTGAAAGTTGTGCGCGACGGTGATTTCATTGGCTTGATCGCTCCCGATGCATACGCTGCGCAACATGCGGTCTCGGCGATCAAAGCAAAGTGGAACGTGCCAGCGCAGCCATCGAACGATGGACTCTTCGAGTATCTGAAGAACAATCCTGAAACCGGGCACGATGACGGCCCGCAACATGTGGCAGGTTCCGTGGCGCAGGCCATGGCCGATGCGGACGTGAAACTGGAAGAGCGGTACACCGTGGCGTATATCGCACACGCGCCGCTTGAGCCGCGTGCCGCGGTGGCTGAGTGGCAGGGCGGCAAGTTGACCGTGTGGACAGGAACGCAGCGGCCGTTTGGTGTTCGCGACGAATTGGCGCAGGCGTTTCACCTTGATCCTGGCCAGGTGCGCGTAATCCAGCCCGATATGGGCAGTGGTTACGGCGGCAAGCATACAGGCGAGACGGCGATTGAAGCCGCCCGGCTGGCCAAGGCGGCCGGCAAGCCTGTGAAAGTCGTCTGGACACGGCAGGAGGAATTCAACTGGGCCTACTTCCGACCCGCGGGTTTGATTGAGATTAAGGCCGGCGCGCAGCGGGACGGCAAGCTGGTTGCATGGGAGCATCACAACTACAACTCCGGCCCCTCCGCCATTACCACTCCGTACGCCGTTCCAAATCAGCTTATCCAGTATCATGCGGCGAAGTCTCCATTGCGCCAGGGCTCGTATCGCGGCCTGGCCTCTACCGCCAACAATTTTGCGCGCGAATCACACATGGACGGAATGGCCCATGCGGCGGGAATGGATCCGCTGGAGTTCCGTTTGAAGAATATTGACGACGCCAGGTTGCGCGCCGTCTTTGAGGCGGCTGCGGACAAGTTCGGCTGGGGCCGCTCAAAATCCACGGCAGAGCGAGGTTTCGGAATTGCCGGCGGAGCGGAAAAGGGCGGATACATGGCCACATGCGCGGAGGTGGAGATCGATCCCGGAAGCAAGAAGATGCGCATTCGCCGGGTGGTGGAGGCGTGGGAGTCGGGCGCGGTGGTGAATCCTGACGGCTTGCGCAACCAGATTATGGGCGCAATCGTGCAGGGCATTGGCGGAGCGCTGTTTGAAGAGGTTTTGTTTGCCAATGGCCGCATTCTTAATCCTCATTTTGCCGGGTATCGAGTGCCGCGGTTCAGCGATACCCCAATTGTTGAGGTGGTGCTTGTCGATCGCAAAGATCTGCCATCGGCGGGCGCGGGCGAAACTGGAATTATCGGCCTGGCGCCGGCAGTGGGCAACGCGAGCTTTGCCGCCACGGGAGTTCGCCCGCGCAATATGCCCAT
>OCZT010005668.1_pt1 | contig 12438 bp, 6 predicted proteins | sample 1539031 | NCBI WGS metagenome assembly OCZT01 (sample SAMEA3539308, study PRJEB22396) | soil metagenome | biome: tundra; feature: field; material: soil | place: USA | collected 2010-05 | depth 0.15 m
GAACCGGGCGACCTCCCGGTTTTTCATTTTATATTAATATATTTGTATTGATACGTTCCTTAAAACAGATCGGTATGAACAAATCAGAATTTTTCAAGTTGCCAGGCGCATCATTCATAGTATTTCTTATATCAATTTGTTTTACCGATTGTAAAAAGACTGAAAATCCGATAAAATTTCCATTAGGCACATTTCCCGATACAATTATTAATATTGCAGATATCAACTCTCCCTATGACGATTATAATACAGCGTTATACCAGGTTGGGCAGACTCTGCCAATAATATTTTCAAGCAACAGAAAAAGTTCTGGCGGACAATTTGATCTGGAACAAGCCAGTATTTCATATAATTTTGATCAGACTACCGGCGTTTTCGGATTTGGATCTAAAATGACCACTGATGCTTTTCTCGACAAACTGATTGGAAAAGCCGTAACACCCGGAAATGATTTTGGTCCGTACAGGCTATTCAGTACAGTCGACGGTTTTGAATATTTTTTACTTTCTTCTGTTAACTCATCTGGAAACCTTGATTTTTTCTATCTTAAAAACCAGCCGGTATCGGGTTCATTTCTTCCAGATGTATCAGGTCCTTACCCGATTAAACTCATGAATACAAGCTTTGATGATGCATATATCTGTTTCAATTTTGATCAGGATACTGCATATTTTGGTTCAAACAAGGATGGAAACTTCGACATCTTTTCACTCACCAAAACACCAGATATGGACCTGACGTCGTGGTTTAATCTTGATTATACCCAACCTGTAAAGGTTGATAGTATTAACAGCGCCTACGACGACAAATGCCCTTTCATTTATAAACAGATAATGGTTTTTACTTCTAACCGTCCGGGCGGACTTGGAGGATATGATCTTTATTATTCGATCTTTAAAAATGGAAAATGGAGCTCTCCGGTAAACATGGGTCCCCGAATAAACACTTCATTTGATGAATACAGGCCCGTTTTAGGCTATGATCCGAATTTTACAAATAAATTTCTAATGTTTTCTTCAAACAGACCCGGAGGGAAAGGAGGATTCGACCTTTATTTCACAGGAATTACCTTTTCTTCAAAATAATTTCAGACACAGGTAATAATAAGTTCATTTTTTCTTAGCAGCCATAAGAGTGTTGCGTAGTAATGATACTCGTGTCATAGGCCCGACACCACCTGGTACCGGAGTAATGTAAGAGCACCTGGGAGCCACACTCTCAAAATCAACATCCCCTGCAAGCCTGAATCCCGATTTAGTCTCAGTACTTTCTAAACGTGTAGCACCAACATCTATCACAACCGCACCTTCTTTGACCATTTCTCCTGTTACGAAACCAGGGGAACCTATTGCAGCTATTATTATATCAGCCTGACTAACAATAGCTTTAATGTCTTTAGTGCGGCTGTGAATAACGGTAACGGTGGCATCCATTCCTTTCTGGGAAAGCAGAATACTTACCGGCCGGCCGACTATATTGCTCCGTCCAATCACAACACAGTTTTTACCAGAAGTTTCAATTTTGTATTTTTTTATCAGTTCAACGATTCCATAAGGTGTGGCTGGCAAATATCCTGAGAGGCCTATTACCATCTTTCCAATATTAACCGGATGAAAACCGTCAGCATCCTTCTGGGGGTCAATGGCTTCAATAACCTTATTCTCTGATATATGTGAAGGCAAGGGCAACTGAACTATGAAGCCATCCACATCAGAATCATTATTAAGTTCTTCGATTTTTTTCAGTAAAACAGTTTCTGCAATTCCTTCCGCAAACCTGATCACAGATGATCTGAACCCGACTTCTTCACAGTCTTTTACCTTGTTTGCAACGTAGGTTTCACTTGAGCCATTATTGCCAATCAGTATAGCAGCAAGATGTGGAATTTTTTTCCCTGCTGATTTTAGTCTGATGACTTCTTCAGCAATTTCCTTTTTGATTTCTGATGCTATTTTCCTGCCATCAATTATCTTATACATGTACTATCTGTTATTTTCTGCCCATAAGTCTGGCTGCATTTCCACTTTTGGTCATCATCTTCATCATCCGTTTTGTTTCATCGAATTGCTTAAGAAGCTTATTCACATCCTGGACAGTTGTTCCGCTACCGCCTGCAATTCGTTTCCGCCTGCTTCCATTCAGAACTACCGGATTGGTGCGCTCTTCAGGTGTCATGCTCCTTATTATTGCTTCAATGCCTTTGAATGCATTATCATCAATATCCAGATCCTTTATAGCTTTGCCAACTCCTGGTATCATAGCCATAAGGTCCTTTACGTTCCCCATCTTCTTTATCTGCTGTATCTGAGTGATGAAATCATTAAAATCGAACTGATCCTTTGATATTCGTTTCTGAAGTTTTCTGGCCTCCTCGGAGTCATACTGTTCCTGTGCTTTTTCAACGAGAGATACTATGTCACCCATGCCCAGAATTCTGTCAGCCATCCTTTCGGGGTAGAATACATCGATAGCCTCCATCTTCTCACCCGAACTCACAAACTTAATAGGTTTATTCACGACAGATTTGATCGAAAGAGCTGCTCCTCCCCTTGTATCTCCATCGAGTTTTGTGAGGACTACACCATCAAAATCGAGCCTGTCGTTAAATTCCCTGGCAGTGTTTACAGCATCCTGACCTGTCATTGAATCAACAACGAAAAGTATTTCATGAGGATTTACTGCATCCTTTACGGAAGAGATCTCCTTCATCATTTGTTCATCAATTGCAAGGCGGCCGGCAGTATCAATTATTACTAGATCATATCCGTTCTTCTTAGCCTCTTTCACAGCATTTCGGGCAATGACTACCGGACTGAGATTACCGTCTTCAGTATAAACCGGTACTTCAATCTGGCTACCGATTATTTTTAATTGTTCTATAGCAGCAGGCCTGTATACATCGCATGCAACCAGCAAAGGATTTTTGCCCCGTTTGGTTTTCACCCATTTGGCAAGTTTTCCGCTGAAAGTTGTTTTTCCGGAACCCTGCAAACCCGCAATCAGTATAATTGAAGGGTTAATCTTAATATTAATCTCAGTTTTTTCTATACCCATCAGGTCAACCAGCTCATCGTGAACTATCTTGACCATCATCTGTGACGGGTTAACTGAATTAAGAACCTCCTGCCCTATTGCTTTTTGTTTGACAGTGTCAGTGAATTGTTTTGCTATTTTAAAGTTAACATCTGCGTCGAGAAGTGCCCTCCGGACTTCCTTAAGTGTTTCAGCAATATTAATTTCAGTTATTCTGCCCTGTCCTTTAAGAAGTTTAAAGGATTTCTCCAGCCGATCACTTAAATTTTCAAACATAAATTTTAATAATAAATAATTTTAATAATATTTTATGACAAACTTTCTGCTTTGTGTCCATTCACCTAAAAGGTTTCGTTTCTATTGCAAAACCCCCTGGCCGCTTCGCGCCCATCCCCCTAAATGGGGGCTAATCTCTCTCACATTCTTTCAGGCATTTCAATACCCAAGAGCCACATGCCTGTATATAATATTTCGCTTGTGACCTTTGACAAAACCAGTCTGAAATTTCTTATTTCTTCATCATTTTCTCCCAGGATTGAAAAATCGTGATAAAACTGGTTATATTCTCTTGAAAGATCATAGCAATAATTAGCTATCAATGCAGGACTATAGCTTGCTGCCGCTGATGAGACTGTTTCAGAGAATTTACGCAACAGCTTTATTAGTTCTATTTCCTTAATACCAGCTTCTGTTCCGGAAAATTCAACCTTTTCAGTATTAATGTTCATTTGCTCCGCTTTCCTGAACACTGATTTTATTCTTGTGTAGGTGTACTGGATAAATGGTCCGGTGTTTCCATTGAAATCAATTGATTCGGCAGGATTGAACGTCATGTTTTTCTTCGGATCAACTTTAAGAATATAATATTTTAGAGCCGCTAAACCTATCTTCCGGAATATATCCTCCTTTTCTATATTTGAAAAGTCGCCAAGCTTGCCAAGTTCCAGGGAGACATCCCTGGCCGTCATTTGCATCTCATCTATGAGGTCATCTGCATCGACTATTGTCCCTTCGCGTGATTTCATTCTTCCTTCAGGAAGTTCAACCATCCCATATGAAAAATGCATCAGTCCATCGGCCCAAGGATAACCAAGTCTTTTAAGCAGGGCTTTTAGTACCTGGAAATGATAATTCTGTTCATTTCCGACAACATAAATATTCTTGTCAAATTTATAATCATTGTGCCTGGCCACTGCGGTGCCAAGATCCTGCGTCATATAAACAGCAGTACCGTCCGAACGAAGCAACAGCTTTTGATCCAATCCAACAGAAGTGAGATCGGCCCAGATTGAACTGTCCTCATTCCTGTAAAGGATCTTTTCATTTAAAGCTTTAAGCACAATTTCTTTACCTGTCTTGTATGTATCTGATTCATAGTAGATTTTATCAAAATCCACTCCTAATTTTTTATATGTTTCATCAAATCCTGCATAAACCCATGAGTTCATCATCTTCCATAAGTCTACAACCTCCTTGTCGCCCTTCTCCCATTTCAAAAGCATGTCTCTTGATTCTGTCATAAGTGGGGCTGCGTTTCTGGCTTCCGCCTCATCCATGCCCGTTTGAACCAGCTTCTCAATCTGAGCTTTGTACTCTTTTTCGAATAAAACATAATATTTCCCAACCAGGTGATCACCTTTTAATCCGGTTGATTCAGGAGATTCCCCGTTTCCAAACTTCTGCCAGGCTAACATTGATTTGCAGATATGAATACCCCTGTCATTGACAATATTTGTTTTGATTACTGTGTGCCCGCAACCCGACAAAATGCGATACAGAGAAAATCCTAAGAGATTATTGCGTATATGTCCCAGGTGAAGGGGTTTGTTTGTATTGGGAGAAGAGTATTCAACAAGAATTATCTCGGGATTTGAAACCCGGCAATTCTCCAGATGATTTTTTTCAACTGTAAGTTTTTTGAAATAATCGATCCACCATGTATCGGAGATTTCAAGGTTCAGGAATCCTTTTATAACGTTGTACCCTGATACAGCCTGGAAATGATCTACAAGATATTGCCCGATTGTATCTCCTGTGGTTTCAGGTGTGTTTTTAGAGAAACGAAGAAGAGGAAAAACAACCAGTGTCAGGTCTCCCTTGAAGTCTTTCCTTGTTTCCTGAATCTGGATCAGGTCGTCTTTTACTTCGCTATTGTAAATAGTTTGTACAGCTTCCTTTATCTTTTCTTTAAGAACAATCTCCATTTTTTCCTTGACAAATTTCAGGCTGCAAAGATAACATTTTAATATATTGATTATCAGAAAACGTAACCAAAAAGGGTTTCTGAGCGTACAAGCGAAACAATACGGATTATACCAAACCTTTGAATTATTTGACTACTGACCTTTTCTTTTTGATAAAGAAAATTTATTAATTAAAAACTTATTTTACTTTTGAATATGTTTTTTTTATAACTTTATAATCAATAATAGATTAAAAAGGTGGATTTGAAAAATTTATTTATCGAACCGACAGCCAAGACACCACAAGTTGATTTAAATTATCCTTCAGGTGAACTTATCATGTCAGGAAAATCAATCCCGGAGAATGCGGCAATTATCTACGAAGCCGTACTTAAATGGGTAACTGAATATGTTAAGAATCCAAGGCCCACCACAAACCTTCGCCTTAATCTTGAATATTTCAATACCGCTTCTGCTATCTGGCTGGCAAAAATTGTACAGACACTCGGTTCTATAAAGGACAGTGAGTATACACTTATGATTCACCTTTACTTCAATATTGAAGACTATGATAATATGGAGGCTGAAGATCTGAAAGATGAACTTCATCCTATTATCCATATGATAGGTGTGCCAACAGTTAGTCTTGGCATAAAAATTTATGGAACTGACGACAGGGGTGAAATACTAAAAGAGTCGATGGTTCTGATTTAATTTTCCACCTAACTTTTATTCATAACATCTTAATTCTTCAATTTTTTGGCATAACTTTATTCGCCAATTAATTGAAAAAGCTATGCGAACAATACTCATTGTTTTGCTTTCAATATTTACTATCATGGAAACATACTCCCAGAATATTATAACTGACAGACAGCCCTATGCAGCAGGCAAATTTTATCCGGGGGATAAAGATACGCTCAAAACAAATCTTGCACAGCTTTTCGCTAGCTGCAAAAAATCGCCAGGAAACTGGTATGTAAGAGCAATAATCAGTCCACATGCAGGCTATCAGTTTTCCGGTAAAGTTGCTGCATCAGCATTCTCAGCACTGTCTAAAGATGTTGTATATAAAAATATTTTTATTATCGGTTCAAGCCATGTTATGTATTTTGACGGCGCTTCAGTTTATAATTGTGGCGATTACATAACGCCGTTAGGGAAAGTTCCTGTAAACAAGGAAGTTGCTAACAAACTAATTCATGATAATGAGGTCTTTAAATTTCCAGTGACTGCTCATATACAGGAACATAGCATTGAAAATCAATTACCGTTTATTCAATATTTTTTTAAGGTTATCCCTAATATTGTACCTGTTATCATCGGCACAGATGATGAAAATACGGTGAAAAAGGTAGCGGAAGCTCTCAGGCCATGGTTCACTCCTGAAAATCTGTTTGTTATCAGCAGTGACTTCTCTCATTATCCTTCTTATAAAGATGCTATTGAATACGACAAGCTTACTGCACAGAGCTTAATATCCGGAGATCCTGAGACATTTTTAAAGACATTGAGCAATAACGCCGCAAAACATATTCCCGGGCTCGTTACAAGCATGTGCGGGTGGACATCAGGCCTGACTCTTCTCTATCTTGCTGCCGGAGACCATAATCTTGAAATTAAACTAATTGATTATGCCAATTCAGGCGATTCCAAGGTTAGCGGAAAAGACGAAGTGGTTGGCTACAATGCTCTGGCAATGGTCGATAAAAAGTATAATAAGAAACCAATTGACGGAATTGAAAATAGTTTTACTTTCACAAATGAAGAAAAAAAACAGCTGTTTGTTATTGCTAAAGGCAGCATTCAATCAATGCTGAACCACAACAGCAAATTCGAAATAGATGAGAATTCAATGCCGGAGAATCTTAAAAAACCTATGGGTGCATTTGTTACACTGAAGATTAACGGCGCTTTAAGAGGATGCATAGGCAGATTCATTTCATCTGAACCCTTGTTTAAGGTCGTTCAGGAATCTGCTGTTTCCTCTGCATTTGAAGATCCCCGTTTTTCACCGCTCACCAAAAATGAATATAAAAATACCGATATTGAGATCACTGTAATCGGACCCTTGAAAAGAATCAGTAATATAAACGAAATCGTCTTGGGGAAGCATGGAATTTATATTAAAAAGGATAACAGATCAGGCACAATGCTTCCTCAGGTTGCAACTGAAAACGGATGGACTGTTGAGGAGTTTCTTGGATTTACTTCCAGGGATAAGGCCGGATTAGGATGGGATGGATGGAAAGATGCGGAGATTTTTATATACGAAGGGGTCGTTCTCGAAGAGAATAAGTGACTCAGAGACTCAGAGACTCAGAGACTGGGAAGTGAAAATTGCTTAAAATACTGATTTGGTGTACCTCAACAATAACCTTTATGAGCATTTTTAGTCAATATAATCACTTCAGTCACTTTAAGCACTTTAGACACTTTAGGCCCTTAGAATTATGTACCATGTTATCAGCACGGGTTTCACTGCAATACTATTATATTTAATTAGTTACAGTTTTTACAGAATCGGTTACTTTTCCATTCAGTATCACAGGAGATTCTGGAATATTCTGCTTGCAGCTGCTTTTATTATTACAGCCCTTGCAGGCATTTTCCTTGCCCTCCAGATTAATTATAAATGGAATATTCCTTTTATAAAAACAGTACTAAAGTGGCATGTAGAATTTGGAATTGGAATGGCAATTACCGGACTATTTCATTTCATCTGGCATCTGAACTACTATTTTAAGCTGTTTTCTAAATCAAAGGGACATGCTGGTAAACAAGAATCACAAAAATTTCCATCCTCAGCAATAAAAAATAATCTCTTTATTGTCGGGTTTGTCAGCTCTTCATTCCAATTATTGCTTATGAGAGAGATAATGAATGTTACAGGCGGTTATGAGCTTATAACAGGTTCATTTTTAGGATCATGGCTTATTGGTTCAGCAATCGGATCTTCTATAGCAGGAAAATCAGAACTGAATGACATAAAAAAAATAAATCTGTATTTTTCGATTGCCCCTGTTATTTCAATGGGACTAATGCTCTTTCTGTCACGACTGTATCTGAATCCTGGTGAAACTCCTTCGTTTCTGGCTGCTATAATATACACATTCCTCGTTCTGATACCTTTCTGCCTGGTTTCCGGATTTACATTCATCAAATTGATTGCAATAGCAGGTGCAGAAAATAAGCTTGTTCCCGGAAAATCATTTTCAATCGAAACTGCCGGAGGAATCCTCGCAGGTATTTTTATTGCTGTTTTATCCGCCGGGGTGCTTAGTACATACAAACTGCTAATGTTAATAATTTTATTATCAATAGGTTATACTTTAACTTTCTGGTATCTCAAAAGTATAAAATTGAAGATATCCGGCATTTTAATAGTACTTATTTTTGGGGCATCTGTTATATTATTAAATCCCGATTTGTTATTCAGACAGATTTTACTCCCGGGTATTAAAGTTACCAGGACGAAAGACACCCCCTATGGCAACCTTACAAAGGGGGAATATAAAGGAGAAGAAAGCCTGTATTATAATCAGAGACTCCTGACATATAATGATGATGCAACCGAAAGAGAAGAGGACATTCATTACGCAATGCTTCAGAGTGATTCTCCCAAAAAAGTAATTATGATATCCGGGTCGCCTCAGTCGCATATTCCGGAGATCCTGAAATATCCCGTCAGCAACATAATATATATAGAAAGAGATCCTGAACTTGTTAAATATGAAAAATCTACTGTCGATAAGTTTCAGGGAAAAGCGGTTATTGTGAATAGAGATGCATACAGATATATAAGTAATTCCAATGAACTGGTTGATGTTATAATTATGCTTGTTCCCCCACCCTCTACATTACTACTAAACAGGTACTATACCACTGAATTCTTTAACGATGTAAAGAAAAAGCTTAGGCCTGAGGGTATTTTTATGTGCTCACCTGGACCCGGTGACGATTACTTCAATAAAGAATCACTAAATCTGTATTCATCAGTTTTTAACAGCCTTTCAGCTATTTTCAGGAATGTGAAACCGGTCGTCGGCAATAAGCTCTATTTTATTGCGTCTGACAAAGCAATATCACTTTCGTTCTGCCAGATGGCCGATAAAAAACATATCAAAAATATCTATGTGAGTTCTGACTTTCTCGATGATGAACTTATAGCAAGGAAGTCAGATGAAGTCATGACACTTATTGACCGAAGTGTAAAACAGAACAGAGCTGCTTTACCCATTGCATGCTTCCATGCCCAACAGTACCAGTTCAGCAAAAACCTTGGGGAGAAGACACCTGCTATAGTCCTGATGATACTTGCATTCGCTCTGCCAGTAATAATGGTAAAAAGAAGAAATCTTATAATGTATTTCAGTGCTTCCGCTCTTGCAGGGTTTGAAATTGTCATTCTTCTGAGTCTGCAGATTATGGTTGGGAATATGTACCAGCTGACCGGACTGATAATTGCAGGGTTGATGACCGGTCTGGCAATAGGCTCAGGCTTTAATTTTAGGTTCCTGAATAATATTTCAATAAGAAGCAAAGTCGTCTTTCTGGTGATATTCTACCTCATTTTTGGGATGACCTATAATTTCATGATAGAACTGAAGGGTGGTTTTCTCCAGGTTATGTTAATAATCTTTTCAGGTTTTTTACCTGCATTTTTAACCGGGCAGGTTTTTAATGAACTGACTTTAAAAGTTAATAAAAAAGAAATGCCATCATCTCCAGCTGTTTACAGCGCCGATCTTGCAGGGTCAGCATTCGGTTTTATATTTATCTCAGGCATTATTATTCCGGCATTTGGAATCAGAATTTCTATCTTTTTACTATCAGTCCTGGTCTTTATAGGAGTTCTTATTATGACAATCAGTAATACAGGACTCAAGTCAAAATAATTGCAGATTAAAATAATTCAATCTGCAAATAGCCGTACATGAAACAAACTAATTCGATCTGATTATTATCCAGCCTTTTGCTTAAATGTTTTATTCGTTTCTAAGTGAATCAACAGGATTTGAAAGAGCTGCTTTCAAAGACTGAATGCTTATGGTTGCTACTGAAATAACTATGCAGAATATTCCGCTGATGATAAATGCCCAGACCGGAATCGCAATATGGTATGCAAAACCGAGAAGCCATTTATTTGCAAAATAAAAAGCCAATGGAACCGAAATAATAAATGCTATAAATACCGGTTTGAGATAATCTGCAAAAAGGTGCATAATTATATTCACTACAGTTGCACCCATTATTTTCCTGATACCTATTTCTTTTGTACGTTGAACTGTCATTATAGCTACGATACCAAATAATCCAAGACACGCAAGCAGGATCGCTATCGCTGAAAAGGTACTGAATATGCGGGCGGTATTCTGTTCGTTTTTGTACAGCCTATCATATTCCTCATCCAGAAAATGATACTCAAAAGGTCTATCCATCATCCGTCCATTCCAAATTTTTTTAATGGATGATAAGGCAGAAGATACATCATTGCCATTAATTTTTATCAGTATGACCTTCTGATATTCATCTAAGAGAAAAATAACCAGGGGCATAACAGGTTCATGCAATGAAGCTAAATGAAAATCTTTAATGACCGCTTTTACGGTTCCTGTAAACCCTACATCCACCTGGCGACCAATACTTTCTTCCGGTGTCCATCCGATTTCTTTTACAGCAGTCTCATTTAAGATCAGGCTATATTTAAAACCATTGGTATTTTTCAAAGCTTTCACCTGTTGGAGGTCAGATTCAGTAAAGCCAGAGCCTGCAATTATCTTAATTCCCAACGTTTGAAGGAAATCAAGGTCCACAGGTATTGCTTTTGCGTTAAATTGTTTTTTACCGGTTTCAGTGGCCGCACCCATGACACTTGTCCATGTAATATTTACAGGCGTTGTATTACCGGCGCTGACTTCCTTAACAAACGGGTCTTGTTTTAATTCAGTTTTAAGGCTATAATACCCTGGCCAATCATGCGCCCCAATCGGAAGAAAAATCACTTTTGTTTTGTCATACCCGAGATTTATATGTTGTATAAAAGATCTTTGTTGTTGGATGATAATAGTTGTAATAATCAGCACTATTGATATGACGAATTGGAATATTATAAGAGACTTTCTGAATTTCCCTCCTGATACACCTAAAAGAGACCCGGGTTTCAGAATATTATTCAGAGTTTGGCCTGAAATGATCATGGCAGGATATGCTCCTGCTATTAAACTTACCACTACACATAAAAGAATTATTGTCCCAATTATTACAGGTTTAAAAAGTAAAGAGCAGGTTAAAACTCTTCCTGTAAGAATGCTGAAATAAGGGAGCAAGATCATGGCTCCAATAATTGAAAGTATTGCAGCGATTACTATAAGTATTCCGGCTTCTCCAACAAATTGCAGAAATAATTGGGTTTCCCCGGCTCCCAACAATTTTCTGATTCCGATTTCTGTCCTTTTTCCTGAGACCTGCGCGATTGTAATGTTTGAATAATTAATACAGGCGATCATTAGAATGAGTATCGCAATAATGATAAGAACATATATATACACAAACGGCGTATTTGGAACAAAGCTGTCCAGATTTGAATGCAGGTGAATACGTATTAAAGGTTCAAGATGCAGAGTAAAGTAATCAATTCCGGATAAGTCTTTCTCTTTAAGACTTACTTCCTTCATATAACTATTAATCTTATTATCAAGATCTGCGATATCGGTACCTTTTTCCAATAAAAGAAAAGTAAAATAATTAGAGGCAAACCATTCTTCGGTTTTCGAAACATCCAGATTGACAAATGATGCCAGAAAATCAAATTTTATCTGTGAATTATCAGGTACATCATCAATAATGCCGGTAATAGTATAATTCTGATTGCTGTCAATAATAATGTTTTTTCCAAGCGGATCATCATTCCCAAAATACTTTTTTGCCATAGATCGTGTCAGTACTATCTTGCCAGGCCCATCCAGAGCATTTGTAACTGTCCCTTCAATAATAGGGAAAGTAAATATTTTCAGGAAGCCTGAATCGACAAACAGAAAATTATTCTCGTTATAGATAATGTTCTTATTTTTAACCACTTTCGAATTTCTTATCATCCTGACATAAGATTTCACAGAAGGAAAAATACGCTGCAGTTGTGGCCCTGCCTTGGTTCCGGTTACTGCCCATTGATTACGGGTTCCATTTACCGAATATTCCATAGTGACCCGGGCAATTTCAT
>OCZT010005669.1_pt1 | contig 12435 bp, 6 predicted proteins | sample 1539031 | NCBI WGS metagenome assembly OCZT01 (sample SAMEA3539308, study PRJEB22396) | soil metagenome | biome: tundra; feature: field; material: soil | place: USA | collected 2010-05 | depth 0.15 m
CGCCGGAGTTTTGCCGTACCTGTTCTCTGGCGTATTTTGTTTAACCCGTGGCCTCAGCGGCATTCTGTTTCAGGGAGAATGCTCTTGAACAAACAGCAATCGTCTATCCTGCCCCATCTTGTTGGCGCCGCGATTATCGCGGAGTCCACCGGATACTCGGTCAAGACCGTCTACAAGAAAGCCTCTCACGGCCGGATTCCACACTACCGCTTCGAGGGTTCTGTGCGCTTTGATCCCCTCGAGATCAAAGAATGGATCGATAACCAAAAAGCAGCTTAACCTGGTCCGGCGTCTGCAGCGCCGGGGCCCTCTTACCATCACTCCACTCCTCCGCGTTCAGCTTCAACTGCGCCTCCACGTTGGGGTGCAATTTGGAACTGTCATGGCGGGAAATCGGAATTACACAGTCGTTGAGGACAATGTGACACAATTCAACACCGCGATTCGCTTTCGCCTGTCTGCTGCACAGATGTCCGTGATCTGGTTGGGCCTGGATCTGCTAATCAGGTCATACGCGGCTCGCCTGCTCATAGGCGGCTTCCTTCTCGCCTCCTCATCGAAAACGCCTCGGTGAAGATCCCAATTCAATTCCAAGGTCTGTCGCCGTGGCGTTTCCGATCAAGGCTAGCGGTCACTCTACCAGTACCCAGAACGCTGTCCCCAATTGCTCAATGAGTGACTCGGCGATTTGCATCAAGCGCTGCCGTTTTTAGGATGAACTCAATTCAGGTCGGCACACCGAATTCGTAGCTGATGAGGAACTGTCGATCGGCAAGACTCCCGCAGCGACTTACGATTTGCATTTCGGAAACGCCGTGATGCGAAGCTTCGCGGCAGCATATGGAATGAGCGTAATCGTCTCTTCCGGCTCATCGCTGACGACAGGGCTTTGCGGCAGCGGGTTCGCAACGCCATCCTCCGCGCGCCAGTCGTTCAACTTGCGCGCCTTCACGCTGAGTCGGACCGGAGTGTGCCGGCTCGCGAACGGGCCTTCGCCCACCTCTGATTCACTCACGGTAATACTTTTGGCTGGCGCATCGGCGTCCACGTTCAACGCATAGTTCCATTGAGAGGTCGGGTAGACCTGCCAATCCGCGGTCATCCCGCGATCACGCAGTTTCACCCAGCTTTCTCCGACATTATGAGAAAAGACCAAAGGTCCACGCTCGATTGCAATTGAGTCGTGGAACCAGCGCGAGATCCGCGGAGTCATCGGAAATATGATTTCCACGCGGTCGCCTGCTTTCCATGTGCGCTCGACCGTAGCAAAGGAACCCGGCTTGGATACCGGCGCGGACTGCCCGTTGATGTGGATCGTGGTTCCAGCGGCCCATGCCGGTATTCGGAACTGCAGTGGGAAGCTCACCGGCGCTGCAGGATTTACCGTGAAGCGCACAGAGCCTTGGAACGGATAGCCGGTCTCTTCAACGATATGGACCGCGATGCCACGAACCTCTGTGTGCACTTCGCAAGGAGCGTAAACAGCCGCGACCAGTCCATCTTTTGCGGCGTCGTCTTGTGCGCCGGAGAGCATGAACAGGCTGGCAACGAACTTGGGCCACCCCTGGTGAAAGTTGGCCGCGCAGCAGCCGAAGTTGGGCTCCAGTCCATACAGATTCGATTCCGGTCCGTCAGTGGTCCAGGGCTTCCGGTGCAGGCTGCACTCCACCTGGTTCGGCTCCTGGTTGTACTGGTGTGCCCACATATCGTCAGTGAACGTGCCGGGCAGCGCGTTGAATGCCAACTGTTCGAGCCGGTCCCCAAGCGAAGGATCGCCCACAATGGCGAGCGAATGCTCGAGCGAAAACATGTATTCAACGACAGTACACAGTTCCGAACCCTGCGAAGGATCGAGACCTGCCAAATGCTCGTCGCAAGAGAACATGCCGTTCGGAAGGCCGTGGTATTTGTTCAACTCCGAGATCATTCTAAGAACCGCATCCCGGTCGGCTCCGGAGCCCGAAACCTGCGACCACACCGGACCGGTCTTGATTGCCTGCCCATTGTTCACGCCATGCGTGGCGAGCGCCAGATCCTTGAGGCCTTCACCTTTTTCAAGCTTGATGTACTCTGCCGTGATGCGCTGGGTGTACCGGAAATCTGCGAACTGCGCCATCCAGTCGTAACCCTGCTTCCGCAACAGTTGAGCCAACTCGAGCAGATACGAAGAGCCGGTGCGGTTATAAAGCCAGATGACGCTGAGCAACTCATCCTGCCAGCGAAACTTGCTCCAGTCACGCAGAGGCTTCTGAGGTAACTGCGAAAGCTGATAGCGCAGGTACTTGTCCATCAACGGAATCACTCGACTGTCGCCGGTGAACTCCTGGTACTGGGTAAGAGCCTTGAGTATCACAAAACGTGGCCACCAGTCGTCGTTGGTCGAGGGCCCGATCATTCCGCTGGGCGCCTGGTGATCGAGCGTCCAATCGATATATCGCTGCGCCTTTGCTTTGAGGCGCGCATCATTCAGCAAATACGCAAGCGGCACCAGACCATCGAGGTAATACGGGCCTCGTTCCCACGACTCGCCCTTTCCTCCCAGCCATCCACTATCGGGTCCGACGTCCGCCCAGGTTTCATCCAGGTGCCCGCTCAGTCCGTCGGCCTGAGTACGAAGTTGCGCCTTGAGCCAGCCTGACGGGCGAACAGAGCCCAGCGACAGGAAATGAAACACGCTGGGAGCTAACGGCGCCCGATTCTTTACCACCGGTATTGTGACAGGAAGCGCTGGCGAGGAAGCAAGGACCGGCGCCCCGGAAGAGAACACGAGGCGGCTGAATGGGAAGGATGACATCAGACTGAAAAACCCGAGCCGATTTAGAAAGTGGCGGCGCGTGGAAAAGCTTCTCGTTGAAGACAGCACGTTCGACTCCTGGGTCACGTTTGCCGCAATGTTACATAAAACGCTTTTCCTGCGCATGGTACAGATGTTCTACATTGGGCGTGATTGTGAAAGATGACTTTCGCCAGGATCCAACCTCGTCGAAATTGTTGGGGCCAGTGGCAACGATGTTAACTATTCACCTCGATGATGCCTCGATGGATGGCCGTGGTCGCTGCCTCTGTACGATCGGAGACTTCCAGCTTTTCGATGATGCTGTTCACGTGGTTGCGTACCGTGTTGTTACTGATGTTAAGGGCGCATCCAATTTGTTTGTTGGTCAGGCCCTTTGCAAGCATATTAAGGACCTCGAGCTCGCGAGCCGTCAGGTTGGTGCGCATCATGCGTTCAGCCAATCGCGTTGCGATATGGCGCGGCAAATACCGTTTGCCGGCATGAACCACGCGGATGGCATCGATCATGTCGGACTGCGGAGCGTCTTTCAGCAGATACCCTTGCGCACCAGCCTGCACCGCGCGGTAGATGTCTTCGTCAGTCTCGAAACTTGTGAGGATGATTACGCGCACACTGTTCCTGGTTCGCTTGAGAGCGTGAAGCGTATCGATTCCGCTCATTCCCGGCATCCGCAGGTCCAGCAGAAGCAGGTCGGCAGCTTTGATGCGAAGCATCTCCATGGCTTCTTCGCCACTGGATGCGGAGCCGACGACTTCAATGCCCGACTGCGTCCCGAGCATACTTGTGAGGCCGGCAAGTACAACCGGGTGATCATCCACGATAAGGATACGAATCGGCGTGTTTTGATGGTCGGACATCGATCCAACGCTCCCTTAAATAGTTCCATAACAGTTTTGGCCAAGAGGTGAGTGTCACGCGAGGCGGCAGTGACGCCGTAATCTGTACGAGTGTGCCTGCTCCTGGCTTGCTGTTAATCTGGAAATCCGCTGAGATGCTTTTGGCGCGTCGCTGCATGCCGCGTATACCAAATCCCATGAGGCCGTCGCCTCTGACAAAACCTGCACCATTGTCTTCAATCTGTAAGCATGCAAGATTCTCGCTGTACTTCAAGCGGATCGTCAAAATGCTCGCTTGCGCATGTCTAACGGCGTTGGCGACGGCTTCCTGCCCGATTCGATAGAGAGTATCTGCGACACGCAATGGCACGGGCCTTTGATTGCCCTCGCTCTCCGAGACTACCTGAATCAAACCTCCCTCGACCATGCGCCTTGCACATATGTAAAGCGCGGTGAGTACGTCTTCTGACTCCAGCGACTCGGGCCGCAGAGTTGCAATGCTGCGGCGAGCCTCCTCGTGGCTGTGGCGAACGAGGTTCCTGGCCAGGTCGAGTTGTTGAAGCATTCGCGAATCTTCTTCGGAGATTCCATTTCGAATTGCCTGCAACTGAAATCCAATGCCGGCGAAGCTTTGCGCAAGTGTGTCATGCATTTCGTGGGCTAGGCGCTGGCGTTCCTCCAGGACTCCCTGAAGACGCCAGTGTGCAATACGGTGGTAGACGAAATTGACAACCAGCGCGAGCAGCAGCGCTGCAACGATGATTGCGATCACGTGGCCGGCACTCCACCATGGCGGGCCAGCGAGGACATCTAGGTCTTCATACGCAGGAAGCAACATGACAAAAGGCGTTAGATCATGCGTAAAAGCCGAATCGACGACGCAAACTCCGCGCAGTCGCAAGCTGCTATTCAATTTGAGCTTGCTGAAGAGATAGTCGCCCCGGCCTGGATTCATGATGGCGCGGAACGATTGCGATCCCTCATCGAGATCGAGAATGAGAGAGTTGTCAGAGCCACGTTCTTTTGATGCGAGTCGCCCGTGCAACTCGATGAAGGTCGCATCGTACTTCCCGGTCGATGCCTGGGATGCCGTTACCGAAACAGGTGGTACCGGGGTGCGTGCCCAAAGCACCTTTACCGTAGCGTGCTGCAGCGTCGAACTGAAGTCACCGGGATGTACCTCGCCCTTTACCTCAACCTCGTCGCCGACTTTGAGAGGAGGCGCTGTGGGTTGGGGCACGTAGATGCCGCCGGTGGAATCCTGAACAAAGAGCAGTGGCGAGATGAGTACGACAACGCCACGAATCGTAGCGGTCTCAGGCTTCGCGAAAGATGTCAGGCGCAAGCTCTCGATGCTCTGCGCACTGCCGTTGGATCGAGCAACTGCCTTCTCGTGTCCCATGGGGCTTTGCGGCTCGAGAAAATCGCTGTCCTCGGGATACTTATTCTTCAGTTCAGAACCCTGCTGGCCTGCAGCGGGTTGAAGGATACCAAGCAAGTCCTGATGCGATGCCGGATGGACAACGACGTTGCGCCAGATGCCTCCCGAAGAGTAGGAGCGCAGGCCGACCCGGCCTGACGGAATGCAGTCCGGGTCAGTGATGCTGAGGGTAGTCGGAACAGCTCGGGATGGCGCTGTTACCGAAGCGACGATCTGACATCGGAACGCTAGCAACTTCAGGTGATACCACTGGAACGGTCGAACGCCGCCGAGCGTCTGGCTTTTTTTGTTGACTTCCATCCAACCATGCTCAGCGCGACCGAGAACGAGCGTGTCATCACGCGTGCGGATTCCGGCATAGTAGCCGCTGTAGGAGTTGACACCTTCTTCTTCGTTGCCCGATCGAATCACCAGCCCTGCGTCTCCGCTGATTCCAAGCAAAAATACGTCGGCTTCGATGGAGTAGTCGTGCCAGTAAGGCGAACCGGTCAACAGTTTTGCGCCCCGCTCGTCGGAGTCGTTGCGCATCACGCCATTCCCCAATTCCCAAGTTCCGCCCAACGCCTTCCACTCGTCTGCGTTGCCCCTGGCAAATGAATCCCGGTAAGGCAAACCCCGCTTTGGGCTACGCAGATAGGCACGCAAACCAACCAGGGTTGCGGCAAGAACCAGGACAAGGAGCGATCCAATCAGAACCCGCTGACGTAACGAAGGCGAGAGCGTCATTGGATTAAACTCCAGCGCCAACGGCCGAGTGTCCAATCCTGAGCAAACATGAGGCGGACCTCAGGCGATTTGATGTTTTGGCGGGTGATGAGCCTGGGATGGAGACGCACTGTCTGCGGCGCGGTCTGTCCGAGCATGCGGGTATGGATCAGTTCGATCGCCTGTTGTCCCATGGCTCGAGTGTCCTCCTGAATCACACAATCGAGATTCTTGAACTGATCGAAAGGAGGCAAACCGCCATCATCAAAACCAATCACCTTGACAGGTCGATTCTCTGCCATGGTATCGAGCGCAAGAAGCGTTCCGTCGATTGAGGTTGACATGAGCGCAACAATCACATCGAGGTTTGAATTAGCCCGGAGCGTATCCTCGGCAACCTGCCTTTCGTGCGGCACGTTAAATGATCCCATCCGTCTCTCGACGATTCGGATGCCAGGATAGTTTTGAGCGATGGCCTGTTCGAATCCACGTGCGCGAATCATGATTCCGGAAACATCCGAGTTGATACCCAGAATGGCCACGGTTCCATGGCCATTCAGCAACTCGGCGACACGATTCGCGGCAAGTTGACCGCCTTCGGCATCATCGTTGAGGATGTAAGAGAGATTACGGCCCGCGGGGATCGGCAATGGTGATCCGATGATGACGGTGGGGATGCCGTGGGCCAGCGCGCGCCGCACCGGTGTGATCAGTGACAACGCCTGGTCTGGAGCGAGCACCAGGCCCTGGTAGTCGGCGCCCACCACGCGATCGACCAGTGCAATTTGCGCTTCGACATCGTCTTCGCGCGTTGGAGCATTCCAATAAAGAGACGCTCCCGTCGAGGCAGCTGCGGTTTCTGCGCCGGTATGCGCCGCCTCCCAAAGAAGAGTACCTTCAGTCTGCGGGATAAACGCGATCCTTACCCGCCTGTGGGAGTCGCAGGCAACCACGAAAAACACAAGCGCACAGACGACGCCGGCTGCTACGCGGCGAGAAAGACTTCGCATGGGGATCAATCTACGCTGCACGGGTCTCATCATTGTCGGGCAGGCTAGAGTCTACGCTGCAATCGTTGTCCTCATCAAGTCGACCACGTTGACCTAGTTCATATGTACTAGGTCAACGTGGTCGCACTAGCTCATGCGCGTCTCATACTCGGTGAGTAGCCTCACTGTGTTCCTCATTCACTGAGTATTTTGTTAAACGTTTTCAGTCTTTGAGAATCACAGACGTTCCTGCAAGTTGCCCATAACCGCTTGGGACGGCAGGCTTCGGTCTCACCTTGCATTCACGCAAAACTGCTCTTGAGAGGCCAGCATGAGAGAAACGACAAGAATATTCTTCAGGATGGTGATGTTGGTGTTGCTCATTGCAGCGCCAAGTTGCTACGCGCAATTTTCTGGTGGAGTCCAGGGAACGGTAGAAGACGCACGGGGCGGCGTTGTCCCCAAAGCAACGATCACCTTGATCAATGCCGACACCGGTGTGACCCAGTCGGCCACAAGCAACGAAGGCGGTGTGTACCGATTCGTCAGCCTGGCGCCCGGCAACTACACCGTATCGACCACCGTGGCTGGATTCGCGCCAACGTCGGTGTCGTTCAATCTGGCTACCGATCAGACTCGTGACGTTCAACTGACCTTGGCTGTAGAGAGCGTGAAATCTACGGTTACGGTTACCACACAGGCTCCGCTGATAGATACTTCCGACAGCCGACTCGAGCAGACACTTGACACGACCGCCCTCGAAGACTTGCCGCTTCAAGGGCGCAATCCAACAAATGTAATCACGGTGGCTCCGGGCGTGACCGGCCTGGGCGGACAATCTTCTCCGGGGACCAGCAACTCTACCAACTTTGCGCCTGAAAACTGGGTGAATGCCAGCGCCAACGGACGGGGAGCAAATGGCAACCAGTATGTCGTGGACGGCATGGACGTCACCAGCAGCATTCGTCCCGGCGTGATTAACCTGACGCCCAATGCGGATACGGTGCAGGAAATCAGTGTCCAAACCAATACCTATACGGTCGATTACGGTCGCGCAAGTTCCATCCAAACCGTGATGACCACCAAGTCCGGATCCAATACTTACCATGGCATGGCCAGCGATTACTACACCTATCAAGGCTTGACGGCACGAGGCGAATTCGGTGTACCGCAGCCACTGAAGCTAAATCCATATCACGTCAACAACATGTCTTTTACGTTTGGCGGGCCGGTGATTCCCCACAAGGAATTTTTCTTTTTCGTCGGTTATGAGCCTTACCTCTCGCTCGCTTCAAATGGCAGCGGGTTGGTGGGGTACGAAGACCCTGCGTTCGTGTCCTTCGCTCAGTCGGTAAGGCCCAACAGCCCCGAAGTTCAGCTCATGGCCAAGTACAAACCGAGCGGTGCGACGACCGTTGGCGTTGCATCAACCGCCGGTCAGTTGTGGAGCAATACTCTCCCCGCCGCGGACCAGGCTTCGTGCCTTGCTGGAGTGGGAAACCTGGGAGCCGCGTATGACAACATTCCTTGTGCGACTCCGGTCTTCGACAATGGACATTTCAATTCCTCCAGCTTCTACAATGCACATCAATACGACATCCGCCTGGATAAGTACTTCAGCAAAGACCGCATCTATGGTCAGTTCTTCCGCGACACTGTCACCAATGGCGGTCCCGCCGTTCGTCCTGCATTTGCGACTACCAGCGCTTATCACACGTTCTCTTTGCAAGTGAACGAGACGCACACCTTTTCACCAACGATCCTGAACGAAGCGGTATTCGGCTACAACAGGATTGAAGGTCACTCGCCCAACTCCGGCCTCTTCACCGTTCCAGTCGTAAACGTGACTAACCTGGGTACAGGATGGGGAGATGGTTTCGCCGACGGCGATTACATCCAGCACAGCTATCACTGGCGCGATGTCCTCACCAGGGTGATTGGCTCGCATAGCATCAAGGCGGGCTTTGAAGCATGGCGCGGTGATGATATCGCTCTGTTTGCGGGCGCCTATGGCCAGCCGAACATCTCTTACACCAACATGATTGATCTCATCAACGACAACCCGTATAGCGAAGGAAATCTCTCGTACGATCCTGTTACAGGAAAGCCAAAACCATACAACTACGGCTACAAGGAAACCACCTTCGGCATGTTTGCGGAAGATACATGGAAGATGAATCGCAGACTGACCGTCAACTATGGCATTCGCTATGACAATAACGGCAATCCATACGTGGCGTTGAAAGGTACGACTCTCGCCAACCTCCATCTCGCGTCTGGATCGAACATCGCGCAGCAGATGACAGGTGCCGTCATGAAGGTACAGCCGAATGTATTGAGTCACGACATCAACTGGATCTTCAGCCCACGCGCCGGCTTCGCCTACGATCCGACTGGAAGTGGAAAGTGGGTAATTCGCGGAGGCTTTGGGCTGTTCCATGACTACATCACGCTGGGGAATGTTGAGAATCTTTTAGGGGGCAATCCGCCGGGACCAGTCAGGCCCACCTTCTTCAACAACGGATCCACTGCCGCGCCAATCTTCGGCTACGGCACGCAGAACCATTATCCTTTCGGCTTTGAGTATCCTGCGTTCGCGGCCCAGCCGCTTGACGCTAAGGGCGGCATTGCCGGGTCACAAATTTCAGTGGGCGCAGTTTCACAAAACCTGACTGCTCCAAACACGCTTAATTGGTCGGCAGCCTTAGAACGCCAGCTCACGTCCAACATGACGGCAAGCTTTGGCTACGTGGGAACGCACTCGTCCAACCTGCTCCTTGTCGGCGGCAACACAGGCGCTACAAGCTACACGGTCGACATGAACTTGATTCCTGGCGACCTGATCCAGCATCCGGTGTTCGACTCGAATGGCGTGTGGACTGGATCTGGAAAGCAAACCCGCCTCAACACCAGCTTCGGTTCCATCAACTATGAACAAAACGGAGCCCGCCAAAACTACTATGCGGTGATCGCAGCCGTGAAGGGACGTTTCGGCAAACATGGTTTCCTGACTGCTTCCTACACGCGCTCCTCCTCCAAAGACAACTCGGCTAACTATCCCAGCGGATACACCGCCACTGGCGGCACTTCGTACAACATCGAACAGTGGTACAGTCCTTCGACATGGGATGTTCCAAATCGCGTGTCGCTGGGCTGGAGCTACGATATTCCCGGCGTGAAGAACAGCGGGGGCTTCTTGCGCAGAGTGACAACGGGCTTCAACCTGGGTTCGACAACTGTTCTTCAGTCGGGCACTCCGTTCTTTGTAACGAACTCCAACCCACTGGCTTTGATCGATACTGCCGGTGTAACGGTGACCCAAGCCAGCTATCAGAGCGAACTGGCAGCGGGACATTTTGCTTATGCTCCCAACAGCGGCAACTACGCCGCGGATGGCAGTAACTTCAATCTCCCGAATGTGCTCAGTTACAAGCAGAAGCACGACAGAAAGCCGTATAAGTACACGGGAGTGCTTGACTCAGGCATCATTTCCCATAGTCAGTTTGCACAGCCGGCATTTAAAACTGGCGGGACAGAAGGGAATGAGAAGCTTAATCAATTCCGCAACCCCGGCTACGCGAACACGGATCTCACGGTGAAGAAGGAGACTGCCATCACCGAGCGTTTGCACTTCGAGATTCGCCTGGACACGTTCAACCTGTTCAACCGGGTCAATCTGAACAGTGTGGATGCCAACTTCGGCGATACCAGCGCCAACTTTGGCACGACCAACAGCAACCTGCCTCCGCGCAACATGCAGCTTGGAGCCAGACTCAGCTTCTGATCCTGCTAACGCTCAAGGTCGCACGGGTAGCAAATCTGGAACTTGTACCGATTTGCTGCTCGCGCGACCACGCGACCGTTCCCATCCTGAACAACTGCAGTCCTTTCGAGGGGCGACCGGAGTCTAATGCTCCACACCGCTCCTCGAGATATGTTGCACCGAATTCCATTCCGGTAAATTACATAAGGATGTTATGCCAGCCACCTGCCGATTCGCAATAAGTCTCGCCTTCTTGCTTGTCATCCTCCCGGATAGATCATCAGCGCAAGCGTTGGAGTTAAAGAACGCCACTACGACCGCGACCTTTGACCGACAGGGACTGACAGCAGTCAAAGACGCCGAATCGAAAGCCCATGTCGATCTTGTGCGGGACGCCTGGTCGCTGGCGATGGACGGCACTATCTTGCGCAGCGCAGGGTCACAACCAGTTAGCGTGAACACCCACGCTGGCGAAGTGTCCTACGAATATGAAATCTCCGGCTATCGTATCCAAGTGACTTACAAGCTCGCGGCTAACTGGAGATTTGTGGGCAAGCAGATCAAGGTGTTGCGCGCGCCCGGTTCAAATTTCACGATCCACAAGGTGGTCCCCTGGGATCTGACATTGCGGAATGCAGTGAGCTCTGACTACGTACCCTCTGCGTATGTCCCCCAATTAGGCAGGACTATCGAGCAGAGCCGGAGTTCTCTTCCCGCGAAAGATTTTGGTGAGTTCCTCCGTTTCTCTGACGATGCAGGTGCGATGGTGACGGTGCAGAATCCCTTCCTCGCTGTGCAACGGAATGGGCAAGAGCTGACCATAGCGTACGCGCCGGAGATGGAGTGGAACCAGGCTTGGGGCACATTTGCAAGCGACATGGCGTGCCTCGGCGCCTATCGTCTGAGCGGCCGCCGCATGCCGCGCGAAATGGCACTCGAATGGCATCTTCCGCACGCCCAAACCGCAAATGACGGTATGGATCAAGCGGAGATCGTCGCCTTCACCGACTGTGTGCGCGCGTTTCTGATTGACCCCGCCCCTGCGCCCATTAGCGTGGAAGTGGGATGGACGCTCAACGACTATCAGATCGATGTTGGCACGCCAGAAGGAAAATCGGAATACAAGCGAATCATCGACACTTCATCCGAACTGGGGATTCAGACGCTACTCTATGGCCCTGGGAATTCCGCACTATCAGATCGCACGCAGAGCGCCGACTCATGGAGTTGGGAGTATGTTCTCTGGCTCAACATGGGTGAGAAGATTCGCAAGGGCGAGTGGGACCCCACCAAAGACGCGATCCCGGCAAGTGTCACAGATATGGTTTCCTATGCAAGGCAGAAGCATATCGGCCTGCTTGCCTATGTCTATCCATCGGTACCATACGCGGCGAATCCATCATGGCTGGTTAAGCGGCCCGCCAAGGATAACGACCCGTTCACCTATGCCACGCTCGCATCGCGAGAATTGCAGGATTACCTCATTCGCAATCTGATCGCATTTCAGAAGCGCACCGGCATCGCGGGATATTCGTTTGACTACACCTTCCTGGATCTGCCCGGAAGCAGCAGTTATTCGCAATGGTACGGTTGGCGCAGAGTTATGGAAACTCTACGCAAAGCAGCACCGTCGATCGTCATCGATGGGCGGCAGACATATCAAGGGTATGGACCGTGGAGTTGGCTTGCAGGCAGCTATCCTCATCCGACTGGAAACGACGAACAGCCGGAGAGTTTTAAGCCCTACCCGGATCTGCATTTCGATAGAGTCTCTGCAGACCGTGCGCGCTTCGTGAATTACTGGTATCGAAACTATCAGTTCGCGCCCGCGGAAATTATCCCCGGCTATGCCACGCACCAAACCGAGCGTTCGCGAAATCTTAAGGGCGCTGACGGCCATGACC
>OCZT010005670.1_pt1 | contig 12435 bp, 11 predicted proteins | sample 1539031 | NCBI WGS metagenome assembly OCZT01 (sample SAMEA3539308, study PRJEB22396) | soil metagenome | biome: tundra; feature: field; material: soil | place: USA | collected 2010-05 | depth 0.15 m
ATGCCCCGGTGGTAGGGAAGAAAGTGTTTTCCGAGCGCACCGCGCACATGTTGCGCGACATGCTGGAAATGGTGGTGCTGCCCGGCGGCACGGCTCCGCTGGCGCAAGTGGCCGGTTATCGCGTGGCGGGCAAGACCGGCACCGCGCATAAGCTGGAAGACGGCCGTTACGTCAATCATTATGTCGCCTCCTTCGTCGGATTCGCGCCGGCATCGAATCCGCGTCTGGTGGTGGCGGTGATGATAGATGATCCGGGCGGCGCCGAGTATTACGGGGGGGAAGTTGCCGCACCGGTGTTCAGTAAAGTGACGGGTGCGGCGTTGCATGCGCTCAGTGTGCCGAACGATGCGCCGCTGGATAACGTTATCGCGCCGCCTGCGAATATTGTGAAGGAGGAAGTGTGAGTCCTTCCCTCCATCAGTGGGCTTTCGAGCAATTGAAGGCATTGAAAGTGCCGATCATACGCCTGGTGACGGACAGTCGTTCCATTCAGCGCGGCGATACTTTTGTCGCCTATCCCGGTGAAAAGTCTGATGGCCGGCAGTTCATTGCGCCAGCGATCGCTCAGGGTGCGAATGCGGTGATCTACGAAAAGCTTTTGTCCGGGCACCCGTGGGAGGCGCAGCATTTCGTCTGGGACGCTGCCTGGCAAGTGCCCAATCTCGCTGTGGCCGATTTGCGCCACAAGGCGGGATGGCTGGCCGATGCAGTGTATGGCACACCCTCGGAAAAATTGTGGATGGTGGGCATCACCGGAACCAATGGCAAGACTTCAACCAGCCACTGGATCGCTCACGCTTTGAACGAGGCGGGACAGCAATGTGCACTGATCGGCACGCTGGGCAACGGCTTTGTCGGCGCGCTGCAAGCCAGTGCCAACACCACACCGGATGCCATTCGCGTGCATGGCTTGCTGGCTGACTATTTGCGTGATGGCGCGCAAGCAGTGGCGATGGAAGTGTCCTCGCACGCGCTGTCTCAGGGGCGTGTGAATGCGGTGCGTTTTGATGTGGCAATGCTCACCAATTTGAGCCGCGATCATCTCGATTATCACGGTGATATGCAACGCTACGCTGATACCAAGCGCAAGTTATTCGATTGGCAACAGCTTGGCTTTGTGGTGCTGAATCTCGACGATGCATATGGCGTAGAGCTGGCTGAGCAATTGCAAGATGCAGATGCGGAAGTAATTGGTTACGGCTTGAGTGATGCAGCACTGCAACTTGCCGAGCGGCTGGGTCTGCGCATGGTCTATGGCAGTTTGCTGGAAATGACCGGGCAGGGATTGCGGCTGGCTGTGCACTCCAGTTGGGGAGCGGCGGAGTTGAATAGCGCGCTGGTCGGGCGATTCAACGCGGCGAATCTTATGGGTGCGCTGGCGGTATTGCTGGTGAGCGGGATGGCTTTGAGCGGCGCGGCACACTCATTGAGCAGGGCGCAGCCGGTCGCCGGACGCATGCAGCGCCTGGGTAGCGTGCAGCAACCGACGGTGATCGTGGATTACGCGCATACACCGGACGCGTTGGAAAAAGTGCTGCAGGCATTGCGCGAAGTCAGCGTGGCAGCAGGCGGAAAGGTGCTTTGCGTATTCGGCTGCGGCGGAGATCGGGATCGAGGCAAACGCGCCATGATGGGCATGGTCGCGGAGAAATTTTCCGATTTTTGTATCGTAACTTCCGACAATCCGCGCGGCGAAAATCCGCGCGAAATAATCGCGGAAATTGTCAGTGGCATGAATGAAGACAACCACGAGATCATAGTAGACCGCGCTGCCGCAATTCAAAGTGCCATTAGACATGCGCGGCAAAGCGATACCGTGCTGATCGCGGGCAAGGGGCACGAAGATTATCAGGAGATTAACGGCGTAAAGCATCCGTTCAACGATGTGCTGGTAGTGCAGCAGGCTTTGCAGACGCATCATTCGGAGGCGCGCGCATGATGCTGCTGTCGCAAGCCGCGCAGGCAACCGGTGGAAAACTGGTCGGAGCCGATGTGCGTTTCAATGCGGTATCCAGCGATAGCCGCAAAATTGTGCAAGGTGATTTGTTCGTTGCGTTGCGCGGTGAGCATTTCGACGGCTACAACTTTGTCGCAACTGCCGCGCAAGCGGGAGCGGTCGCTGCGCTGGTGAATAAAGACAGCTATGAGGGGCAGGGAACAAGGGGCAAGGAGCAAGGTACAAGGCTTGCCGCGGGCATCTCGCTCCTGGTTGTAGAAGATACGCGCCTGGCGTTGGGGCGCTTGGCTGGGTGGTGGCGCAGGCAGTTCGCTATTCCACTGGTGGCGATTACCGGCAGCAACGGCAAGACCACGGTGAAGGAAATGCTCGCCAGCATTCTGCGCGAGGCGGCAGGTAGTGCAGACGCAGTGCTCGCAACCCAGGGTAATTTAAACAACGACATCGGTATGCCGCTCACACTGCTGCAACTGAATGCAACGCACCGTTATTCCGTGATCGAAATGGGCATGAATCATTCAGGTGAGATTGAGTACCTGACACGTATAGCCAGACCAGATGTTGCGCTAATAAACAACGCCAGTGGCGCGCATTTGGAAGGGCTGGGTTCGGTGGAGGCGGTCGCGCGTGCCAAAGGTGAGATCTTCGCAGGCTTGAAGCATTATGGCGCGGCGGTGATCAACGCTGATGACGCAAATGCGCCATTGTGGCGTTCGCTTGTGGGCGTCAATCCATTGCTTGAATTCGGCCTGAATCCGGAGGCCGATGTATGTGGCACGTGGCGGCCGCACGGTTATGGCTTGCGGCTTGACGTGACCGCGCCGCAAGGAATATTCACTGCAAACTTGCAGGTCCCCGGTGCGCACAATGCGCGCAACGCGCTGGCCGCAACAGCTGCTGCAATCGTGCTGAACATCTCTTTGGAAACCATTGCCGCGGGCCTGGAAAAATTCAGCGGTGTAGCCGGACGTTTGCAGCGGAAGGCCGCGCTGCATGGCGCCAGCTTGATAGACGATACTTACAATGCCAATCCGGCCTCGTTGCGCGCCGCGATCAGCGTGCTTGCACAAGCTGCCGGCAAGCGCATTTTGGTGTTGGGTGACATGGGTGAATTGGGCGATGACGCGGCAATCTTTCATGCTGAGATCGGTAGTGAAGCGCGTTGTGCCGGTATTGAAAAACTTTACGCGCTGGGCACATTGAGCGGCAACGCGGTGAGCGAATTCGGTAGCGGTGCGCAACATTTCGAGCGCGTCGAAGATCTACAGGCTGCGCTGGAAAATGAATTGGACGCGAACACCACGGTGATGGTGAAAGGTTCACGATTTATGAAAATGGAACGCGTGGTGCAGTACTTGGAAGCAGGAAGCGGTGAGAAGCAGGAGCGGCCACCTGCTGCTCACTCAAAGGAGAAAACATGCTTTTAGCACTTGCTCAGTGGCTGGCTCAGGACGTAAGGTTTTTCAGCGTGTTCAATTACATCACGCTGCGCACCGTGCTGGCGGCGATGACGGCATTGTTCATCTCGTTTCTGGTCGGTCCGACGATGATACGCAAATTGGCTGCATACAAAATCGGCCAGTCGATCCGCAGCGACGGGCCGCAAACGCATCTGGTAAAGGCCGGCACGCCGACTATGGGCGGCGCGTTGATCCTGACTTCGATCGCGATCACCACCTTGCTGTGGGGCGATTTGCACAACCATTACGTGTGGGTGGTGCTGATCACCACCTTGGGCTTCGGCGTGATCGGCTGGGTGGATGATTATCGCAAGGTGGTGCATCGCAATCCCAAGGGCCTGTCTGCCAAAGCCAAGATGGGTTGGCAATCCATCATTGCGCTGCTGGTTGGAGTCTATTTGTGGAACGCCGCCAGCCTGCCCGCGCATACCGAACTCATCGTGCCGTTTTTCAAGCTACTGGTGTTTCCGGTCTCGGCAGTAATTTTCATTACGCTGACCTATTTGGTGATTGTTGGAACCAGCAATGCGGTGAATTTGACCGATGGTCTGGATGGCCTGGCCATCATGCCGACGGTGATGGTGAGCGGCGCACTGGCGATATTCGCCTACGTGGCGGGCAACGCAGTGTTCTCAAAATATCTCGGCATTCCCTACATTCCGGGCGCGGGTGAGTTGGCGGTGTTCTGCGGCGCGATTGCCGGAGCCGGCTTGGCTTTCCTGTGGTTCAACGCCTATCCCGCCGAAGTGTTCATGGGTGATGTCGGCGCGCTGGCTCTCGGTGCGGCACTCGGCACAGTGGCGGTGATCGTGCGCCAGGAGTTGGTGCTGTTCATCATGGGCGGCGTGTTCGTGGTCGAGGCGGTCTCGGTGATGATCCAGGTGGCCTCGTTCAAGCTGACCGGCAAGCGCGTGTTCCGCATGGCTCCGTTACATCATCACTACGAGTTGAAGGGCTGGAAAGAGACCCAGGTGGTGGTGCGCTTCTGGATCATTACCATGTTATTGGTGTTGTTGGGATTGGCAACTTTGAAATTAAGGTAGTTGGAAGACGTAAGACGTAAGTTGGAAGTTGGGGGTGCTAACAACTTACGTCTTACGTCTCACGACTGGTTTTTAGGAGAAACAGTGACAAGATGTTCTGACAAAAAGGTGCTGGTACTTGGTCTCGGCGAGACCGGGCTGTCCATGGTGCGCTGGCTCAGCGCACAGAGTGCACGCCTGCGCGTGGCGGACAGCCGCAGCGCGCCACCCGGTTTGGTTCAGGCTGCCCGGTATGTTGCTGCCGAACAAATTTTTTGCGGTAATTTTAATGACGCGCTGTTTGACGGCATCGAGCTGATCGCGATCAGTCCGGGTGTGCCGTTGCGCGATCCGGCAGTGGAACGGGCAATCGTGCGCGGCATTGCGGTGGTGGGCGACATCGAGTTGTTCGCGCAATCACTGCCGAAAGATAATCGTCCGCGCATCCTCGCGATCACCGGATCGAACGGAAAGACCACCGTCACCAGCATGGTGGAACATCTGTGCAAGGCGGCGGGCAAGGACGCAGTGGCGGCCGGCAACATTTCTCCGGCGGTACTGGATGTCGTGCTGGAGCGTGGCGCAAACCAGCCCGAGGTATGGGTGCTGGAATTGTCCAGTTTCCAGCTTGAAACCACGTCCAGTCTGAATGCCGATGCCGCGACCGTGCTGAATATCAGCGAAGATCATCTCGATCGTTATGCCGACATGGCTGAATACAGCGCCGCCAAGGCGCGTATTTTTGCGGGATGCAGCATACAGGTGCTGAACCGCGACGATGCGTGCTGCATGAGCATGGCGCGCGCGGAATGCAAAACCATCACGTTCGGTTTGAATATGCCCGGCACTGAAGGTGATTTTGGGATAGAGCGCGCTGACGGGGAAATCTGGTTGATGCAAGGCACGCAGCGTTTGCTCAAAGCCAGCGAGTTGCAAGTGGCCGGATTGCACAACGTGGCGAATGCATTGGCCGCGTTGGCGCTGAGCCGCGCGATAGATTTTCCGATGCACACATTGCTTGATGCGCTACGCAGCTTCAAAGGGCTGCCGCATCGCGTGGAGCGTGTGGCAGAAATGGATGGCATCACTTATTACGACGATTCCAAGGGTACCAATGTCGGCGCGACCGTTGCCGCGCTGCAAGGGTTGGGACGCAAGGCAGTGTTGATCGCGGGCGGCGAGGGCAAAGGACAGGATTTCGCGCCGCTCAATCCGGCAGTGGCGCAACATGCGCGTGCGGTGGTGCTGATCGGACGCGACGCGCCGCTGATCGCGGCTGCCCTGAATGGTTGTGGTGTGAAGGTGGCGCGCGCCGAAGATATGAGTGATGCCGTGCATCAAGCCACCCGTCTGGCGCTAAGCGGTGATGCAGTGCTGTTGTCGCCGGCCTGCGCCAGCTTCGATATGTTCCGCAACTATGAACATCGCGCTGAAGTGTTCGTGCAAGCGGTGCAAGAGTTGGAAAAGGAGGGCGCATGGCATCGCTAGTTAAAACGCGCACCCCCCCGCCGCAAGCGCAATTCGACGAATTGCTGATCTGGGTATTGATAGGGCTGCTCGCACTCGGTTTGGTAATGGTGTATTCCGCCTCGATCGCGACGGCCGAGGCCAACAAATTTACCGGCTATCAACCGGCATATTATTTGTTGCGGCATGGTGTGTTCATCGTTGTGGGGTTGCTTATCGGGCTGTTTGCTTTTCAGGTGCCGGTGCAAATGTGGCAGACCTATGCGCCCTATTTGTTTTTGATCGGTGCGGCATTGTTGGCGCTGGTGCTGATTCCTGGTATCGGGCGCGAAGTGAACGGCAGCCGCCGCTGGTTATCGCTGCTTGTCATCAATTTGCAGCCTTCCGAATTGATGAAACTGTTCGCGGTGTTGTATGCCGCCGATTACACGGTGCGCAAGGGCAAGGTGGGCCATTTGTTCAGAAAAGCCTTCGTGCCGATGCTGGTGGTGATGGTGCTGATCGGCGGCTTGTTGCTGCAAGAGCCGGACATGGGCGCGCTGGTGGTGATTTGTGTCATTGCCTTATGCACGCTGTGGCTGGGCGGCTTCAATCTCAAAGTGTTTGTCGCGTTGCTGGTGGCGTTGCCACTGGCGTTTGGCGCACTGATATTTTCTTCGCCTTACCGGATGCAGCGTGTCATCGGCTTCATGGACCCGTGGTCTGATCCTTATGGCAAGGGCTATCAATTGAGCCACGCGCTGATCGCTTTCGGGCGCGGCGAATGGCTGGGTGTGGGGCTGGGCGGCAGCGTGGAAAAGTTGTTCTACCTGCCGGAAGCGCACACCGACTTTTTGATGGCGGTGATCGCGGAAGAATTGGGCCTGATCGGCGTGGCAGCGGTGATCGTGCTGTTCGCGCTGCTGGTGGTGCGCGCGTTTCGGATCGGGCGCCATGCCGCGTTTCTCGACCGCAACTTTTCCGCGCTGGTCGCGCAGGGTATCGGCGTGTGGATCGGCGCGCAGGCGATGATCAATATCGGCGTGAACATGGGCGTGCTGCCGACCAAGGGATTGACCCTGCCGTTCCTGAGTTTTGGCGGCAGCGGCATCGTGGTGAATTGCGTTGCGGCGGCGGTGCTGTTGAGAGTGGACTACGAAAACAGGCGGATTGCGCGAGGACTTCCGGTATGAGCGCACACTTTTACAATCCGGCTGTTTCGGTGAAGGCTAACTTGCGTAAGCAAGTTAAGCACCAGCGGTGCGGCCGAAACCAAAACAGAAGAATTGCCCGGGGGCTGCCAGTATGAATATGACGAGGCTTAATTCTTCTGTTTCGGCGAAGACTAACTTGCGCAAGCAAGTTAAGCCCCATCGGGGCGGTCGTAGCCAAAATCGGCGCATCGCATGGGGGATGGCGGTATGAGCACCCGCAAGGAGTACACCAAAGGTAGGCAATCCACTGTCCGGCAAGCTGAACGTGGAATTGACACCGCCGGTGGGTGCCCGGAGGCTTCGCCTCCACCCTTCCGCAGCCGCTCAATACTGATCATGGCAGGCGGAACCGGTGGGCATATCTTTGGTTACGCCATAACGCGTGCTGCGCACGCATTAGTCCCCACCGAAAATGCGACCAATTTGGGAGAGGCTACGTGAGTCGTTCGATACTCATAATGGCTGGCGGTACTGGCGGCCACATTTTTCCCGCACTCGCCGTGGCCGACATTCTGCGTTCACAGGGTTGGCAGGTGACCTGGCTGGGTGCACCCCACAGCATGGAGGCCGACCTGGTTCCCAGGCATGGCTATGAAATGGCGTGGGTGCGCTTTTCCGGGGTGCGCGGCAAGGGCTTGCTGCGTCTGTTGCTGTTGCCGTTCAATCTGCTGGTCGCATTGTGGGAGAGCGCGGCGGCGATATTCCGCCATCGCCCCGACGTGGTGCTGGGTATGGGCGGCTACATCACTTTCCCGGGCGGGATGATGGCGGCATTGCTGCGTCGCCCGTTGGTGATACACGAACAAAACTCCATCGCCGGATTGAGCAACAGGGTGTTGGCGCGCATCGCGCAAAAAGTGCTGAGCGGATTTCCCGATGTGTTGCCGCACGCAATATGGTGCGGCAATCCGGTGCGCAGCGATATTGCTGCATTACCTGATCCGCAGCAACGCTATGCCGCGCGCAACGGCAAGCTGAATGTGCTGGTGGTGGGCGGCAGTCTGGGCGCAAAGGCGATCAACGAGGCATTGCCGCAAGCGCTCGCGCTGCTGCGGCAAGATGAGCGCCCCAACGTGCTGCATCAAACCGGCAAACAACATTTTGAAGCGGTGAAGCGGTCATATCAACAGGCAGGAGTGCAGGCCGATATCAAGCCGTTCATGGACGAAATGGCCAGGCACTACGCCAATGCCGACCTGGTGATTTGTCGCGCCGGTGCGTTGACTGTTGCGGAACTTGCCGCAGCGGGTGTGGCGAGCATATTGATTCCGTTCCCGTTTGCCGTGGACGATCACCAGACTCGCAACGCGCAGTTTTTAAGCAAGCGCGGTGCGGCGGTGCTGTTGCCGCAGAGCGAGTTGAGCGCGGAAAAACTGGCGCAGATGCTGCGCGATCTGATGGATGGTGAACGAGGCCGCGAAAAATTATTGGCGATGGCGCAGAAGGCGCGCGGATTGGCCAAGGCAGATGCGGCACTTGTAGTTGCAAGAATGTGTGAGGGGTTGGCGGCATGAAACACAAAGTCAAACACTTGCACTTCGTTGGCATCGGCGGTTCCGGCATGAGCGGCATCGCCGAGGTGCTGCTGAATCTGGGTTTTCAAGTGAGCGGCTCCGATCTCGGTAAAAACGTCGCAACGCGACACCTCAAACAACTGGGGGCAACGGTGTATCTCGGCCATGCCGAGCAGAATCTGACCAATGCCGATGTGGTGGTGGTCTCGACTGCGGTGGGCAAGGACAACCCCGAAGTGCTGGCGGCGCGTGCCCGGCACATTCCGGTGGTGCCGCGCGCCATGATGCTGGCCGAGCTGATGCGCTTGCGCCAAGGTATTGCGGTGGCGGGCACGCACGGCAAAACCACCACGACTTCGCTGACCTCCAGTGTGTTGGCCAAGGGTGGTTTCGATCCCACTTTTGTGATCGGCGGCAAACTGAACAGCAGCGGCAGCAACGCTAAACTCGGCACGGGCGAATTCATCGTAGTCGAGGCCGACGAGTCGGATGCCTCGTTCCTGTATCTGCAACCGATACTCGCGGTGATCACCAATATCGATGCCGACCATATGGAAACCTACGGTCACGATTTTGAAAAGCTCAAGCAAGCGTTCGTGGATTTCGTCGAGCATCTGCCGTTCTATGGGATGGCGATGCTATGCATAGACGATGCGAACGTGCGTGAAATTCTGCCGCGCATCAGCAAGCCGGTGACGACTTACGGCTTCAGCGAGGCCGCGCAAATCCGCGCCGTGGACGTGCGTCATCAGGGCGGCCAGATGCGCTTCACCGCGCAATGCCGCCAGAACGGAACCCCCAAGGATCTGGACATCGCGCTCAATCTGGCGGGAATGCACAACGTGTTGAACTCTCTCGCCGCCATCGCCATCGCGCTGGAAGTCGGTGTGGCGGATGACGCGATTGTTGCGGCACTCGCGGAATTCGAGGGCGTGGGCAGGCGCTTCCAACGTTACGGTGAAATAGCATTGCCGGATGGCGGCAGCTTCACGCTGATCGACGACTACGGGCATCATCCGGTGGAAATGCTGGCCACGTTGGAGGCGGTGCGCGGCGCGTTTCCCGGCCAGCGCCTGCTGCTGGCGTTTCAGCCGCATCGCTACACGCGGACTCGTGATTTATTTGAGGATTTTGTGAAAGTGTTATGCAGCGTGGACGCGCTGGTGTTGGCGGAAGTGTATGCGGCAGGTGAGTCGCCCATCGTCGGGGCAGACGGGCGCGCGCTGATGCATGCCTTGCGTGTGGCCGGACAGAGCGAAGCGGTGTTTGTCGAGGATATACAGCTAATGCCGCAAGCGATCATGCAAATGGCGCGCGACGGTGATGTGGTCATCACCATGGGCGCGGGTTCGATCGGCAGCACGCCGAATAAATTGCTGGGAAAAAGCGACGCTGAAGCTACCGGGAAAATGCCATCCATGCAGGGGCAGCGCTCGGGTGAGTTATGAACATGACTGAGCCACAACATTTTGTTAACTCAGTATTGCGCGGTACGTTGAAGCACAACGTGCCCATGAGCAAATACACCAGTTGGGGCGCTGGCGGTGTGGCAGAGCGCATGTATCAACCCGCTGATCTGGATGATTTGCTGATGTTCCTGCGCAGCTTGCCGGTTGACGAACCGCTTTATGCGGTGGGCTTGGGCAGCAATCTGCTGGTCCGCGACGGCGGTTTGGGTGGCACGGTGTTGTTGCTGCATGGCACATTGAGCGCGTTGCATCTCGAAATGGATGGCAGTGTCTATGCCGAAGCTGGGGTGCCGGGGGCGAAGCTGGCACGTTTTGCCGCTTCGCATGATTTGTGCGGCGCAGAATTCTTCGTCGGCATTCCCGGCACGCTGGGCGGCATGCCGGCGATGAACGCCGGTTGCTACGGCAGTGAAACTTGGGAAAAAGTGCTGCGCGTGCAGACCGTGAATCGGCACGGTGAAGTGCGTGTACGCACGGCAGCCGATTATGAAATCGGGTATCGGCACGTGGTTTTAAGGGAGAAGGGAAAAGGGGGAAGGGAAAAGGGGGAAAACCTTGGGCGCGGTGACGCCCTTCACCCTTCACTCTTCACCCTTCACCAGAATGAATGGTTCATCGCCGCATGGTTGCAATTTCCCCAAGGCGACGGTGAATCCGCGCGGCAGGAAATCAAGGCCTTGCTGAGCAAGCGCATCGCCAGTCAGCCGTTGAATCTGCCGAATGCCGGTTCGGTGTTTCGCAACCCGCAGGGTGACCATGCGGCGAGGTTGATTGAGCAGTGCGGTTTGAAAGGCAAGCAGATCGGCGGCGCGCAGGTGTCGGAAAAACATGCGAACTTTATCGTGAATGCCGGTGCTGCGACTGCGGCTGATATAGAAAATTTGATTAATGAAGTGCAGGCCACGGTGGAGCAGCAAACCGGTGTAAGACTGCAATGTGAAGTGCGCATCATCGGAGAGGCGGTATGAACACGGTGCGCGCAGCGGCGGTGCGGGTAATGCCGCCAGCCACCGACAAGGCTAAGCGGTGCGTACCACATCATGACAAAAAGGTGGCGAAGTGAAGAGTTTCGGCAAAGTGGCGGTGTTGTTCGGCGGGCGTTCCGCCGAGCGCGAGGTGTCACTGAAAAGCGGCGCGGCGGTGCTGGCGGCACTGTTGCGCAGCGGTGTGGATGCATATCCGTTTGATCCCGCCATGCAGAATTTGCAGGCGCTGGTTGACGATGGTTTTGATCGCGTTTTCATCGCGCTGCACGGACGTTACGGTGAAGACGGCACGGTGCAGGGCGCGCTGGAATTGCTGGGGATCCCCTATACCGGCAGCGGGGTGCTGGCCTCGGCGTTGGGCATGGACAAGTGGCGCACCAAGCTGGTGTGGCAGGCAGGCGGGTTGCCTATCCCGGATTACGCGCTGCTCAATGAGCAAAGTGATTGGAAGGGTGTTGCACAACAGTTGGGTTTGCCGCTGTTCGTAAAACCCGCCAACGAAGGTTCCAGCGTCGGCATCAGCAAGGTAAAAGCGGTGAGCGAGTTACCGGCTGCTTATCGCGAAGCCGCCAGGCACGACCCGTTGGTGCTCGCGGAAAGTTTTATCGGCGGCGGCGAATATACCGTTGCGCTTCTGGGCGATCAGGCGTTGCCGGTGATCAAGATCGAGCCTGCCAATGAGTTCTACGACTACGAGGCGAAATACTTGCGCAACGACACCCGCTATTTGTGCCCGAGTGATCTGAGTGCCGAGCAGGAGGCCGGGATGCAGCGCTTGGCCAAACAAGCTTTTGCATTGATCGGCGGGCAAGGTTGGGGGCGTGTGGATTTTCTGAAGGATGAGGCGGACAAACTGTATTTGCTGGAAGCGAACACCTCGCCGGGCATGACTGACCACAGCCTGGTGCCGATGGCGGCGCGCCAGGCGGGGATGAGTTTCGAGCAACTGGTGTTGCGTATTTTGGAGTTGGCACATGTGGGATAACGCGGCATTGCTGCGCAGTATCGCCAACGCGCTGTTCGTCTTCAGTGCGTGTGCGGTGTTGTATGGCGCGGCCTATTACGCGACGCATCTGCCGGGATTGTTCCCGTTGCACAGCGTGCGCTTGAGCGCTGCCCCGCAACGGGTCGACGCAGCGGAGGTGTTGCAGGTGGTGCGCGACGAAGTGCATGGCAATTTTTTTACCGTGGATATCGAACGCTTGAGGCAGTCATTGGAAAAGCTGCCTTGGGTGCGCAACGTCAGCATCCGCCGCGAATTTCCATACCGGTTGGCGGTGCGACTGGAAGAGCATCAGGCGTTGGCGCGCTGGAACGCCCACTTCGACCCTTCGGCAGGCTCAGGAGAGGCTTTGCTGAGGACAGGG
>OCZT010005671.1_pt1 | contig 12431 bp, 11 predicted proteins | sample 1539031 | NCBI WGS metagenome assembly OCZT01 (sample SAMEA3539308, study PRJEB22396) | soil metagenome | biome: tundra; feature: field; material: soil | place: USA | collected 2010-05 | depth 0.15 m
TTCAGATTTTGGGACATAGAAGGGCACCGGTTCATTCAATAATTGTAGCAAACGTAGATAAGATTAATTTAGCTTAACTCAATTTTCATTTGACTAAATTATCTTTTAATGATCTAACAAACCTGCGGCTTTTACTCTCGGTGGATGGTATTGGTCCGGGCAAAATACGAAACCTGCTTAAACAATTCAGGTCTCTCTATAATATATTGTCTTCCGATTATAAAACTCTAACCTCTGTAGAGGGGATCAGTACCAATCTTGCAAAACGAATAATCCAATCAAAAGGTTCAAAAGAGGATATCCAGAACAAAGTTGAGGAAGAATTAGACAAACTCTCAAAATTGGGAGCAAGAATAATTACCGTCTGGGACAGCACATATCCATCAATTCTTAAAAAAATTTATGATCCTCCCCTGTTGCTATATGTAATTGGCGAATTTACTGAGCAGGATAATTATGCGATATCGGTTATAGGGACAAGAGGACCTACGAATTATGGAATAATTCAATGTGAAAAGATTGTAGACGATCTTGCAAGTCAGAATATAACAATAGTAAGCGGACTTGCGAGGGGAATTGATTCCATTGCACACAGAACAGCTTTAAAGAACGGGAGCAGGACAATTGCTGTGATCGGATCTGGATTAGATGTTATATATCCACCTGAAAACAAAAAGCTGTTCAATGAAATTGCTGAGATGGGAGTTATCATTTCCGAATACCCGCTGGGAACAAAACCGGATGCGCAGAATTTTCCAAGGAGGAACAGGATTATATCGGGCCTTTCTCTCGGATGCCTTGTTGTTGAGACAGCTTTATCAGGCGGTGCTATGCAGACAGCGGCATTCGCTTTGGATCAAAATAGGGAGGTCTTTGCAATCCCCGGAAACCTTGGAGTAAGACAATCCGAAGGGACAAATATGCTAATTCAGAAAGGGGAGGCCAAGCTTGTCATTAAGGCAGAAGATATTCTTGTTGAACTGGAACTAAAATTAAAACCTGTTATCGGGAAGAATATTCCAAAGCCAACAGTTGAACTTAATTTATTCGAAGAAAAAATACTGAATTCATTAGATGGCGAACCACTTCAAATAGATAATATTGCAGTGGTGACGCAACTTTCTACTTCAGAGTGTCTGGTACATCTTCTTTCTCTGGAGTTTAAGGGGTTGGTTAAGCAACTGCCTGGGAAGATATTTTGTAGAATGTGAATTAGATAGATTTTGATTCTAAGATAAATTAAATAATTTACTTAAAGTCTTATTGAAGTTAAATTTAAAATTGTGCTATCAACTCAATATTTCCTGTCACTAAATCTTCAGTTTTCCTTTTTTGATAATTTGGATCTAATATAAAAGAGTCTTGAAGCAAATTGAAAGCATCTTTATCAATCTTATTATTTTGAAGAATAATATTGAGGCCTACATTTTGAAATATTTTTGAATAATCATATATGCGTAATCTATTATGATATGCAAAAGGATTATTAGAATATTTTGCCCATTCCTTTTCGCTGAATTTTAAGAAATTAATTGAGGTTATGCTGCTATCAGTATGGGAAAAATGATCAGTCAGATCTATATCATGATACATATAACCATTTGGCTTTAATACTCTTTTGGATTCAATAAAGATTTGATTTATTGTTTCAGCGGATATGTGTTCAAGAACTGATAATGATAGACATAAATCAACAGACGCCGATCCGATAGGTAATTTTGCCGCATCCGCTGGAGCGATATATTGAATATTGCACAATTGGAACAGGCTATCAAAATCTCTTTTTACTTCTAATAGCTGCGATAGTCTTTCTTTAAAATCTTTTGAATTTGTATCATCAAGAAAATCAGTTAATTTTCCCCGACTGTTTTTAAGGAAATCAATATAGCTAAATGTTGTTTCCTTTTTAAGAAGCTTGTTCTTATCGACAGTAATTATTTTACCAGCACCATATAACCACAATAATATTGGAATATTCAAACTTCTACCGGTACCTATTTCCAATACTACTTTTCCTGACAAATCGAAATTTATTTTTTTCAGATTAGCCCGGATATTATTAATGCTTAGATGATGCCATTTAGAAATTGAATTAATATTGCCGAATCTTTTCTGAATTTGATAATAAATAATATTTGAAAGTGCAGAAGGAAATTTTGATATAACATTCTGTATTAAAGCTTTTTTCTCCCATTTCATTTCAGTACCTACAATTTTATTTCGATTAATATTTTTTATAACCTTTCCAGAGCTGTTTTAGGCGGTCTTTAAGGGTTTTTTCCTGACCGTTTTCTGTGGGGTGGTAGTATTGTTTTTCTTTCATTTCGGTTGGGAAATAGTTTTCGATGAGGAAATGATTATCATAATCGTGGGGGTATTTGTAATCCTGTCCATAGCCGATTTCTTTCATGAGTTTTGTGGGAGCGTTCCTTAGATGAATTGGAACTCCATATAGGGGGAAGTTTCTTACGTCTGCATAAGCTTTTTCTAATCCCATATAGGATGCGTTACTTTTAGGAGATGAAGCAAGGTAAGTTGTACATTGCGCCAGGATTATTCTTGCTTCCGGCATTCCTATTTTATCGATTGCGCTGAATGCGGCTTCGGCAAGGACTAATCCGTTGGGAGAGGCATTTCCGATATCTTCGGAGGCAAGGATTATAAGTCTACGTGCAATGAATAACGGGTCTTCCCCACCTTCAAGCATTCTTACTAACCAATAAAGTGCAGCATCAGGGTCGCTGCCACGGACACTTTTTATGAAGGCGGAAATAACATTATAGTGTTCTTCGCCTGATTTATCGTATAATATATTTTTCTTCTGGACAATATTTTCAAGAACTTCTTTTGAAATGTTTATCTCTTCAGAATTTATTTCCTGGATAACGGCTGCTTCGAATATGCTTAACAATGATCTTGCATCTCCGCCTGACAGGTAGATCAGAAATTCGAGATCAATATTTTTAATATTTAAAGAGGAAAGGAATTCATCTTTCTTTATGGCAGAATATAAAATATCCTCGAGCTCTTTTTTTGATAACCCTTCCAAAATATATATGCGTGCTCTTGACCTAAGAGCAGGTATTACTTCAAAGGATGGATTTTCAGTAGTTGCACCAATAAGAATAAGCAAACCTGACTCCACAGAATTAAGGAGCGCATCCTGCTGTGCTTTGTTAAACCGATGTATTTCATCTATAAAGAGGATTGTTCTTTTATTTATTGTTTTATTCTGAACGGCAATCTCAATTATGCTTCTTATATCTTTTACACCGGAAGATACTGCATTGAGTTGGTGGAACTCTGCGCCTGTTTGTACAGCGATGATTCTGGCAATTGTTGTTTTACCTGTACCGGGGGGTCCCCACATAATGAAAGAAATGACGGTATCTTTTTCTATCATGTTCCTTAATGGTTTGCCTTTACCTAATAACGATTCCTGCCCTTTGAAATCATCAAGGATATGAGGTCTGACTCTTTCAGCCAAAGGAATTTGCGGAACAGATGGATTTTTCATATCCTAAAGTAAAAAAAATTAAGTTTAATTGGGGTAAATTGATAACTGGAGATAAGAAGTTAATAAACAGTGGGTTACTTATTGATATAGGGAGGAGTCAGGGATGTTAGTAAGATCGATATATGGAAATGCGTTCTAAATGCGTCGAAAACGGGTTATTTTAATACCGAAAACAAAAATAAATCTGCTAAAAATTCAACCTATAATTACTTTCTTGAATGGTGCACTTCCAGACGATTTAGAAAAATGTTATTTTGTAATAATTTCAATGGTTTTTTCACCTTTTCTTATCATGCCGTATTTTTCTCTGGCTGTTTTTTCAATTTTGGCAGGAACTTTCCTTTCCAGAGAATCAACCTCATTCTTTAACGATTTATTTTCTTCATTAACAATTTGCATTTCCCTTTTATATTCGCTGACCTCTTTCTGGAGCCTCAGGTATTTCAATAAGCCAAATTCATTAAACAGAAGGAACAAGGTTCCCAAAAAGAATAAAATAACAACGACTGCAATTTTAATATTTATTTTTTTTAGAATAGACATTATAAACTAAGCTTTATAATCCGTTCAATCAATTGGTCAAATGAAATGCCCACAGCTTTAGCCATTTTAGGGACGAGGCTAGTAGAAGTCATACCAGGCAATGTATTAACTTCCAGACAGTAAATTTCCCATTTTGAATTTACCCTAAAATCTATTCTTCCATATCCTTCACATCCAAGAGATTTAAATGCCAGTAAAGCCTGCAGCTGAAGTTTTTCAAATACATCCATAGGAATATCCGCCGGAACTATATACTCGCTCATTCCTGATGTGTACTTACACTCATAATCATATAATCCATGCTTTGGTTTTATTTCGAGAGCCGGCAGCGCTGTGTTTTCAATAATACCAACTGTTACTTCGTGTCCATCTATATATTCTTCAATCAATGCTTTATCTGAGAATTCCAAAGCCAGATTTACAGCAGCAACAACTTCAGATTCATCTTTACAAATTGTCAGTCCCACAGTTGAGCCCTGATCATTCGGTTTGATAACACAAGGAAAGCCAAAGCCATTCTTAATCATCTCAAGGACCTGTTCAGGTTCAAAATTATTTTTCGGAATGGAGATCCATTTAGGAGTTTTTATACCATAATGCTGAAAGAGAATTTTCGACATTTTCTTATCCATTGACAGGGAACTTGCCAATACTTTTGAGCCAGTATATTTTTTCCTTCTCAATTCAAGCAAGGACTGTATAGTTCCATCTTCACCCCATTTACCATGGAGACCAAGAAATATGAGGTCGATATTATCAAGCAGTTTTGAATTTACGGTTTCGACATAGTTCTCATTCAATAAAGGAGCATAATCTTTTTCGGCAAAGAAATCGCTAATATCCTTTGGCTGATCTGCTCCGTATGCAGGATTCATTAAAATGACATTGTGCCCGAGATCCGTAAGGGCTTCATATATTGATTTTGAGGATGATTTTGATACTTCTTTCTCAGGAGAAGTTCCTCCTAAAAAAAGTGCTATATTCAAGTTATTATTTTTTTTCAATTAAAATATATTCCTTTCGTCTATTTCTAATCCGTAAGCCGATTTGGCAACAGATAACAACTCCTTAACTTTTTCAGGAGGAAGCTCATTTTCACCTCCAAGCAATCGTGTCAGGAAAAGAGTTTTAGCTGCATGTTCGAGCTTTTCCATTTTATAATAAGCATCCCTTAATGTTTTACCGAAAGTAACCGCACCGTGATTCTGAAACAGGAGAGCCCAGGCATATTCGATATATGGTTCCATACTTAATGGAAGCTCGTCTGTAGAGGGAGTAGAATATTTACATAATGGTACTCTGCCAAGAGTTAATATTACCTCAGGGAAAACCGGTTCTGTTAATCCTCTGCCTCCTGCAGCAAAAGCTGTAGCATAAGCAGGATGGCAATGAACAACTGCATTTACTTCAGGTCTTTTTGCATAAGCATAGAGATGAATTTTATATTCGGTTGATATCTTCCCTTTCCCGTTTATAATTTCCCCGGCAAAGTTGATCTCCATAATGTCACTTTCTTTAACATCCCCTTTACAAACTCCTGATCTTGTAATTAGAATAGATTTATTTTCAGTTATAGCGGAAATATTTCCATCATAAGCTGAAACAAACCCCTTTTCATAAACTCTGTGGCAGATTTCTACAATTGCATTTCGGTCCGGCATTTACTTTCCAGCTGTTCCATTAATTTCATATTTATCCATCCGTCTTCGCCGGTTACAAGAGGTTTCAGGTTATTCAGGAATGAATTCTGAACTGATTTAAGAAGATAAAATAACTTGTTTCCTCTTTTGCGGAAGGATTTTTTAGCTTCTCCCTCAAGTAGGATAATTAATTTAGCTGGTGAATTATTCACACCAACTAAATTTTCAATTCCAAGTGCCCCTTTGTGTCCAAGAATCTCTATCCTGTTAAAACCTTTTATATTATTATAGGATATATTAAATGATCCGTACCCACTTTCTTCAAATTTAACTATTCCCATTCCGAAATCATCAACTTCACTCTTATAAATAATATTATCATATACACCATTTATAGATGTAATTTCCCCGCCAAAGAAACGGAGAAGATCGATCATATGGGTACCAAGATCTCTTAGGGCACCCCCACCGCTCTGTTCCTTCTGAAACCTAAAGTTTGTACCAGGAGGATAATCAATATTAAAATTAACACTTATGGAAACAAGTTTTCCGAGAATCTGGCTGTCGAGTAATTCTTTTGCTTTAGTGATTATAGGATGAAAACGAATAGGATAATTAATAGCAAACTTAACATTATTTTCCTCACAGGTTTTTACCATTTCCTCTGCCTGAACAGAATTCAAAGCTATTGGTTTTTCGCAAAGAACATTCTTACCAGCCTTTGCAGCTTTAATGACCTGATCGTGGTGATGGAAGTTAGCACTAGAAATATAAACCGCATCGATGTCTGATTTCAGAAACTCATCGAAATTGCTGAAATGATGAGGTACACTGAATTTATCTGCTATAGATTGCGCCCGTTCCAGATTGTTACTAAATACAGAATTAAGAGTACTTTTTCTTAATAGTGAAAGAGTGGGAATGAAAGTGAATTCGGCATATCTGCCAAGCCCTACTATACCCCATTTTAGTTTTTTAATAATAGGTCTTCTTAATTTCATTTTTATTTATGCTGTTTCCTTGAACAGTTTAAGTCTGTTCATAAGCATTTTTACAGGTTTGGAATTTTGCATGATATAAAAGTGAACACTTGGAACTCCATGATTAAGCAGTTCCTCCACCTGTTTTGCCGCCCATTCTACACCAATATCGGACACGTGTTCAGTTTTAGCAGCATATATTTCATCAGCAAGTTGTTCGGGAATATTTATATAAAAATTACGTGGTATATTAACCAAATGGGATTTGTTAGTAATTATTTTGAGACCGGGAATAATAGGGACAGTAATGCCTTCTTTTCTGCACAAATCTACGTAATCAAAATACATTTTATTATCAAAGAACATTTGTGTAACGATATAATCCGCGCCGGCATCAACTTTCTCCTTGACAAACTTTATATCCGTTTTGAGATTTGGGGCTTCAAAGTGTTTTTCCGGATAACCCCCTACACCGACACAAAAATTAGAGGGCTTGGCATCAAGGAGATTTTCTTCAAGATATTTACCAGAGTTCATAGCAAAAATTTGTTTTACAAGATCGGCTGCAAGATAATTAACGCTTTTCCCCTCAGGAACAGGTTTCTCATAGCCGTTGTCATCTCCACGAATAGCTAAAATATTTTCTATCCCCAAGTAGCTTAATTCAATCAGAAAATCCTCAGTTTCCTCACGGGTAAATCCTTTTGTAAGAATATGCGGGACAGCTTCAATATTGTATTTATTCTGAATCAGGGCACATATACCTAATGTACCCGGTCTTTTTCTTTTAATTTTCTTTTTTATTCCAAATGGGGTTTCTTCATAAATGACTTCAGCAGAGTGGCTGGTGATATCTATAAAAGGAGGTCGGTATTTTATAAGATCCTCGAGAACAGCCAATAAGCTTTTGATATCTCCTCCCCGTTTTGGAGGAATAAGTTCAAAACTGATCAGAGGTTCAGTCGCTTTTTCTAAATGTTCTATTACTTTCATCTTTTTACTTAAATTATATATGCTTTACAAATTTAATATATATTGCAAAAACAAAATAGTGATAATTTATAACTAATATTATATAGTATTGCCTTTATATAATGTTAATGGGTAAAGATTCTATTATGGGATACTATTTTTTAATAGTTAAAACATTTTTATTCTTTCTTATTGAAGTTTCATCTGTTCTAATTTTAATATATCCGCCATTGAGCCACATTCTGGTCATATCCCTGTAATGAGGGCTCATCACATTTCCGGATTGTCCTGTTGTTAATACAAGGTAAAACTCATCAGGGTTGGCAAAATCAAATATATAACGCATAGAGGGACCCACATTATTCTCGAAGTCGGAATGATCAAACCTGGGATAATTTTTTATCCTTTCGCTGAACGGATATTCTGTATTAAAGATAGTTGTTCCGTCACCTCCAATTCTGAATGGACCGATATTGATGTATTTATCGAGTAATGAGGAAAACCCCGTGAATGCATGTTTAAAAGTTACCTTATGAATATTTCCCCATTGCCACATTTTAATATCTTTTCCATACTTATCCTCAAGTTCAGTTAATGCATCGGCAAGACTTTTTCTTATTATTTCATTTCTTGTTTCAATTTGAGGGGTCCTAACATCATCCCACCATGTGTTAGTAGAATCCTCAAGAACCTGCATTACACTGCGGTAAGGAACATTTGGCATAAATACAAATTCATTAAAAAGATCATGCCCCATCTCATCAAAATAAATATTATTCAAAAGATATTTAAAGAACATAGCATATATAGAAGGGACCTGGCTGTCTTCGTTGAGATCATAATTCCAACCTTCCAAAAGCTCAAGAGCAAGCTTAAGGTTCTGGTCAGTAATCTTTTTATCTTTAAAAGCATTCAGAATATAAACTATAATCTTTTGTGCATAAGGAGAGACCTGGTCAAGCTGGTATTGTTCATAATCAGAGACAGAATGTTTTTCTTTAGATGTGAGAAGCTTGGTGATTCTCTCAATTCTTGAAGAGGGTTCCCATAGATTGGAAATGTGATATTTAAACTCCTTTACTGTTTTATTATTTGCGGAGGCAATATAATGCTGTGACGGATTGTATAAAGAAGGCAATTCAGATGTGGGGACAAATCCTTTCCAGTCATATTTATCTGTAGTCCCGTCATAAATAAAAGTAGGAGCGTTATATTCTCTAACGGGCAACTTAGCACCGAAAAGGTATCCTATATTACCACTCTTATCAGAATAAACGAAATTCTGTCCAGGAACATTAAACATCTGTACTGCAGATTTGAATTCGTTCCAATTCTTTGCTTTATTAATTTTATAGAATGCAAAAAGCTCGTCGCTGAAATCATTCCCTGTCCATCTCATGCTTATGGGAGGAGAATGAAATCCCTTATCATTATACAGAATTGAATAAGGATGAATATCTGAAATTATAGGGCCCCGGTGTGTAAGTTTTATTTCAATATCCACATCCGGTTTATTTTTAACTTTTATTTTCTCTTTATAGAAGGTTAAGTTTTTCCATGTTCCATTATAAAGGTATTTTTTTTCGGTAGAATCTAATTTTTCAACATAAAAATCTGCATCATCGGCCATGATGTTGGTGAGGGTCCAGGAAATATTATCATTTTTACCTATAACAATTCCGGGAACACCTGGTAAAGTAACACCTGCACATGTTTCTTTGCCGTTCTTAATAACCGCGGCATACCATCTGCCAGGGGCACTGTATTCCAGGTGGGGATCATTCGCAATGATGGGTTTGCCGCTTTGTGATTTGGATCCATCAACCACCCAGTTATTGGACCCGATATGTGTACCGGTTAATCCCATAAACTCCCGGAAATCTCTATCTGTTTCAACGAGTCCTTTATCTATTGAGGAAAACTTTTTTAATTCAGAGGGTATTATATATGGGGCATTCTCCTGATAGTTGGGAAGTATTTTTTTTACTTTGTCTTCACCCAATTTCAGAACGAGATCTGAGAATGAAAAATCAACCCACCAGCTTATATTAAGCTGCCAAGCCATCATTCTGATAACTAAAAGACTATGCTCAGGCTTCCATTCATACGGATCATATCCCAGTGCATCAAATTCAACCGGGTAGTGCCCCTTTGCATTTTTAATATATAGGTTGACACCATTGGAATAAGCTTTTAAGAGATTAAGGCTAACCGGGTTTAGTTTTTTCAGATTATCCAGGGAATTCCTTTTCAAGCCAACAGTTAAAAACATTTTATCAAAGGGAATTGCCTTTTCCCCAAGGATTTCACTAAGTCTCCCTTCACCGGCTCGCCTTGCAATATCCATAACAAATAATCTCTCTTGAGCATGTAGATAGCCCAATGCAAAAGCAGCATCTTCATCGGATTGAGCAATTATATACGGAACAGCAAGTGAGTCACGATAAACCTCAATATCATGATTAATGTTTTCGGCATTTATATCACCTTGATACTGAGGAAGAGACGCAGATAACATTTTGTAAAATATTATTCCCCCTGCAAAAAGGACAAGAACAAACGTTATAAATAAACTAATAACTATTTTTAACCAACGCGGCATGATCTAAGTCTATTATTTTTTTAATTTATTATTTACTCTTTTAATGAATTATGTATAAAAATCAATCTATCATCCTTCATACGTTTGGATTATATTTAACAGAGAGCTATGATCATATTATATTTTGTTCCATCATACCTCCGCATTTATTGCAGTAAATACTGACCATATCATTCATTGAACCGCATTGAGGACAGAATCTCATTCTAGAGCTAATGGACTCTATATCTGAAGGTTTAAAAATATTTCTTTGTTAAAATAAATAACCATTATAAATTAATAATATGATGAAAAATGTGATGGCTATGTAATAGTCAGTACCGCATTCTACCGCTAAAGGTTGAATATGAACTTTGCCCAGAATATTGTCAGTTATTAAAGAACTTAAAAAAATGAGGGCCAATCCGCCTAATAAACCTGCTGAAGCAGATCCTATATCAGAGAATTTTTCAAAGAATGAAATTATTAGACCTCCAACCGCTAACAGAAGAGCTACTAAAGCTAATGGTTCGGGGGCTACAGAATCCGTTTTTATCGCCTTGCTGATTTCGTTTTGTGGGATCGAAATTCCATTTAATCCTTTATTCTGGCTATTAGAAGAAATGGTAGTGCCTGTTATCAATTCAAATCCTGTAATTGATGCAATTTTTTGTTCCTGACATGTAAGATTAAAGAAAGGAAGGAAGAAGCAAATTATTACTATTACGAAAAATAATGGATTTAAGAATTTTTTAAGTTCCTCCATGACATACTTCCATAAATATTTTTAATGTATCAACTTAAATTTTTATTTTTAAATTTCAAACAAAAGCCGTTAATTAAACATTAATATTTTATTTTTTAATCAAATTGACAAAATAATCATGAAATGCATTGTACAGAAATATGGTGGTACCAGTGTAGCAGATATTGACAAGATTAAACTTATCGCCAATAAAATAGCCAAAACAAAAGAAGAAGGATATAATATTGCTGTTGTTGTATCAGCTATTGGAAAAACAACTAACCAATTAATTGACATGGCCAGATCAATTTCTTCCGACCCTCCCAAAAGAGAATTAGACATGTTGTTAAGTACAGGGGAGAGAACCACGATGGCTTTGCTCTGTATAGCTTTGAATGAATTAGGAATTGAGGCAGTTTCATTAACAGGTTCACAGGCAGGAATTGTTACCAATGATGTTCATAATGATGCAAAAGTAATTGAGGTCCGTCCCTTTCGGGTACAAGATGAAATGGAGAAAGGCAAAGTAGTTGTCGTAGGAGGATTTCAGGGAGTGAGCTATAGGAGGGATATAACCACGCTGGGGCGTGGAGGATCAGATACCACCGCAGTTGCATTAGCGGCTGCTCTTGGTGCTGAAAGATGCGAAATATATTCCGATGTTCCTGGTATATTTTCTGCTGATCCCTCTTTAGTGGCTAAGGCAGAACATCTCTCCGAGATTTCATATCAGCAAATGCAGGAAATGAGTCTTGCAGGAGCAAAAGTAATGAATGCTGCAGCAATTCAATTTGCCAAAGAATCTAATATAGCTATATATGCAAGAAGTACTTTTGAAACAGGGAAAGAAACCCTCATCAGAAGATTACCTTCTGGAACGCCCAAAGGAGTAAAAGCAGTTGTTAGTGAATTAGAAATAGTCCGAATAAGATTATCCAGAATAAATGCTGAGGATAATTTTAAAGGTATATTATCATTTTTCAGTAAGAACCAAATACCTATTAAAGAATTAAATTACTTTATTAATTCCGGAAATAAGGCCAGTATTTCCTTTATTATATCCTATTCAAATATTTACGGTTGGGAGAAAGTAAAAGAACAATTATTAATTATGTTTAAAGAATCTATACAATTTGAAGAAAAACTTTCGGCTATTTCCCTGATTGGAGAGGGCCTGACAAATGATGTTGATATCCTGAATAATACGATCTCTTATTTAGAGAAAAACCAAATAAAAATATATGGAATAGCTACTACATCTTTCAGAATATCTCTTCTAATCGAAAGAGAAAGAATTCAAGAAGCAGTAAAGCTTTGCCATAAAAAGTGGCTGGAATAGAAATCCCTTAAATAGTTCTATATTTTCATATCTATTTAAAACAAAAAACCCCGATTAACTCGGGGTTTTTTATAAATTAAATTTGGCAACTACCTACTCTCCCACACACCTGCG
>OCZT010005672.1_pt1 | contig 12431 bp, 13 predicted proteins | sample 1539031 | NCBI WGS metagenome assembly OCZT01 (sample SAMEA3539308, study PRJEB22396) | soil metagenome | biome: tundra; feature: field; material: soil | place: USA | collected 2010-05 | depth 0.15 m
CATTGTAGCATCGCTACCGATGACCTCTCTCACCACTCTCTCGGCCGCGGACCTTACGCGGGCCGTGACTACCTACGCCGGGCTGCTGCGCGATCAGCGCGACGTCATCAACCGACTCAACGTTTATCCGGTTCCTGACGGGGACACCGGGACGAATATGACGCTGACGCTGGAGTCGGTAGTCGCCGACGTCAACGCCCTGGGCAGTGAAGTCACCATGTCCGAGGTTTGCCGGGCGATTGCCCAGGGTTCGCTGATGGGAGCGCGCGGCAATTCTGGGGTGATCTTGTCGCAGATGCTGCGCGGACTGATCCAGGGCTTCTCGACCGACGCCGTTGACGCCACGCAAATGGCCGCGGGACTGGTGCGCGCCGACGTGCTGGCCCGCCAGGCGGTCGCGCGCCCCGTCGAAGGAACAATTCTTTCGGTTGCGCGCGCCGCCGCCAAGGGCGCTCAAAATGCCTCGTCGCTCGAGTCCGTGGTGCACGGAGCGCGCGACGCCGCGCGCGTGGCGCTCGCCAAGACGCCCGAGCAGCTCGCGGTATTGAAACAGGCCGGTGTGGTGGACTCCGGCGGCACCGGCCTCGTGTTGTGGTTCGACGCCCTGTGTCACGTGGTCGCGGGCGACCCGCTGCCCGAGACGCCCGACATCGACTCGCTCAGGGCGCTGCCGCCGATGCACGAGGCCGACGAGGGTGACATCAGCGATCTTCAGTATGAAGTGATGTTCCTGCTCGACGCCAACGACGAGAAACTGCCGGCATTTCGCGCCGCCTGGGAGGACCTGGGCGACTCCATCGTCATCGTCGGAGGTGAGGGCCTCTATAACTGCCACATCCACTCCAATGACGTGGGCGCCTCGATTGAGGCCGCGCTTGACGCGGGGCGTCCGCGTCAGATCCGTGTCACCGACTTGTCCGACCAGGTGATTGAGGAGCGCTGGGTTCGCGAAGCCAACGTCCTGCCCGACGCACCCGCGACCCCCGCTCCGACGACGGCCGTCGTGGCCGTCGTCGTGGGCGAGGGAGTGGGACGGATCTTTCAGACGCTCGGGGTGCGAGAACTCGTCAAGGGCGGTCAGTCGATGAATCCTTCGACAGCCGAACTCGTGGACGCGGTGCGCGCGACGGGCTCGTCACAGATCGTGATTCTGCCGAACAACCGTAACATTCGTGCAGTCGCCGAACAGGTCAATTCACTCGTCGAACTCGACGTACGCGTGGTGGCGACGGACTCCATTGTGGAGGGCTTCGCCGCTCTGCTGAGCTACGACCCCGACGCCGGTGTCGAAGAGAACTTCCAGTCGATGACGGACTCGGCCCAACACGTCGTCGCCGGGGAAGTCACGCGCGCGGTGCGCGACACCCAGACCGACGCCGGTGAAGTGAAGACCGGCGACTGGATCGGACTCGGTGCCGGGGGAGTGTTGGCCATTGCGCGAAGCGTCGAAGACGTCAACGCGCTATTGCTCGGCCGTTTGGTCAAGGACGAGCACGAACTCCTGACCATCATCGAGGGTGAGGGTTCCACCAAGGACGCCACCTTGGCGTTGAGGCAGTTCGCCACCGAACACTTCCCGAAGCTCTGCGTCGAAGTGCACTACGGCGGCCAGCCCCTCTACCCCTACTTCTTCGGGGTCGAGTAGTCACGGTGGCCGAACTGGCGCCTCGACGTCTGCGTGCGCTCGGTGACATCGCGGTGAGTCAGTTGCGCCACATCGGACCCAAGCGCACCGAGGCGCTCTCCTCCTTGGGCCTCGAGACCGTCTTTGACCTGCTGACGCTCTATCCGCGCCGCTACATCGACCGCACTCGCCAGGTGGACCTGTCGGATCTCATGGTCGGCGACGAAGCAGCGGTGTTCGGCGAAGTGAAGTCATCCTCATCGCGGCGCACGCGCCAGGGTAAGTCGTTGGTGGACGTGTCAATCGTCGACCACGGCGAGACCATGAAGATTGCCTTCTTCAATCAGCCCTGGCGCGCTGCTCAACTGGTGGCCGGGGTGCAAGCCATCTTCTTTGGCAAGGTGAACGACTTTCGCGGCACGCGCCAAATGACGAATCCGGTGGTGGACGTCATCGTCGGTACCTCGGGTGAGGAGCGTGACGCCAGCCGTGTCGGTGGTATCGTCGCGCTCTACCCGGCCTCGGGCAAGGCCGGAGTGACCAGTTGGGAGATGGGGGGCTTCGTCGAGGAGTCCCTGAAACGGGCCGGACCACTGCTCGATCCGCTCGACGCGGATCTTCGTCGCGACCACTCACTCGTTGACCGCACCGCAGCGTATTGGGGGATTCACATCCCCGGCGATATGGCCGAAGTTCCTCCGGCGCGGCGCCGATTGGTCTTCGATGAATTTCTTCGCCTGCAGCTTCTGCTCGCCCTGCGTCGTCGTCGTCTGGAGGAGAGTTCCGCGGGTGTGCGACATCCCTTTGACGAGCACGACCTCGATGTCTCGCCCGGGTCGCTCTCGGGTGAGGACTCGTCGCTGGTGCGCCAATTCCTCGCGGCGCACCGCTTCGCATTGACCGGTGCTCAGCGCCGCGTCTTGGCCGAAATCGGGAGCGACATGTCCTCCGCCTTGCCCATGCACCGGCTGCTGCAGGGTGACGTTGGATCGGGTAAGACGGTCGTCGCGTTGGCCACGCTGCTGATGGCGGTTGACGGCGGCCGTCAAGGTGCGTTCATGGCCCCCACCGAGGTACTCGCCGAACAGCACGCCGCCGCGCTGCGCGCCGACCTGGCGGGTCTCACGGTTCGCGACGACGCGGTGCTGGGTGGCGAGCGCGACCTGGTGGTGCAGATGCTCACCGGACGGGTGAAGGGCAAGGAGCGCCAGACAATTCTGAGTGGTCTGCTCAGTGGTGGGGTCGACATCGTGGTGGGCACGCACGCCCTCTTGACCGATGACGTGAGATTTGCGTCGTTGGGCGCGGTGATCATCGACGAGCAGCACCGCTTCGGCGTGGAGCAGCGCGCGCTATTGCGCGACAAGGGGCGCGAGCACTCCGGCGAGGCCCTCGATCCGGATCTGCTCGTGATGACTGCGACGCCGATTCCGCGTACCGCTGCGATGGTGGTGTTCGGCGACCTCGATAGATCGGTGCTCGACGAGATGCCCGCCGGGCGCCGGTCGATTCGCACGTCGTGGGCCCAGACGACCCTGGAGGTGCAAGTCGCCTGGCAACGGGTGCGTGACGAGGTCGCCGCTGGTCGGCGCGCCTACGTGATCTGTCCCCTGGTGGAGGAGTCCGAGCGGGTCGAGGCCACGAGCGCCGTCGCCGAGCGCACGCGTCTGGCCACGCACGAGCTCAAGGGACTCAGCGTCGGCCTCCTGCACGGACAAATGAAGGGCTCGGAGAAGGACGAGGTGATGGCACAATTCCGTGCGGGCGAGATCCAGGTTCTCGTGGCCACGGTCGTGATCGAAGTCGGCGTCGACGTGTCCGAGGCTTCGGTCATCGTCATCGAGGACGCTTGGCGCTTCGGGCTCGCGCAATTGCACCAGTTGCGCGGTCGCGTCGGTCGCGGCGACGCGCAGAGTTACTGCTACTTGCTCGGCGAAGCGCCCAACGACGAGGGAACCCAGCGCCTCGAAGCCCTCGTGAATTCCAACGACGGCTTTGCGTTGGCGGAAATCGACCTCGACATCCGCGGCGAAGGCACGCTGTTAGGTGCGCGACAACGCGGTCGTAGTGATTTGCGTTTGGCGAGCCTGCGGCGTGACGAGGAGATCCTGAACGAAGCGCGCCAAGTGGCCCTAGAACTCGTCGCCACGGACGGTCTGCGTGACAACGAGGATTTAGTCGACGAGCTGCGCCTCTTCGTCGACGACGAGGAGGCGCGGTACCTCTTTCGCTCGTGAGGCGGCGCGGGCTCGGCGATGCCGGCTCGCGCACAGCCACGCTCGAGGCAGTTGATCGGGCACGTGACCTCAGGACACCGATCGGTTTCGAGCGCTGTCGGCGTCAGCGGAGCCCGCGTGGTCTGCTCTGTTCACTGCGGGGTTCCGGTGTCGGGTGAATCAGTGACCGGCCTCGACCACGAGGTGCGCCCGCAGCCCGCTGGCGCGGATGTCGAGCCATTTATCTTCCTGGTGCGAGATGTCGTGGGGCAAGCTCCCTCGGTCACCCTGCTGGCGAACGGCAATTGCCGACACGATCAGATTCGCATTGACGTGAAAGAAGTTCGCCGAGTCCGCCAAGCCGGCGCACAACTCGCGCCCGTGGTCCCTTCCGCGAGAGGGGCGAGGTGCTTTCAATATCGGCTCGTGCACTGGCCGAGCGAGCTCAGGATTTTGCCGATGCGCAACAACCCGATGGAGCGTTCGACCCGGTCGAGCACGTCAAGAGCAAGGCGGCTTCGTCGCCACGGTGTGGTTAAGGAGCGTCGCCCTCGGGTCGCCAACATAATGGCGTACGGTAGAAATGAGGGGCCTCAGCGTCACCGAGAAAGCAATGGAGTTAGCGATGAGTAATCAAACATCACAGTCGTTTCCCATCACCACTGCGTTGGTGTTTGCGGACCAGACGGTTGTCGAGGACCTGGGACTGGTCTTTGGGGTCGTCGTGCGATCCATGGGTGTCGCCAAGGGATTCGCCGCGGGCTTCAAAGCATTGGCCGGCGGTGAGGTTACCCAATACACCAAACTCGTTGAAGACAGCCGCCGGCACGCGATGGACCGCATGATCGAGAACGCGCGACTCCTCGGTGCCGACGCCATCACGGCCATGCGATTCGATTCTTCCGAGATGGGCCAGGCCCTCACCGAAATAGTCGCTTACGGCACGGCAGTCAAACTCGCGGCACGGAGTTAGTCCCAGTGTTTGCCTGGTTGATACCACTGATCTTCTTCGGTATCTTTGCGACGGTGTTCATCATTAGTTTGACCCGACGTCGTCACGGTGAATCCGGGGTCGCCGCGCGGGACTGGACCTCTACGCCCGAGGTCTTCAAGGATCCCTCGACCGGACGCGTCATGCGAGTGTGGCTCGACCCCGCGGGCCTCCGTCACTACGTACCAGAGAAGTAACGGCTGCGGATGCCATCAGGCAACCGGGTTTTCAGCGAGTGCCTGCCCTGAAGAAGTGGCATTCAATTGTGACAGCGGCCGGGGTCGAGCGCTCCAGGCCACGTGGCCCTTTACGATGCGAGCACGCCACCATTGTCGACTCATCGAGTGAGCGGCGCCGTCATTTGGTGAGGGCGTCAGGTCGGGGGAGTTGGCAATTCCTCAATCACGCACCTCGCCAGAGAAAAGCTGACGCAGTCCCGTCACCCCACGTCATTGCCGGTTACGGTCGGTGGGCGTCTTGATTCTCCAGCCAACCGGAGTGATGGTGCTCGGCCCACGAGCGACGAACGTGCCCGACCACCATTCCCGGAAGGGCGGGACGAGTCGAAGGATTCACAATTGCCATAAAGACACGGGAACCCAGAAGGACGAGACACACGATGACGGCGGCGCTATGGGGCCCGGCGGCGTCACCGCCTGAATTCCAAGAGTTCAGACCGGTAACAATGAGGGCGGACAGGGCGCCCAAGAGGGACGACGCGAACAATTTTTGACCCACGTTGAATTTCCCCACGGCACCACTGAATTCTTGTGGCCAACCGGCGTCAAAGTCATTTTCAAGCATGTGATGTCGGTTCGATTGAAAATGAAGTGATCCCTCACTGAGGTGAGGACCGCCATGGTGTTCCCAAAAATGAGTGCGACGATTACCCCTACGCCAATGAGTGCGACGGCGATGATGTGCGTTCGCAAAAGCGGTCCCGACTCGGCCTCGTCGCTCATTGCCAGTTCGGTCAACAATGCTGCGCAAAATGTGGCCACCACCCACCAATGAAGGATTCGCTCGGTGAGAGCGAAACGGTGAACTCGATCGTCGAGGCGAACGCTCGCGGGTTAGTCAATCAAGAAATCCGGCAAGTGCACTTCTTGTGACTTCATCATGGTCGACCCGACCTTCCCAGTTCATACGACCTGGCCAAGTCCAATGTAAACCGTTGGCCGCACTATCTCCTAGGGGCCAAGGTCACGTGACGCCTACTCAGTCAAGATGGTCATCAATTGGGGCCTGAGCATGTTAGGGGCATTGGATTCAAGAGGACAGTGTGGCGCGGTCACTCCTTCGTTCGTAGTCCCGTGACGAAGTTCGACCGGCACCCGTGACGGGGCTTCGTCAGTCGCCAAGGAGCGTGAGAAGCATTTCCGTCGCCTCGGCGACGGGCACCGCGGGCGACCACAAGAAACCCTGACCCAATTCGCAGTCGAGGTTGTGAAGGCGATCGAGTTGCGCGGACGTCTCGATACCCTCGGCCAGCACCGTCATGTTGAGTTTGTTGCCCAGGGTGACGATCGCTTCGAGCAAGGTGTCGCTTCGTTTCTTGTCGTGCTTGGGGCGAACGAATGACTGGTCAATCTTGATGATCCTCGGATTGAGGGCGGCGAGATACGACAACGACGAGTAGCCCGTCCCGAAATCGTCGAGCGCGATGCCGATCCTCAATCGGTTCAATTCCTCCATGATGTTCATCGTCTCGGCGATGTCGACCAGCGCTACGCTTTCGGTGACCTCGAGAATGAGGCGTTCGGGTTGGACTCCGCTGCGTTCGAGTTCCACTTCGAGCAGCGTCACGAGGCCCGGATCATGGAATTGTCGCGCCGACAGGTTCACGGTGACGCAGGGCACGCCAGCCGCGGCGTCGGTGACTTCCCAGGTGCTCGCCGCGGTTAAGGCTTGTTTGAGTGCGAACGATCCCAATTCCAGGATCAGTTCGCTCTGTTCGGCGAGGGGAATGAAGACGTCGGGTGGTATCCAGCCGCGGGTGGGGTGGTGCCAGCGCATGAGGGCTTCGAAACCCACGACGTTCGAGGACGCGAGATCGACGATCGGTTGGTAGTGCATGACGACCTCGCCGCTGGTGAGGGCCTGGCGAAGCTCCTGGACGAGGGCGAAGCGACTCACCGCCTCGTGGCCGATTCGGGGAGTGAACATCATGACGTGACCGTGACCCTGGCGTTTGGCCTCGTACATCGCGGCGTCGGCGTTCTGGACGAGTTCGACATTGTTCATGCTGTCGTCGTCCCAGACCACGATGCCGACACTCGCTCGTTGTTGGAGAGTGACCTGATCGAAAGTAAAGGGCTCGTCGAGAGTTTGGAGCAGACGATGGGCGATGAGCTCCGCTTCGGCGCGCGTCGACAATCCTTCGGCCAAATAGAGGAATTCGTCGCCGCCGAAACGACTCAACGTGTCCGTCGATCGAGTGACCTGGCGGAAGCGGCTGGCGATCTCAATCAGCAACTGGTCGCCCACGAGATGGCCGTAGGAGTCGTTGACTCCCTTGAAGTCATCGAGGTCGAGCAGGAGTACCGCACCCAGGCGCTCGTCGCGAATGGCCCTCGAACGCGCCTGGATGAGCCGGTCGTCGAAGAGCGCCCGATTAGCCAGTCCCGTCAGCGGATCGTGGAGCGCCTGAAAGGAAAGCTGGGCGGCGAGCGCCCGCTCCTCGGTAACGTCGCGGACCGAGGAGACGAAGTAGGTGGCCTCGCCATCCTCGCCGCGCGCCGCGCAGATGGATACCTCGGCGACCACGATTCGACCGTTCTTGTGCAAGAACCGTTTGCCGTAGCGATATTCGTCGACTTGGCCCGACTGGATCAGATCGTAGGACGCCTCACTGATGCCGATGTCGTCGGGGTAGGTGAAGTGTTTAGAGTCGCGTCCCATCAGCTCGTCCTTCGAGCGCCCCGACATGCGGCAAAAGGCGCTGTTGACCGCCAGAAAACGACCGTCGCGGTCACTGAAGACCATCGGGGCCATACTTCCTTCGAAAGCGAGGCGAAAGCGCCGCTCGCTGTCGGCCAGTGACGCGGCGAGCTCCGTCTGGGAATGGTGCGCGTGGCTCCCGGTCGACGGCGCCGCGCCGGGCACAGCGTGCGCGACCTTCTTGTCGCGCACCTCCATCACGATCCACGGCCGGTCGTCGAGGGTCAACCGGGAGAAGGCGAATTCGGCGGGAATCTCGTGGCCATCGCGGCGAAGGATGTTCAGGTCTTCGCCGAGTGATTCCTCGGCGGTGCGCCACTCGTCAACGCAGTCCATCCACTGGGCAAAATGCGCGTCGCGTTGGCGCGGGGGCATGAGAACCCGGACATCCAGTCCTACGAGATCGCCCCGCGGATAGCCAGCGATGTCGGCGAGGTGTTGGTTGAGGTCGCCAATGAGGCCGTGATCATCGATGAGGGCGGCCCCGCAGGGCAGCGCCTCGAACAGATTCTGCGCTTGAACATGATGATCCTCGAGGTATCTCACGGCCGACTCACTTTCGCTCGTCTCCCTGTGCCCCAGACGAAGGAGGGATAACTGCTCCCGGTCCGAACAATACCCGTGTCCACCGCGTAAAACCGGAATGGTTCGCCGACTGACACGACTGCCGGATCGCCGTGGTCACTGCGCTGTCCGAGCGTTGCATCTAACTCGCCTCCTCGGCGACCATCGCGAGATTTGGATCGCGAGGAGCCGAAGGGAAGTTCGGGACAGGACCGTCCAGCGCCTACCCTTATGGCGTGCGAGTTATTGGTGGCAGTGCCCGAGGTCGACCGCTCAAGGCCAAATTACCCGCCACGGTACGGCCCACGACGGATTACGCTCGCGAAGCAATTTTTTCCATGCTCGAAAGCCGCGGGGGGCTCAGCGATCTGGTCGTGGCGGATTTGTACTGCGGATCGGGTGCCATGGGCATCGAAGCCCTGTCGCGCGGAGCCGCCAAGGCCTATTTCTTCGATTCCGACGCCGTCTGCCTCGCCGCCGCCAAGACCAATTTCGAACCCCTCCAGCTGCAGGGCGAAGCGGTCTTCATGCGCGCCACGCTGCCCGTTTGGTCACCTCCGGCGGATTTGGACCTGGTGCTCTGTGACCCGCCGTACGGGCCGCTCGACCTGGCGTCGCTGTTAAAAGGCGTGGTAGCCCAGCGCGTCGTGGTCGAGAATGACCGCCACATGGACGCCCCGCAGGGTTGGCAAGTTACGAAAACCAAGCGATACGGCACTACGCTCGTAACGATGTTGGAACCTGACGAGGGGGAGTCGTGACCATCGGCCTCATCCCCGGATCCTTTGATCCTTTTCACAACGGCCACCTGGAGGTGGTGGGACGCGCCTCGCACATCTTTGACGAGGTGGTCGTCGCGGCCATTCGCAATCCCCAGAAGTCCGAAGCGCTCTTCGACCTGGAAGAGCGCCGCGAGATGATCGCCGAGAGTTGCGCGCATATTCCCAGCGTGCGCATCGTCTCGATCTCGACGCTGTTGGTGAACGTCGCGCGTGACGTCAACGCCACGGCGATTGTCAAGGGCCTGCGCGCCGTCTCGGACTTCGAGAATGAGCTGCAGATGGCCCAGATGAACCGGTCGCTGTCGGGTGTGGAGACGTTGTTCATCCCCTCGAGTTCGGACCATTCCTTTATTGCCTCGCGTCTACTGCGCGAAGTGGCGCGCTTCGGCGGCGACGTCACTCCCTTTGTCCCACCGCCCGTCGCGAAGAGGCTGGCGGCCATGTACCCCGGAGGTGCCTCATGAGCGTGTTTGACGGTTACGACGATTTCGACCCCAACCAGCCCTTCGAGCAGGAGCTGACCTACGAAGAGGAAACCAACCCCCAGGGCCGACACGCGCGGCGCGACATCGAACAGGACCTGCGCGACCTCATCGAGATCATCACCAACGCCAAGCAGATGCCCTTGTCGGCCTCGGCGTTGATCCCGCGAGAAGATGTGCTGGGACTCTTGGAGCAAGCCGTGCACAACGTGCCCGACGAGATCCGCGAGTCGCGCTGGGCCCTGCGCGACCGCGAAGCCCTGATGGAAGCGGAACAGATCAAGGCGATGCAGTTAATGGACCAGGTTCGCGCCGAAGCGGCGCGCATGGTCGACAAGACCGAGCTCGTGCGCCAGTCGCACCTGCGCGCCGACCAGATCATCGCCGAGGCCCAAGCCAAGGCCCGCCAGATCATCAACCAGTCCGAAGACTTCATCGACGGCAAGCTGGCCGGCTTCGAGATCGTCCTCGAGCGCCTGATCAAGACGACGCATTCGGGTCGCGAGCGCCTGAGCACCCAGAGCCTGCCGAGCGGGGTGCTCGAGACGCCGGCACCCACCGAGGACTACGGCGCGACGGCGCCGACGACGGAAGGTGTGGGCGACTTCTTCTTCGACCAGGACGCCCCGTAGGGATGGACACTTCCTTTCTCGTCCCCGTGGCGCAACTGATGCGCGACGTGCCCTCCACGTCGGAGTTGGTTTTTTCGGCGCACTTTGACGCCGAACACGAATTCGCCCCGCGCGGGGCCGCCGAGACCGACGTCGACGCCGACGCCATTGTCGATGTCGCGGTGATGCTGCAGAGTTTCAGCGGGGGACTGCGGGTGAAGGGCCGGGTCTCGGCGCCGTGGTTCGGAGTCTGTCGGCGCTGTTCGGTCGCCGTACTCGGAGTCGCGGACGTTCACGTGGACGAGCGATTCGTCGATCACCCCGAGCCCGGCGACGAAGAGGCTTACCTCATTGAGAACGACTTCGCGAACCTGGCGCCCTTGGTGCACGACGCGATTTTGCTGGAATTGCCCTTGGCGCCGCTGTGCCGCGAAGACTGCCAGGGGCTTTGTCCCTATTGCGGAATCGACCGCAATGAGGCGAGTTGCGACTGCACGGCGCCCGTCAACTCGCGCTGGGCTACACTGGATGGACTTAGATTTGCGGATGAGACGTCCGCAGAATCCAACGAAGCGTGACGGGTTCTCCCGTTCTGGTGAAAGTGAAGATCGATGGCAGTTCCGAAGCGCAAGACTAGTAAGGCCAAGACCCGGAGCCGTCGTGCGGCGAACTGGAAGTTGGCCCGCCCCTCACGCAGCGTGTGCCCCCAGTGCGCCACGTCGAAGCTCCCGCACATCGTGTGCCCCACCTGCGGCTGGTACAAGGGACGCGTAGCAATCGAGGTCAAGTAAGTTGACCCTGCCCATCGCCTTAGACGCGATGGGCGGTGACTTCGCTCCCCAAGAAATCATCAAGGGTGCGCGCCGCGCCGTCGATGAACTGGGCCTGCAAATCACCCTCGTCGGCGTCCCTGACCGCATGGGCGATCCCCTCGGCCTCGAGGTCGTCGCCTGCTCCGAAGTTATCGAGATGGACGACGAGCCCGGCTCGAGCGTGCGCAAGAAGAAGGATTCCTCACTCGTGCGCGCCGCCGAACTCGTGCGCGACGGCAAGGCCTCGGCGTTCGTGTCGGCCGGTAACACCGGCGCCACCATGGCGTCGGCACTACTGCGCATGGGCCGCCTGCCGGGCGTGCTGCGCCCCTGCATCGCCACGCCGATCCCCAACAGCGGCCGTGCGCCCTCCACCATGGTCGACGCGGGTGCCAACGCCGAGTGCTCGCCCGAAATGCTGGTGCAGTTCGCCAAGCTCGCCGCGGCCTTCGCTTCGGCGCGCTTCAACATCGCCTCACCGAGCGTGGGACTCTTGTCGATCGGCGAAGAGTCAACCAAGGGTTCGCCGCTGGTGAAGGAGACCCACGAACTCCTGACGGCGGACGCCGCGATCAACTTCTTCGGCAACGTCGAGGGGCGCGATTTGATTCCCTCTCCCGTGGACGTCATCGTGACCGATGGCTTCACCGGCAACGTGGCGTTAAAGACCCTCGAGGGTTCGCTGAAGTTCGTTTTCGCCACCGTCTTAGAGGCCATTGACACCAATGACGAGACCCGCGCGGCCGGCGCTGTGCTCGCGCCCTACCTGATGCCGACGGTGACGACGCTCACTCCCGAGTACCAGGGCGGGGCGATGTTGCTCGGACTCAACGGCATCTGCGTGATCAGTCACGGCGCGTCCAACGACACCGCGATCATGAACGCACTGCGCGTGGCCGCCGAAATGGATGCGGCCGGGGTGGTCGAGAAAATGCGCACCGCCATTCGACCTGATCAGGCTGGATAGATCGTGCGCGACGCCTGGACGATGAGTACTCTTGACTCGTCCGATAAAGGAGTTGGCATGACCTCAGACGTGGGCAGTACCTCGTCACTGGACCGGGCGGCAATACTCGCCCTGGTTCGTGATCAACTCGCGCAAATTCTCGAAGTAACTCCCGATGACATCGATGAAGACATCCCCTTTGACGTCATGGGCGCGGACTCGTTAGCGCTGATCGAATTGGTGGAGGCCCTCGAGGACTCACTGGCGAGTCAGGTCGCGGGATTTCACATCGACGACGAAGACTTAGAGGGACTCAGTTCAGTCCGCGACGCGGTCGACTACGTCGCCGCGAAATTGCAACTGGCTTAGCGAGGTACGCCCCAGGTGCCTGACGTGGCCACCCTCGCTGTCCATCTCGGTCTGGCGCCGGGTTCTGCCGCGCTGCGCCAAGCCTTGACGCATT
>OCZT010005673.1_pt1 | contig 12430 bp, 11 predicted proteins | sample 1539031 | NCBI WGS metagenome assembly OCZT01 (sample SAMEA3539308, study PRJEB22396) | soil metagenome | biome: tundra; feature: field; material: soil | place: USA | collected 2010-05 | depth 0.15 m
CGAGATCTACACTCTTTCCCTACACGACGCTCTTCCGATCTAGGGCGCACCAGGAGCTGGCGGCGAGCCCGGCTGACAGTAGAGAATGCGACCGAGGATGGAAGTCAGACTGGACCCGGGATCAGACAGGGCGGCGACGCGGCGAGCCCGCCGGAGTGTCGCCCAGGCCCCCGGGAGGCGCTGGCGCCGCTGGGCGTTTGCCGGGGTGGCGGTGCTGCTCCTGGCGGCGGCCGTCGACCTGCCGCTGGCCTACGCGGGTAGCGGTAGCCTGGGCCGGCAAGCCCACAACCTCGATCTCACGTTCACCCGGTACCAGCAGGAGGGAGTGCCCGTGGCCGCCCTCAGCCTGCTCCGGCAGAAGCTGGTCCAGGCCCAAAGCCAGCCCTGGTTCTCTCCGGCCTTCTGGTTGGATTCGAGGCAGGCGACCATCAGCGGCGTCCGCCAGTCCACCGCTGTTGTCTGGTCAGCGGCCATGGCCGAGCGCCGGCATCAAGCCCAGAGCTACCTCACCGAATACCGGAGCTTTGTCGCTGAGAACAACGCGTGGCTCAACTCGTCGGCTGTCGGCAGGAGCTCCCCCTGGCCGGCCCAGCTGGCCAGGGCTTCCACTCCGGCTCATCTCCAGACCCTAGCCCTGGACTGGAAGTTAGCCCTCGGCCAGGCCAAAAAGTCCGCGAACAGCTCGGCGGTGGCAGCCGCTGCCAGCGTGACCCTGGCAGCCAGCTCGACCGAACTACCGGACCAGGCCACCGCCGCGGAGAAGCTGGCCGCCGGGGACGGCCTCTCGGCGCTGCAGGTGCCGGGGGACGCCAGCGCTCTGCAGCAGGCGCTGGCCCGCGGGCTGATGGGGACGGCCCAGGCCAAGGCCCTCGCCCAGCAGTTAGAGGCGTTGCGGGCCGAGATCGGACTCCAGGGGCAGGTGACCAGCTTGAACCAGACGGTTCTGGGACTGGTCGATCAGGCGGTCTTTGAGCAGGTCCCCAGCTCGTCGGCCTTCCAAGCTCAGTACAGCGCCGCCAAAGGCGCTCTGCAGGCCGCCCAGACCGTGAAGGAGCTGGGCTCGGCGCAGGGGACTCTCTCGGCTCTGCAAGGGAAAGTCCAGGCTGGGCTGGCCGCCAACCAGTGTGGCCACAGCACCAGCTCCGGCAAATCGATCTACCTGTCGATCTCCCTTCAGGAGATGATCTTTTACGACGACGGCTGCGTCGTCAACGCCACCCCGGTCACCACCGGCCGGCCCCAGGGCCCGACCCCGACCGGCACCTTCTCGATCTTCCTCAAGCGGAGTCCGCTTGAATTCATTTCGGGCTATGCTCCGGGCTCCCCGGACTACTACACCCCACTCCTGGCCCGGTACGCCATGGAGTTCCTCGCCGGCGGCTACTACATTCACAACGCGCCGTGGGAGCCGGCCGACGCCTTCGGCCCCGGGAGTGAGGACAACCTCACGGATGCCAGTCACGGTTGCGTGCACACTCCGCTCGCGACGCTGGCTTGGGCCTACAGTTGGACGCCGCTCGGTACCCCAGTCGTTATCAGCGCCTGAGCTGAGTGCCCGAGCCGCCGCGTCTGCCGGTGCCGACCGAGATGCCACCTGGGGTGGGGCCTGAGCTGCTGGAGCAACTCGCCTTCCGCAGCCAGCTGCGCTACCTGTTCCGCCGGGCTTTGACGATGCTCGACGCCGCTGCCTCCGAGGCCGGCCTGACCCCGCTCGGGTACCACGCGGTGCTGGTCCTGGGCGGGGCGGGGTTGGAGGGCGTTCAGGAGCAGGAGCTGGTGGAGCAGCTCGCCTCCAGCCGGGCCCATATCTCGGTGCTGAGCCGCTCTCTCTTGGAGGGGGGTCTGATCTCCCGGGCCCCTTGGCCCTCGGACCGGCGGCGGATCGTCCTCAGCCTCACCGACAAGGGTTGGGGGGTGGTCGCCCAGATCGCCGAGCGTCATCGCGAGCGGATGCGGGAGTTGGTGGACGGCTGGGACCCCCAGGCCTTCGAACAGATCCTGGAGCGGATCATGGACGTGTATCTGGGGCTGGAGGGCCGGGTCAGAGTGGAGAGGCTGGAGCCGGCCACGAAGAGGCGCTGAGCCCACGGGTCTCGCGACCGCGATAATGGGCGGCCGGATGTCACCCTGTTCGGTCCCTTCCTTCCGCCACGCGCTTCCGGCTGTCAGGGGGAGCGCTTGAGGTTGGACCGTCCCCAGATCCCCCCCAACCGGCGCCGCCAGATGGAGGGTCCCTCGTACCTGGGCCCGACTTCCTTCGCCAAGGTGGTCCAGCTAAGTGAGCCCGAGGAGCTGGACCGCTGGAAGCCCGACTTCGCCATCGTGGGAGCCCCCTGGGACGACTCCACCACCTTCCGGCCGGGGGCCAGGTTCGGGCCGAGGGCGGTGCGAGTCGCCAACAACCAGCCCCCCGACTGGCACATTGACCTGGAGGTCGCTCCGCTCGAAGAGCTGACGCTCGTCGACTACGGCGATGCGGTCTGCCCGCCGGGGCTGGTCGAGCCCTCGCACGAGGCGATCCGGCAGCGGGTCCACGAGGTCGCCTCGCGGGGGATCATCCCGGTGGTGATCGGTGGGGACCACTCGGTGACCCTCCCGTCGGCAACCGCGGTCGCCGACATCGTGGGCCGGGGCCGGCTGGGCATCGTCCACTTCGACGCCCACGCCGACACCGCCCCCGAGAGCTTCGGCAACCCGCTCTCCCACGGCACCCCGATGCGTCGCCTGGTGGAGTCGGGGGCGGTCCCCGGACCCAATTTCGTCCAGATCGGGCTGCGCGGCTACTGGCCACCTCGCGAGGTCTTCGAATGGATGAAAGCCGCGGGGCTGCGCTGGCACCTCATGGACGAGATCTGGCGGCTGGGGATCTCTGAGGTGGTCCGGCGGGCGGTCGCCGAGGCCCTGGACGGGCCCGAGTTCATCTACCTCTCGGTCGACATCGATGTGCTCGATCCCGGCTTCGCCCCGGGCACCGGCACCCCCGAGCCGGGCGGGATGACCCCTGCCGACCTCTTGCGGGCCATCCGGGAGGTCGCGCTGTACACGCCGGTCGTGGCGATGGACGTGGTCGAGGTCGCCCCCGCCCTGGACCCCGCTGAGCTGACCGCCCAGAACGCCAACCGCTGCATCCTGGAATTGCTCTCGGCGACCGCCGCCAAGCGTCGCCAGGCCAGCTCCCTGCGCTCTCCCGGCTGAGTTAGGCCGGGGCTACTCCAGCACCAGCACCAGCCGGCTGTGGGGCAGCTCCTGGTACGGGGTGGAGCCCAACCGCAGGAACTTCAGCCAGGGTGCCGGGACCAGCACTCCGATGTGCAGAAGCTGCAGCCGCAAAGCGGCGGACCTGGGCTCACCAAGGTCCGGGTAGCCGATCGCCCGACCGTCCGAGACGACCCCGCAGCTGGCCGCAAATTCGGCGGCCAGTTTGTCGGTCACCGCCCAGAGCCGCTCTTCCGGAATCCGCTCCGCCAGCTCTGACCAGGGTGGGAGCCGGAGGGTGAGCTCGCCCGCTGTCCCCCCCTCCAGCTCAACGGCCTCCGCGATCAAAGGGACCCCATTCCAAAGCAGTGGCTCGCCCAGCATCAAAGGGGCACCGCGCCGGCGACCCATCGCGTAGCGGTCCCCGTCTGGGTCGGACTGGGTCTGCGCCTCCTGGCGGAGGATGTCGAGGGCCGTGCCCGCCAGCCAGGGCCGGCCGGGTTCCAAGGGGCAGCTGAGCGAGATGGTGGTGGCGTCCGAGGTCGGCAAGCAGCAGCGCCACCCGGGCGCGCCAAGCGGGGAGCCGAGGTCCATCTCAGTCAGCGTACCGCCGCTGAGCCAAGGCAGCCGATACCGACCCTCGCCGCCGGCGGCCGCGCGGTACGCTGGGGGGGTCGGCCCATCCGGCGCAAGGAGGCGGCCATGCAGCTAGCCCAATCGAGGCCTGAAGAGTGAAGGCGGGAACCGAGCCTGATCTGGCTGCTCCCGAATACCGCGAGACCTCCCTGGAGGGGGTCGATCACATTGAATTCTTCGTCGGCAATGCCCGCCAGGCGGCCCATTTCTACCGCACCGCCTTCGGCTTCGATGTGGTCGCCTACCAGGGCCCCGAGACTGGGGTGCGTGATCGCGCCTCCTACGCCCTCAGGCAGGGAGACGTCACCCTGGTGATGACGGCGCCGCTCACCCCCGACGGCGAGATAGCCGACCACGTCCGACTTCACGGCGATGGGGTCCGGACCCTAGCCTTCACCGTGGACGATGCCTTCGCCGCCTTCCAGGACGCGGTCAGCCGCGGGGCCCGACCGGTCGCGGAGCCCCACGTCTTGGAGGACCAGCGGGGGGCGGTGCGGCTGGCCACGGTGCGGACCTTCGGGGACACGGTCCACACCTTCGTCGAGCGGGCGGAGTACGGGGGGAGCTTCCTGCCCGGCTATCGCGATGAGTTCAAAGGTGGCGCTGGTGCCGGGCTGCAGTTGGTCGACCACTGCGTCTGCAACGTCGAGCTGACGCGCATGGACGAGTGGGTGAGTTGGTACAACCGGGTCTTCGGCTTCGATGTCTTCCAGGAGTTCGACGAGAGCGACATCGCCACCCAGTACTCCGCGCTGCGCAGCAAGGTGGTGCGCGGGGGGAGGGAAGGTCGGGTCACCTTCCCGATCAACGAGCCCGCGAAGGGGCTGCGCAAATCGCAGATCGACGAGTACCTCGACTACTACCACGGCCCGGGGGTCCAGCACATCGCCCTGCAGAGCGAGGATATCGTCGAGAGTGTCGACTGGCTGCGCCGCCAGGGGGCCGAGTTCCTGCGCGCTCCCGACAGTTACTACGAGAGCCTTCCAGAGCGAGTCGGGCCCATCGACGAGGACATGCAGAGGCTGCGCGAGCTCAACATCCTGGTCGACCGGGATGAGCACGGCTATCTGCTCCAGATCTTCACCCGCCCGGTCGAGGACCGCCCCACTCTCTTCTTCGAGGTGATCCAGCGCAAGGGTTGCCGCGGCTTCGGCAAGGGCAACTTCCAGGCTCTCTTCCAGGCCATCGAGCGCGAGCAGGAGGCGCGCGGGAACCTCTGACCGCTATCTGGCAGGGTGCCCGGCTAAGTGGTCGATGAGCTCGACCACGGACCGGGCTTCCGCGCCCCCGCAGAAAGAGCCCCTCTCAGTGGCAGCTGCCCGCCGGGAGATGCTGACCCATCTGCCTCGGGTGGCTGCCGAAGAGGTGCCGGTGGATGGGCAGGCCGTCGCTCGGGTGCTGGCCGCGGATGTGGTGGCCGAGGTGCTGCTGCCGCCCTGGGACAACAGCGCCATGGACGGCTACGCCGTTCGCGCCGAGGACGTGCGGAAGGTGCCGCTCCGGTTGCCGGTCGTGGGGGAGATGGCGGCCGGGATGGCCCCCGGGGCAGTCGCGATCCAGGCGAGCACTTGCGCCAAGGTCATGACCGGCGCGCCCCTTCCCGACGGGGCCGACGCTGTCGTCCCCTACGAATGGACCGACCGGGGCGAGACCGAGGTGCTGATCCTGGAGCGGCCCCGGCCCGGTAACGCCGTCCGCCGGGCCGGGGAGGACCTCTCCCCGGGAGACCGGATCCTGCCGGCCGGGCACCGACTTCGGCCCACCGACCTCGCGCCGCTAGCGGCCTCCGGCCTGGCCACGGTCAAGGTCTCAAAGCGGCCCCGCGTGGCGCTGATCACCACGGGAGACGAGATCCGGCCCGCCGGCAGCCGGCTCGGTCCGGGACAGATCTACGACACCGCCGGACCAGCCATCGAGGCGATGATCGCCGGCGCCGGTGGCGAGGTGACGCTGAGGCGCCGAGTCGGCGACGATCCCCACGCCGTGGAGCAGGTGTTGCTGGAGGCGGCCAGCGCTGCGGAGTTCGTGGTAACGGTGGGCGGGGTGAGCGTCGGCGACCACGACCACGTCCGGGCCACGATGGAGCGGCTGGGGCAGCTGCGGCTGTGGCGGGTGGCCATGCGCCCCGGACGCCCGATCGCTTTCGGCGAGCTGCATGGCAGCATCTTTCTCGGCTTGCCCGGCAACCCGGTCTCCGCCATCGTCACCTTCATCCTCTTCGGGTCCTGCTGCCTTCTGGCGATGCAGGGAGCCACCGATCCGGCACCGGTGACGCAGTCCGCGGAGCTGCTGGAGGCCGTCGACAAGCCGGAGGGGCTGGAGACCTTCCATCGGGCGGTGGTGCGCCCCCGCCCGGGGCAGCTACCCGGGGTCCGGTTGGCGGGGTCGCAGAGCAGTGGCGCCACCCTCTCGCTAGCCCGGGCCGACGCCCTGCTGGCTCTGCCCGCCCGGGGGGCGCGGCTGGAGCAGGGCACGGTGGTGGAGATGATTCCCCTCTGACCCGGCGGTCGGGGCTCCGGGGCTCCGTTGGAAGGCCACCGCCTTTTTCGGGTCCCTGCGGTTTCCACTTCCCGCGCTCGGTTACCCACGAATGGTGGGAGCGCTTCCGGCTAGCCCGAGCCGGCGTGGGTCGGAGTCGCCCCGCCTGGCATCAGCAAGTCAAAGCCGTCAGGGTCGTTGAGCAAGCCTGGACTGGAACCGGCGACGCCCTGCGTGCCGTACTGCCAGACGGCCGCGCCAGTCGCCGGATCGATGGCGAGCATGCGGTTGTTGTCATCGTCGTTGAGCATGAAGACGCCGCTGGGTAGCAACTCCACCAGCGACGGGTGATTCAATTCGCCGGGCCCCGAGGTCACCTGGTAGCTGTACCGGGTCTGGCCCAGTTGGTTGAACTCGAGGATCACTCCCGGCTGGGTGTACCCGGCGATCAGGTAGAGGTCGGGGCCGATCTGTTGCGGGTCGGAGGGGTAGTTCAAGCCCAGATGCGCGGCCCAGGCCAGGGTTCCTGCAGGAGTGTATTCGCTCACCCACGAGCCGAAGATCTCGGAAATCAGGATGTTCCCATCGGTGAGCGGGGTGTCCCCATTGGGGGCGCCGAGTTCGTTGGGCGGGAGGTGGTGACAGACGCCGGTCGTTCCGATCTGGTGCGCCAGGCTGCCATCGGAATTGATGATCAAGACCCGGCAGTTGTCGATGTCTGCGACGGAGATCTGCCCGCTCTTGAGCTGGTAGGCGTCATCCGGGGTGTGCAAATAGCCGGGAGCGCTGCCGGCTACCCCGGGGTGGCCGTAGGTCCACAGCACCTTGCCGGACGGGTAGGCGATCTTGACGATCTCGTGGTAGGCCTCCATGTTCATGACGATCGCCGTACCGTGATCCGCGAAGAAGGCATCGTCCGGGTAGACCAAGCCCCCAGGTGGCGCCGGGGCCGTGGCGCTGGGGTAGGTCCAGGTCACCTGCCCCAGCGGGTTGAGCAGCAGGATCTGGTTATTGCCGCTGTCGGCGATGAGCAGATCGCCGCCGAAGAAGGGGGATCCCGCTCCGGGCACGCCGGCTGTGCCGAACGCCAAGTTGGGCATCAACATCTGCACGGTGGCCACCGGACCGCTGGCGGTCTCCCCGCCCACTAGCCACGCGCGATTATGCAAAGCCGCGATGCTTGCGTGGGACACGGGAACGCGCAGCAGACCGGCAGCGAGGGCGCGCCCGGTATTCGGGTCGAACGCCCAGATGGTGGGGTTGGGAGCGGTGCCGCCGGCGGCGGAGGTCTCGCCGCCCATCACGTACAGGACTCCCTGCAAGGTCACCGCGCTGGCTCCGGTGACCCGCTCGGGCAGGGCCCCGACGACCTTGGCCGAGCGACTAGCGGGATCGACCATCTGGACCGCGACGGTCGCTTCGCCGTTGGCGGTCTGGCCGCCGAAAACGTATAGCTTCCTGCCCAAGCTGGCGACCGCTGGGTAGCGGACGGGAACCGGCAGCGAAGCCACCACTTGGAAGGTCGTTCCATCTGTCGTGGCCAGGACCGCCTGGTCAAAGTTGGAACCGTCGTATCCCCCCACCACGTAGGCGGTGTGGCCGATCACGGCGGCGGCCAAGTCAGAGCGGGCCTGGGGGAGGCTGCCGCTCGCAACCGCCGAGCCCAGAGTAGCCGGGAGGGTCTGCACGGCGGCGGTGCTCGCCGCGGTGCCTCCTCCGAAGACCACATCCTTGCCCGCCAGACTTGCGCCCGCGGCGTCGTGCAGGGGGCCGGTCAGGGATCCGGCGTTGGTCAGGTTGCCGCTGGTCGTGTCCAGCGTGGCGACGCTCGACGAGGATCCGCCCCCGGCGGTGAGGCCACCGAGAATCGTGAGTTCACTGGGCCCCGGCCCCGGCAGTACGACCTCGCGGCTGAGGGGCGAACCTAGCGACCAGGGAAGGACGCCTGACTCCGCTGCCGGGACTGGGAGCGGCGAAGGGGAGGGGGAGGAGGTTACCGGGTGCGGGGTGTGCTTTGGGGCTGGTTGCCCTGCCGGACTGCAGGCGGCAACGGTAACTCCGATCATCGCCAGCAGGGCGATGAAGGTAACTGGGAACCGGATTCGGTGCCCGGCCTTGTGGCCGGTGGACAAGCGCCGCGAGCCGGGCCCGGACCCGCGCAGTCCACCAGATGAGCGATGCAATCGACTCTCTCTCTTCACGGGCGGTCAAGGGCGGCCGACGCAGCTCAGCCGGGAACTCGAGAGCGGACTGGACGTCGCTCCGCCGGACTTCGCTGGATCTTAGCAGGCATCTCCTGGGCGGCCTGAGGTACTCCCCGGGGCGTCAGCCCAGCCCAGCTGGGAACTGCAACTACGTGTCCAAATCCAGCCCCAGATCGCCGCCGGCCGCCCCTGCCTGGGCAGCGGCGGCGATGGCCTCCTGGAGCACCTTGAGGCGCCCCTCCCGTGACTGGCCGGCCGCCGCGCGTCCGGCCAGGTAGGCTGCCAGGGGCGCGTACTGGCGGGCGCCCGAGGTGTGGGCGGACTCGGCGGCCAGCTCCAAGACCAGCTGGGCCTCCTCCCGGCGGAGGACGGCGTCGGCGGCTCCCAGCGCCTTCAGGTATCTGTCAAACCACTCGTTCACCGAATCCCTCCTTGGTCGGGCCGGGCCTGCGCCCGCGCCGCCGCCTCCGCCAACTCGCCTGGGGTGTTGCAGTTGAGGAACGAGGCCCCCTCCGGGTCCCGGACCCTCCACTCGGACTCCGAGACCCTTCGCAGCCGGAGCCCGGCTACGGTCCGACGAAGCGAGGGCCCGTGGCCGGGACGGGCCAATTGTCGCGCCATTTTGCGCAGGTCAGTGGCGGCGTCCCGGCGGTAGATCGCGAAGAGCGGCTCCAGTTGACCCGCCCGCTCGGGAACGATGGCCTGGGCCGCGGACTCGCACCCCGCGATCTCCGCCAGTCCCTCGGCCAGGAGGGGGGAGGGGAATGGCAGGTCGGCAGCCAGCACCAGCACCAGATCACTGGGGTTGGCCGCCAGGCCGGCGATCAGCCCGGCAATCGGCCCTTTGAGGCCTGGCTCGTCGCCGACCAGGTGCCAACCGGTGCCGTAGTCGTCCGGCCCGGCGATCGTGGGAGGTCCGGCCAACTCGGCCACGGCGGCCGCCACCCGACGGATGAGCGGGGGGTCATCGGGACCGGGGAAGGGAACGCCCGGCTTGTCCCTGCCCATCCGCGAGCTGAGTCCGCCGGCCAGGATCAGCAGCCCCAGCGCCATCTCCCGGCCCCAATCCCAGCTGGGTCAGCGAGGGCGGGCAGGCTGGCCGAGGTTGAGCTCCACCCGCTCCGGGTGGGAGTACACGTTGCAGTGCTCACCGCGCAAAAAGCCGATCAGGGTCACCCCGGTCGCCTCGGCGGCCTGAACGGCCAGTGAGGACGGTGCGGAGATCGAGGCCACCAGGCCGATGCCGGCCGCGGCTGCCTTCTGGACGATCTCGAATCCGGTCCGGCCACTGACCACCAGCACGGCGTCTCGGAGGGGCAGCTGGTCGCGCAGGAGCGCCCTTCCCACCAGCTTGTCCACGGCATTGTGCCGGCCTACGTCCTCGGCCACGTCCAGGGGCTGGCCGCTCAACCGGAGCAGGCCGGCGGCGTGGAGCCCACCGGTCGAGTGGAAGACCCGCTGTGCTTCCAGCAGCAGCTCGGGGAGATGGAAGAGCTCCCGGGCGGGCCACGCGGCCTTCCCCTCGACGTTGGGTTGGACCGCCTGCAGCGCCTCCAAGGTGGCGGTGCCACAGATCCCGCAGGCGCTGGAGGAGGGCAGCGCCCGCTGCCAGCCCAGCGCTCCCTCGGGGAGGGGCACTCGGAGGTGGACGTCGACCAGGTTCTCCGCGTGCGGATCCAGCTGGATGGGGAGGGGGATACCATCCAGCTCCACCTGGCCGCTGGGGGCAAGCCGCAGCTCCGCGATGTCGTCGCGGTGGTGAATCACGCCCTCGGCGTGGAGCAGCCCCAGGGCTAGCTCGAGATCACAGCCCGGGGTGCGGAGCATCACCGCCAGGGGCCGCCCGTCCACCATCAGCTGCAGGGCCTCCTCGCGGGCGACGCTGTCCTCGGCGACTTCGGCTGAGTCGCCTTCGATCTTGGTCACCACCAGTCCCTGCTGGTCGGACCGCCAAAGGCGGTTCGGAAGCACCACGTGAGCGATCGTACCGCTCAGATCCGCCTTGACCGTCGGCAGCTTCGCCCTAATCCTGGTGGCGGTCGTCGCTCGTCGGCTGACTACTCGTCGTGAGGGCAGCTTCCGACCGGCTCCCCGTGGTGGCAGCCGCAGCGGTCGACGGTCTGCTCCAGGATCAGATCGCCGTCGGGGAAGTGGAGACGAGGGCCGGGGGAGGGATCCGAAGCCGCGACCCGACGGACCTTCACCACATAGCAGAGCCGGCCCCCGCACTCCGAGGAGGCCAGCATGTTGGGGTTCCCGGCCCTGACCAGCCGGTCCGCCAGCGCCGCGGAGTCCGCCTGGTCGATCCGGCGGTGGCCGACCGAGGTGAAGTACGAGCCCCGGGAGAGGTCGAGCGGGGTCCCGGCGAAGCCCGATTGGGCCAGCCAGATCGCTTCCCCCGTCGACTCCGCGCCCAGCTGGCTCAGTCGTCGGGCCAGGGTGCCGGAGTCGTCATCGGGGCGGATGACCGCGGTTCGTTGGAGCAGAAGTGGGCCGGCGTCGATCCCGCGCGCCAGCCTCTGGAAGCTGATCCCGGTCTCGCGCTCGTCATTGACGATGGCCCAGTAGAGGGGCTCCGGTCCCCGGTACTGGGGAAGCCGCGAGGGGTGGACGTTAACCCAGCCCAACCGGGGCACCGCCAGCGCCTTCTCGCGCAGGATCTGATCGAAGCTGGCCACCAGGAAGAGATCGGCCTCCAGCCGGCGCAGCGCCACCAGGGAGTCGTACTCGTTGATCCGGGCCAGCCGCAGCAGCGGCACTCGCAGGTGATCGGCAACCTGGCTGAGGGCATTCTCCCCGGAGATCGCCGGGTTGGCGCCCAAGCTGGTGGCGAGCCCCACCAGCTCCACGCCGCTGTCGATCAGCGCCAGCAGCATCGCCAGGCTGTAGTCGGAGGGGAAGCCGGCGAATCCAACTCGAAGCGCCCCCTTCGAGCTCAGCGTCGGCGCTCCCGAAGGGGTCAGCGGCAATTTGAGGTCCGGGACCATGCGGAAGGAGCGCTTCTGCCACAGCCACTCCTCGACGGCGGCGAGCCAAGGACTGCGTTTCGAAGTGGCGCCGACAGACTCTGGGACGATCAACGAGTTCAATCGTAGTGGCCAGGGGCGGCGCAAGCGTCACGGTTTCGTTGAGCGTGCGCTACGCGTTTGGCTGCGTTCCGGTGGCAAACTGCAGGGCGGGATGGCTGAGGAATCGAGCATGGCACCGGACAGCCAGACCCTGCACCAGGGTTTGGCCGATCTGCGGCAGACTTGGGACCACCTGGCCCGTGAACTGGCGTCGGGGGTTCCTGAGCTTCCGGCCGTCATCGACCAGGAGCTGGCTGGGCTGACCTTTCCCGACCTGAACGAGGAGACCCTGATCAGGGTCTGCGAGTCGGTGGTCGCCCGGGTGGTGGATGCGGGGTTCCCCGACGAGGCCACGGCGCTCTTCCGCCGGATGGGGCGTGCCATGTACGAGCTCTTGCTGCTGCTGGCTACCCAGGAGGAGATCCGGAAGATGGGTATTACGGCGCCAGCCGTGGCTGCGGTCCGCTCGCCCGCCCTGCCGGTCCCCTCAGCCGCGGCCCCGGCTTCTCCGCCAGCCCTCCCCCGACCGCTGGCTGAGGACCACAGCCCTCAGCCGGCCCTTCGGGACACCGCCCCCGAGGCTCAGGCGGCCCCGGTACCGCCCGAGGTGCTCGCGCCTTCCCTCCCCAAGGTCCCCAAGTCCGGCGCTCCCGCCGCCATCCCCCAGGCCGCCGGGACGGTCTCGCCGTTCGAGCCGCGGGACCCTGTCCGGCCGGCGCGCAGCGGGAACGGCGTGGCGCCTCTGCCTCTCCCCGGGTTGGACGCCGCCGAGGCTCCCGCCGCCCGCCCATCCCGTCCCGCTCCCGCACCGGTAGCCGCGGCGGGGGCCCCCGCTCCGCCGCCGACCCC
>OCZT010005674.1_pt1 | contig 12425 bp, 13 predicted proteins | sample 1539031 | NCBI WGS metagenome assembly OCZT01 (sample SAMEA3539308, study PRJEB22396) | soil metagenome | biome: tundra; feature: field; material: soil | place: USA | collected 2010-05 | depth 0.15 m
CTGCCACTGGGCAGAGGCATTACGGGCTCCCGGAACGTTGCCGGCTGCAGCGGTGCCCAGAGTGCCATACACGCCGGAGGCTCCCCAGGTGTTGCTTCCACTCACCCACGTCCAGAGGTTCGTCGATCGATTGAATTCCCACAGTTCGCTCAAGCGGCCGGGGTTGCCGGTGACGTCATATCCGTTGCCGCCAAACAGCCAGAGATTCCCACTGCTGTCGGTCCACGTTGCGGGGTAATTGCGGCTTCCAGGGACGTTGCCTGCGGCGGGTACACCCAAAGTTCCGTAGATCCCCGACCGCCCCGCAGCACTTCCCACAGAGCTGCTGCCGCTCACCCACGTCCACTCGCCGGGGCTGGTGGCTGCCGGCACTGTATCGGTGTAGCTGGCCGAAGCCGCCGACTCACCGAATCGCCGCTGGCCAAGGCAATCGCCTCCAGCGTTTCCGTGGATGAGACGGTAATCGGGCCGCTGTACATCGGCGAACTGGTGGTCGGCGTTCCGTTGATCGCATAGTAGATGACGGCACCAGCCGTTGCATCGCTAATGGTGACCGACTGAGAAGTATCGTAGGTCCCGGACGCAAAACTGATTGTCGGTGTGGCCGTCGGCAGTGGAGCATTGACGCTGATGCTCACGCTGGCTGTCGCCGTGGTGTAGTCGAGGTTGTCGGTTGGCGTAAAGGTGACCGAAAGGGTCTGCGAACCTGGGGCAAGCACCGTTCCCGCAGCCGGAGTGTAGACAAAGGTCCCGCCTGTGTTCGCAGTTGCATTGAGCTGTGTCGCGCTCAGCGCCGTGCCGTAGGGAATTGCTGCCGGCGTGGGCCATGTGATGGTGGGCACAATCTGGCTCACAACCTGGCTTAGCGCCGTCGCGCTGCTGGTGGTAAAGGCGGTTCCAGAGGCCGGCGTATACACGGCGGAGATGCTATGTGTGCCTGCCGACAGGACGCTGGTGGCGTAGGTTGCCTGTCCGCCGCTCAGCGTCACGGGCGAGCCGGCAGCGCTTCCATCCTCGCTGAACTGCACGGTTCCCGTAGGCACGGTTGTGCCGCTGGTTGGCGAAACGGTCGCGGTGAACGTCACCAACTGGCCAAAAGTCGACGGGTTCACCGAAGAACCGAGCGTGGTAGCCGTCCCGACGGCAGCTTCTGCGGAGCCGGTCAAGTAAATAACCTTCGCGGGCGGGTTCTCGTACTCACTGTTGAGCGAGTTGTTGATCAGGGCAATCTGGTCCTCCACGCTGGAGGCCAACGTGACCGGCGTAAAGCTGATAGGCATTAGGCAGCTTGCGCCCGCAGCCAGCGTCCGCCGCGCCAGCGGCTTAGTTCAAACGCCGCAGGCTCCGGGAACCTCCTCGGCCCCCAGCCCGACGGGAGGGCACGAGATTTCAGTCGACATGCAGACATATCATTACCAATCCGCCTCTACATCGCCGGTCCGACCCCCTGGTCCCGAACCGGATTCAGTGTTCCTGGCTAGGCCTCCTGGAATCAATTGCCTACAACGCCAACACCCCATTGGAATTGCCCCAAAGCGTTATTGATACCTGTTGAACCCTATTGAAGTTGGGTGCTTTCAGCGACACAATTCCGCCTACAGCCGAAGAGAGTGCGTCCGCCCTTTTCCATGAGGAAGTGGATGCGAAACGTTGAATGTCGGGGGTTCGACACCGGGCAATCGCATTTGGATTTTTCACACACAGATTGCAGGCCGAAAAGTTGATTCAGGCGTCATCAGCCAGCTTCTCGATGCGGAAATCCGCATTTTTGAGGGCAATCTACGAGCAAATTAGCGCCGTAAGAAGCCAAATTCAGGCAGGCTCGGGCTTTTCTGCAACTCGGATGTCAAGAAAACTCCAAATGCAATTCCCCTGGGGTTCGACACACGCCGCCTGGCCCCCGTATTCCCCCGTGTTAATGTGGATGTGTGCGTTAGAACCGGTGCGTTCGCCGGAAGCGGTAGCTCTGCCACACCCCAATCGGCCCTGCGAATTCGGCCGCGCTCTAGTGTAGTGCGTCGGAAATAAGGGTGCGTAAGAGGCGCAGGAAGATCGTGGTTTCCGGAGTAGCAGCGGGCTTCAGCCCGCGGTAAACGGCAGATAAATCGTCGGGCTTTAGCCCCGGGCCTTCTCCACCAGTTCCGATATGCTGAAGCGAATACATGCCCATCTGCGTGACGCACTACACTAGGAGTCTGTCGGGAATAGATTTTCAACCCTTTAGAATCAATGACTTGCGAAATCTACTTGTTTTGGTAAGTTGTTGATTCTTAATCGGTTACAGGATTGAAGTTTCTTATCTCCGACACACTCCTAGCTATTCGGCATTTTGTCTGAGCAGCGGCATAGGTGTATGTTCGCATTGAGCTTGAATCAACGAGGAGCTCTTCAGTGAGGCTTGGCGGATGACCACCATTGAGAAACTGCAAAGTGTTTTCCAAGATGTGTTCGACGATCCCTCGATCCGGCTCACATCGGAGCTTTCACCCGCAACCTACCCGGATTGGGATTCGGTCGCCACAGTCCGCCTCATTCTGAGCATCGAATCGGAATTCGGCATCCGCTTCACAACGGATCAAGTGGCAGAAATCAAGTCAGTGCAGAACCTCCTCGCCGTCCTCGAAAAGCAATGATTACACGGGATTTTTGCTTGGCCGACCAACTGGCGTTTGGCGAGCTTTCGGGCGATTTCAATCCTGTCCACATTGCACCGGTGGCGGCGCGGCGATCGATTTTCGGTGCCGCCGTGGTGCATGGCATTCATTCGCTGCTGTGGGCTTTGGACGTTTGGTCGCAGGATCGCCCTCAACCGTTCAACATCAATTCCATTCGCGCAGACTTTGCGCGACCCATCCGGTTGAGGGACGTCGTAACTTATTCCCTCATCAGCGAGCTGGATGGTCAAACGCAAATCCATCTGCTGGTTGACCAGTTTGTGACCACCAAGATCAAACTCAAGTGGAGCCACGCACCGACCCCGGAGTTGAAACTGTTCACTGTTGGGTTCCCGCCGCGCGAGGATCCCAAAGTGCTTGCGATGCGCGACGCTGAAAACGCATCCGGAGTGCTCCTTTTGTATCTGCATCGGGCTGCGGCGGCGCAGCTTTTCCCACATCTTGGCGCAGCGCTGCCGCTTGCCCAATTGCTGGCGACCACGCGCCTCGTTGGCATGGAATGCCCCGGTCTGCATTCTTTTTATTCGTCGCTCGATGTGTCATTCCGAGAAGATGCCAACATCACGCCAGTTCTGGCTTATGAAGTCACAAAGCTGGACACCCGTTACGGCCTCGTGATGATCGCTGTCACGTCTCCGAACATGATCGGCAAGCTTATTGCCTTCTTTCGGCCCTCACACCAGGAGCAAGCTCATTCACGCGCGTTGCAGGCGATCGTCAGCCGGGATGAGTTTGCCGGTCAGCGCGCTTTGGTGGTGGGCGGTTCCCGCGGCCTGGGTGAGGTGACCGCTAAGCTACTCGCGGCTGGCGGCGCGGATGTGAAGCTAACGTACCATCAAGGCCCGGACGACGCGCATCGAGTCGCCGCAGAGATCACTTCGGCGGGTGGTACGGCTGGGTGCCTACAATTGAATGTTCTGGATCAAACTTACACCCTCGGCGACAGTTGGACGCCGACTCACCTGTACTATTTCGCGTCGCCGCTTATCGCATCGGGAAGGCCGGGCGCATTCTCTTGTGCATTGTTCCAGGTGTTCTGCAATTACTACGTCCTGGGTTTTCACCGACTGGTCGAAAAGCTGTGTGCCCTGGGTTTGAAGCGCGTGTTTTATCCTTCGACCGTTTTTATCGACGAACTGCCACCGGACCTGAGCGAGTATGCGGTCGCAAAGATGGCCGGTGAAGAACTCTGCCGGTTCCTAGAGAAGGCCCATCTTGATCTCCACATCTATCGGCCGCGGCTACCGCGTATGAGCACCGATCAAACCGCCAGTTTTATGCCAACTGAACAGAAGGATCCCGTTCCTGTATTGTTGGAGCATCTGCATGCCATCCGCTGAGAACCTGTTGGAAACCGCCCGGCAGCTCCGCCGCACGGGTGATGTGCTCGAGGCCTACGGCTGCTTGCGCCAAGCTGTCGCCACGGGACCAGAGTCATACGAGTTTCTTGCCAAGGCCGCCGAACTCTTCGAGCGTTTACAGGCGCAGGCTCCATTGCCGGGGATCATTCGCTCATGTCGTGTCGCGTACTTGTGCAATCACACCGTTGTGTTTCACCGACCGATCTTGAGTTTGCTGGCCTGGCTTGACGGCTTGGCAATGCAAGTGTATGCGCCCCCGTATGGCACGGTCGCGCAGGTTGTGATGAAGTCGGACTCCCCACTCTATGCTTTTGCACCGGATTTCGTCCTATTCGCCAACCACTGGCGCGATGCAAACCTTCCGGCAATCAGTAGCGAGCCCGAATCCACTGTGCGAGCCACTTTGAACGGCGTGAAGTGTCAGTGGGATACCGTGTTATGCTGGCTTCCATGTCGGATTATCCAGCACAACTTTGATCTTCCGGTGTGCGACGCATACGGAGCGCTCAGCCAGCGGCTTCCCGGCGTCCGGTCGGCTATTCTCCGTGAGTTGAATCTCCGACTTTCGCAGATCGCGCCGCCGCAGGTCGCCATTCTCGACCAAGACCAGGTTTCGGCCAATTTCGGCCGGGAACGATGGCAGGATGACCGTACATGGCATCTTGCTAAACAGCATCCGGCTCATGCTGCCCTGCCGGCGCTCGCCAAAGCTCAGCTAGCTTTAATTCGTGCCGGTCTGGGGCTGACGAAGAAGGTTCTCGTTCTCGATCTGGACAACACGTTGTGGAGCGGTGTTATCGGGGAAGATGGTCTTGGAGGTATCCGACTCGGCCCACCGGATGCGCGCGGCGAGGCTCATCAGGCACTGCAGCAGTATTGTCGCGAGTTGAAGGAACGAGGGATTCTGCTGGCCGTGTGCAGCAAGAACGACGAGGCCGACGCGCGATTGCCTTTCGAAGAACACGAAGGCTCGGTCTTGAAGCTAGCAGATTTCGCTGTTTTTACTGCTAACTGGCAGGACAAGGCCGCAAACCTGCAGGCGATGGCGCACAAGCTCAACCTCGGGCTGGATAGCTTCGTGTTTCTCGACGACAATCCGGTCGAGCGCGCCCACGTTCGCGCCAACTTGCCAATGGTCACAGTGCCGGAGTTCGCCAATGACCCGGCCGAGTATATCCGCACCCTAGCCGCAGGCCGGTACTTTGAAGCGTGGAGTCTATCTGAAGAAGACCGATTGCGCGCCAACAGCTACGCCGCCGACGCCCAACGCCAACAACAGCAACACAGCGCGGTTTCTGTGACGGAGTACCTTCGCGAACTGTGCATGGTCTGCACTCATGGCTCATTCGATGAGGTCACTCTCCCGCGCGTGGCTCAGCTCGTCGGCAAGACCAATCAATTTAATCTGACCTCACGGCGTCACAGCCTCGAAGAGTTGCGGCGGTTCAGCCAAAACGAGAAACACTGGACACAGTGGTTTCGGCTACAAGATAGGTTTGGCGATTCCGGGATCATCGGTGTGATCGTCGCTGTGGACGACGGTGAAGTCAACTGGCGAGTCGACACTCTGCTAATGAGCTGCCGGGTGATGGGGCGTGGCATGGAGCAGTTCATGATTCAAACGCTCGTCGCGGAGGCAAAAGAGAGAGAAATCGACAAGCTGGTCGGGGTCTACTGCCGTACTCCCAAGAACTCTATTGTGGCGCAATTCTATGATACGATAGGGTTTCGCCGGCTTGCTGGGGACGACTCAGGCGAGGAATTTGAGTTGGATGTACGAGAGGCCCAATTGGCTGCTTCACCGATTGAAGGACGCAACTTTGGCTTTGAAGGAGAAAGTCATGACAACGGCCGTCACCGGGAAACCGGAAACAACGGAAGAGGTCAAATTGACTCGTAAGTCGCTCCGCCGGTATCTGGCTACCTCCGACAAGCCAGTGCCTCGGGCGATTCGCTGGCTCTACCTCCGCCGGAATCGCTTGAGCGTGCCAGCTCCCCGCGTCCTCGTTAAGCCGATGTTATGGATCTATCTCGGGCTACGTTTTGTGGTGTTCTTTTTCCGGCGAGTTTTTATTGCCGAGCCGCTTTTCAAGGCTTATTGCACACATTATGGGAGGAACCTCCGAACCGGCATCTTCATTCACTGGATCATGGGCAACGGAGACATCATCATCGGTGATAACGTTCTTATCGATGGAAAGGTCACCTTTAGTTTTGCCAGCCGTTTCGTGGACCGGCCAGTGCTGGAGATTGGCAGCGGAAGTGTCATCTCCCATGGGTGCTCGCTTACGATTGGCAAACGTATCACCATTGGTCGGAATTGTGGAATTACCCGCGAATGTTTCATTATGGATACCAGCGGACACCCGGTCGGCGGAGCCAGCAAGGTCGTCGATCATGCCCAGAACAAGTGGGCCCCGCCATCGGATGATGATGTGCAGGAAGTGGTCATTGGCGACAATGTTTGGGTTGGTCTGCGCTCCACCATATTTCCGGGGGTCACGATCGGGGAGGGAAGCATCATTTCCGCGGGTTCAGTCGTGCGCATGAAGGTAATCCCCCCCTACTCTTTGGTCGCTGGCAATCCTGCGAAGGTCATCTGCAGACTTCCAGACGCTCCCAATGTCGAAGGGGCAGCGCCAGTCGGCGCACAGGCGGAGCGTTGATACCCACGAACCGCGTCATGGCTGCGAACTCTCCGCTCTCCTATATTGCTAGAGGACACCACCAGATAGCCTTTGTCGTCAGGGACTTGAATGAAGCCGAACGGTTCTTCACCGGCAAGTTAGGCGTCCGTCGTTTCATCCGTTTCCAGGATATCTCGGTTCAAGAAGCGACCTACCTCGGCGCTCCCGCCGATTTTCATATCGACCTCTCCATCGGATACGCCGGGTCCACCCAGGTCGAGCTATTTCAGCACTTATCCGGACGCAGTGTTTACAAAGACTTCCTGGACAAACGCGGTGCCGGACTTCATCACTTGGGTTTCATTGTCCCGGACTACAATCAAGCAATAGAGGATTTCACAGCCAACGGATTTCCTGTCATCCAGAGCGGTCGAGTCGGTAACAACCCCGGAGTGAGGTTCGCCTACTTCGACACCGAGGCCGTAATCGGTGTTGTCATCGAGTGCATGGTGCTCGATGAGGAAAACCGAAGATTGTTTGAGAAGATAAAGGGGGCTCCGCTATGATCCTCCAACTCCGCCGAAGTCGGCGCTAATATTATTGGCTCTTGGCAAGAAAGTGGAAAAGAGTGCGTTTTACGCGGCTTTGTGAATTTCTGGCCTTCAAGGAAGATCGGCTGTTTTGGCTGCTGAGATCGGCGGATGGCAAGCGTCCCGGCGGGGCCGCGAAGGTTAATGGCTTGTTGTGGACCGCCGTCGTTCCCAACCGTGGTTGGGGCCGTGAAGCACTCGAAACCTTCTCATTCCAGGATGGTTAAGGATATTTTCTAGCCCAAGAAAGGCTCCTTCCTAGGGAAAATGGATCAGGCTTTCCCGGCGATCTGAGGAGGGACCGAAACGCGCTTCCATTTGAACCCGGCCGACAATTCAGCTCTTCGACCGAACGCCACTCGCAACTCCAGTTCAGCCTTCCGGTTGAGCCCGGAATCTCTAGGAATCCCTTGTAGGCAAGGCCCTCGGAGCAATTCAGCCGCACTCAACTGAACGCGCAGCCGGAATCCCCGCCTCTTGAAAGCCCAGCAAAATCAGGGGTCTACCACTTTCTTGCACAGAGCCATATTATTATTGCGCCGTGTAACCGCCATCAACGGTCAAGACGGATCCGGTGATCCAACGCGAGGCGTCGGCCAGCAGAAAGGCAATCGCGTTGGCGACGTCTTCCGGGTCGCCCGGTCCCAGTGGATGCAGTGCGGTAATCCGAGCCTCTTGCCCCGCATCCCAGAAACCTGCGACCTGGCTGTACATCGGCGTCCGCACAAATCCGGGTGCAACGCAGTTTACTCGGATTTGTTTCGGCGCCAGTTCGAGAGCCATCGACCGGGCCATACCGATCAAAGCGGCCTTGCTCATCGAGTAACCCACGATCGTAGGCGAGCCAACAATCGCCATGACAGAGGAAATGAGAACGATTGAGCCATGATCTCCCGCATATACCTTTCGGCTCTGGAACATCCGAACCAAGGCAAGCGCAGCTTCCGTGTTCACCGTCCATACGTCACGATAGACATCCGGCTCAAGAACCCGAAGCGGTGCCGTACACGGCAATCCGGCCGCGTGAACTAATCCGTGCAGTGGTCCTCCTTGTTCTGCCAAGTTCGTCATCCAGTGCGCGACGCTGCTTAGGTCTCGCAGATCGCAAGCGTGGCAGGTGTGTCCATCCCCCTCCAAGGCGGACATAGCTTCCTCCAGACCCTCCCGATTCTGATCGACGCCTGCGACACAGCCCGCCAAGCGGCTTACCAGAATCGCTGTGGCTCTTCCGATGCCAGACGCAGCTCCTGTTATCAGAATGCGTCGGCCAGTGAGGTTCAAAGGATTGTGCATGGTACTACCTCGCTCTTGTCCGTCTTGCAGGACATCAAGTCGTCAGCGATTTCCGCAGATTGCCGGAACCACAACAGCGGCCGATACGTCATTGGAAAATAGGGATTTCTAGTCCTCAGTTCTCAGGACAACTACACGCACTTCTCACCTTGCTGACTTCTCTCAGGTTTTCGTAACATTCGATACCTCGACTCGATATCGCATTAGACATAGGACGTTATCCATCCCGCAGCGAATTCAACTGACCTGCAAGTGAGATGAGAACTGTTCCGCGGGAGCCGTGCGGAGCACCTTGGTTTCCGAGGCATCGAGATCTGGAAAACGCTGATCTTCCCGCTGCCTTGTGAGATAATATCAGACACAAGCATCAAAATGCTCTATACTTTGGCCGTCACTCGCACAGATGGATCGGCAGGGTCGGTTGCATGGAAAGCACAACGGCCAACTTGTGCGCGGAACATAGTTGGCCGTTCCTACTGGCCAGCCAGACTGAAAGGCACCCCAAGATGAATGAACAGGAATTTATCGCCAACATGGAAGATCTGCTCGAAACCGACCCGGGCTCGATCAGCCTCGCAACGCAGCTGGACTCCCTTGAGCAATGGGACTCGCTGGCATTTGTCAGCTTCCTCGCGATGGCGCACTCAAAGTATGACGTCCGCGTAGCGCCGACGGAACTACGTCAGTGCAAGAGCATCGCGGATTTAATGAAACTCGTGGAGAAAAGGTAATCCCCATGGCGACCGTGAAGGTACCTGGGGTTCGAATCGCCGGCATTGCCAGCGCCGTGCCGGCTCAGCGCGTACCGCTGACTGCGGCTGCGAATATTTTCGGGGCCGATATGGTCCAGAAGATTTCCCAAAACACCGGCATCGAATACCGCCATGTCACCTCGCCGGGGTTGTGCAGTTCCGACTTGTGCGTTGTGGCCGCGAAACGCCTTCTGGAGGAACTGCGCTGGGAGCCGTCGAGTGTTGAGGCGCTGATTTTCGTCACCCAAACGCCCGATTTTCCAAGCATTCCCGCCACTGCTTGCACGCTCCAGATGAGGCTCGGCTTGTCCAGGTCCTGCGCGGCGTTCGATGTGACGCTCGGCTGTTCGGGGCATGTCTATGGACTGTGGCTGGCGATGAGCCTGATTGCCGGCTCCGGACTCTCACGAGTACTTGTGCTTGCCGGTGACGTGGCGAGCGTGCTTTCGTCGCCCTTGGATCGTGCGGTCAGCCTGTTGTTCGGCGACGCCGGTTCCGCCACGGCTATCGAGAAGGATGTCACAGCTTCACCTTGCGTTTTCTCGATGGGAACCGACGGGAGCGGTTACAAGAATCTGATCATCCCGAGCGGAATGCACTACGCCAGGCACCCGCGGGACTCGGCGACTTGCATTCGGCGAAAAGCGGAAGACAACAATCAGCGCAGTGCCGAGGACCTATTCATGGACGGCACGGAGGTATTTGCTTTCACAATACGTGAGGTGCCGCCGTTGGTGAACCAGGTGCTTAACGCTGCCGGTTGGGAGCTGGAAGAGGTGGATGCTTTTGTCTTCCATCAAGCGAACAAATTCATGATTACCCACCTGGCTAAGACCATGAAGGTACCGCTCAACAAAGTACCGCTGTCTTTGAAGGAGTACGGAAATACGAGTTCCGCATCCATCCCGCTCACCATCACGACCCAACTGCGCGAAGAGATTAGCTCGCAGTCGCTTCGATTATTGCTGGTAGGATTCGGTGTTGGATACTCTTGGGGAGCCTGCGCGGTACATTGTGGCCCGCTGGTAGCGCCGCCGGTCGTCTTAGTGGACAAATCGGAGGCTTGGCAATTTTGAATCCCTTTCAACTGGCGGACCGCACGTTTCTGGTTACCGGCGCTTCCTCCGGTATCGGACGTGAAATTGCGATCCTCTTGAGCCAAATGGGCGCGCGCGTGATTCTCGTTGCCCGAAATCAGGAGCGGCTCGAGGCCACGCGCATGGCATTATCAGGCGACGCCCATATAACCTGCGCCTTCGATTTGAACGCCTACGAGAACATCCCGGCGTGGCTTATGAGTTTGACCAAACAGCACGGTAGCCTCGACGGGCTGGTGCATTCCGCCGGTCTGCACATCGGTGTGCCGCTCAAAATTCTTGAACCGGCCCCGGTGGAACAACTGTGGCGTGTCAATGTCACCGCCAGTGTCTGGTTGGCGAAGGGCTACCGACAGCGGGGTGTGAACAAGGCGGGCGGCTCGATAGTGTTTCTTGCCTCGGTAGCCGGACTCGTGGGCCAGCCGGTGTTGTCGGTTTACTCCGCTTCCAAGGGCGCGATTGTCGCGCTGACGCGCTCGCTGGCGATGGAGCTGGCCCGCGAGCAAATTCGCGTCAATTGCGTCGCTCCAAGCGTCGTGTTCGGCGAAATGTCAGAGCAGTTCAACAAGGGTCTGACTGAAGAGTATGTGGCGGCAATTGAACGGGATCATCCTCTGGGTTTTGGAGAGCCGCGCGACGTCGCTTGCGCGGTTGCATATCTGCTTTCCCCAGCAGCCAAATGGGTTACCGGATCTACGTTGGTCGTGGATGGCGGTTACACCGCTCACTGAGATGCAAGATCATGTAAGCAAGAGCCGGCAAGATCGTCTCCGGAGCGGTGTTTCTCGGTCAGCAAGGAACCTCTTGGCGTTGACACCTCCGAACATTCCGGCTACATTGCGGCACCATCAGGAAGGGTGAGAATGGCCTTCATTAAAGCAATGGCATATTGCCTCCCGGACGGACGCTTGACCAATGAAGAGTTGTTCCAGCGATTCGGCGAGAAAGCTGTCCGTTCAATCACAAAGATGTCTGGCATCAATGAGAGGCGAATCACGTCCAATGGTGAGACTGCAGCGGACCTTGCGACCCGTGCCGCGCAACGATTGCTGGCTGACCAGCACTGCGATCCGCAGAGCATTGATCTACTCCTTTTCACGTCGCAGACTCCCGATTACCAGATTCCAGCCACAGCTTGCATCCTGCACGAACGCTTAGGACTTCGTCAGAACTGCGCCTGCTTCGACATCAATCAGGGCTGCAGTGCCTTTCCGTACAGTCTAAGCGTTGCCAATGGCCTCCTCGAAACCGGTGCCGCGGAACGTGCTCTGGTGCTCAATGCCGATGCGATCTCGCAAGTGCTTTACCCCAAAGATCGCGCTCTAGTGACGCTGCACGGGGACGCCGCTGTGGCCACGCTGCTCGACCGTACTCCCGGCGGCGGCCGGCTTCATGGTTTCCACTTTGGAACCGACGGCACCGGCTGGAAACACATCGTAATGCCAGTATCCGGTGCCCGTGCCAAGCGCACGGCAGACACGGGTAAGGAAATCGTGACTGAAACTGGCAGCGTCACTACAGCCGAACACTTGCAGATGAACGGTCCCGCAGTTTTTCACTTCACGTTGACCGTCGTGCCGGACGCCATCCAGTTTGCCTTGGCGAAGTGGAACTGGACGATCGGGGAGTGCTCCCTTGTACTACTGCACCAAGCTAACAAGACGATGTTGGACCTGATTTACAGGGAATTGAATGTGCCTCCGGAAAAACGCTTCTACTTCATGCAGGATATCGGCAACGCCGCTGGCGCATCCTCTCCGATGTTGTTGGCCGAAGCTTTGCGCCAAGGCAAAGTCAAGTCCGGCGACAAACTTGTGCTCTCGGGATTCGGCAACGGATTGTCTTGGAGCGTTGTCGGAATTGAGTGGAGCTAGCAAGCAATTCGCTTTCGAAATTCGTTTGGCCTGACTGATTGCGCTAGTACTACTGTGTTATAAAGTTGATTCCTCCTGCTCGATTTGAGTGGCGTCCATATGCATTCGGCGTTAAGTTGATGGGCTATGAGAACTCGCCGGGACGAAGCCACCAGC
>OCZT010005675.1_pt1 | contig 12421 bp, 11 predicted proteins | sample 1539031 | NCBI WGS metagenome assembly OCZT01 (sample SAMEA3539308, study PRJEB22396) | soil metagenome | biome: tundra; feature: field; material: soil | place: USA | collected 2010-05 | depth 0.15 m
GCTGGATCGTGTGCTGCGAGCCCGCGATCTCGGAGGCGTGGAGGCCGCCGCTGATGTCCACGAACGCGCGTCCTTCGCGAGCGAGCGCGTGAGCCTGCTCGTCGGTGAGTCCGTCGGGATGCGCGAGCCGCTGCGCGATTTCGCGATAGCGGTCGAGCTTCGCGAAGTTTTCCGGCGACGTGATGACGGCGAGCGTCCAAGGGTGACCGGTGGACGTCTTGCCGACGTCCATGAGCTTCATGCGGCTGCTGGACGCGGCCGCGAGGCGCTCGAAGTAGCGGATCGACTCGTCGTACGTCGCGAGCTTGTAGTCCGCGCCGACCGCGAAGCCGAGGACCGACTCTGGAGTGGGAATCGCGCCCTGCTGTGCCGCGGCAGTATGCGAGCATGCAATTGCGAGAAAAAGCGAAGCCGTGCACGCGGCGAGCGCGTGCGCGCGGATACTGCGCTGCATCAGTGTCTCCCTGCGGTGGGGTTCAGGGCTACTGCGTGCTGCGAAAGCTACGGCTTCCTGGGTTCAGCGGTGCGCGGCGGCGGCGATGGCGGCGGACTCGACGAACCCGCGCTGCCGTTGCCGGCGCCCGAGTTCGTATTCGCAGGCGACGTGTTGGTCGAGCGAGGAGTCGCGGTGCCGGTCGACCCATTGCCGCCCTGCGTGTAGCCCTTGCCGTTCACGACTCGGCCATGAGCTGGCGTGCCAGTTCCCTGCGGCACCACCACGGGCCCGCCGCCGAAGTACCCGCCGTATGGGTACCCGCCGTACCCATAGCCATATCCCGGGTAGCCGCCGAAGTAGCCATTGCCGTATCCCCCGCAACCGAACTGCGAGGAATAGAGATTCCATCCTGCGTCGTACGGGCTGTACATGAAGGGCGAGCATCCGAACATCATCCCCGATTCGGATGCATAGATGGGCATGCTGAATCGGTCGAAACCGATGAGGGGGTCGAGCGACGACATCGATCCGAGTGAGCCATTCGCCATGTAGGCACTGTCGGTACTCTGTCGCGCCACTCCATAACTGACCGGGTTCACGGCGAGCACGTGCGGATACGACAGCCCGAGCATCACGTCGATCACGATTGCCGGTACTCCGGCGTCGGCAAGTTGCACAAGTTGCTTCGCGTTCAGCGGCATTGGCCTGTGCATGTCGAGTTTGTCTGCTTCGATGAGCCAGGTCGAAACCACGCTGGGGTCCAGTTCACGCGAGGCCTCCGCCACATCTGAGAGCGACAGCGGCTCGGTCACCGCGAGCATGGCGGCCCTGCGCGCCATCGTGCGCCCTTGGAGCTTCTGCGTGATCTCTTCCGGAAGAGGGCCCACATCGACGGCCTCGCGATAACGCACCGCGTGCACGCCGCTGTTCTTGTCGACCCGCATTCCCTGGACGTCGATCCACTCGCCGGATCCTGCCATGGCGTAGACGGCGCTCACATGAGTGGCGGGTGCGCCACTGCAGTTGACCTCGGACTTCAGGTACAAGCGGTGTGCCGATGGCGACCACTTCGCGCTCTGCCATCCGGTGCAGCCTTCCTTCGCGAGCGTGTGCGGCTGGCCGTCGGTATCCACATGCGTGCGATCGACGATCTTCCCGGCCGAGACGGTCACGACATCCACCGCCGAGGCGGTCGACGTGGGAACGACGCACACGACCGACGTCGCAGATTTGCCGATGGTGCGAATCAGCGTGCCCGCGGGCGTCCAGCAGCCGAGCCACGCCTGCCAGCGTCCTTCAGTCTGCGCGTTCTGTGCGGCGGCAGGCATGGCGAACGCGATCGCAAGCGAAGTGACCGCGAGCGTCGACATCGCGGACCGCACAACAGAATTCAGTCGAACGAGCATGGTGTCCGTCCTGTCAGAATCTGACGAAAAAGCCGACATTGGTATTCACGCCGGACAAATCGATGCGGTGAAAACCGGGAAAGTCGCTGCTTGGTGTCGCACCCGCCGTAAGGTAGCGCGCTTCTGTCCTGAGCGCCCAGCCCGGGCCCATCGACCACTCGACGCCGGCGAGCAGCTGTGCCATCGGCGCCCAGCCACTCGAGTGGAACGTGTCGGGGAACACGGCCAGCGTCGTGTTGTCGACCCAGTCACCCTTCTGGTCGAACCCGTAGTTCATCGCGCCGGCGCCGGCGCCGACGTACGGCACGATGCGGTTCGGCACCCAGGCGTAGTGTCCGATCTGGCGTCCGCGCGCCGTCAGGTAGTAGCGCGCACTCAGCGTCACGGGCGTGCGCTGGAAGCTCGTCGTCTGCTGGATCGGCAGCTGGTTGTTGTCCACGAAGTTCCGGAACTCGGAGCCCTTGCTCATTCCGGAGTGCGAGACGTCCAGCACGAGGTCGAGCCGCGGGGTGATCGCGAAGGCGAGGTCAGCGCCGTAGTCGAGGGCGCTGAAGTCCCCGCGACTCACCGTCAGGTTGGTCGTGGTGAACGAGAAGAGGTCGCTGCCGGCGCTCGGCTTCGCGAAACCGCCGTGCAGCGACCAGCTGCCGGACGGCCGCTGAAAAAGAAAGCCGTCTCCCGAATCCTGCGCCCGCACCGGCTGGGCGACCGCGAGTGCGGCGGCAACGACCGAGGCAAGAAGCGCGGCGCGCACTGGCATCGTCACGGGACCTCCCGCAATTGGGTACATATCATCCTACACTATTGCAGGACGAACCGTTCCCGGGAACGAGTACGAAGCTCTGCTGGCCGGCCGACGCACGGTGGCCTGATCATGCGCCAAGGCTGGGACGCGGGGCTTTTTGTTCTAGCCCCATAACTCCGGCGTCTATGCGCGCGTCAGCGGCTTGTACTTGATGCGGTGCGGCTGGTCGGCGTCGGGGCCCTTACGCTTCCTGAGGTCGTCGATGTAGGAGCCGTAGTTCCCCTCGAACCAGACGACCTCCGAATCGCCCTCGAACGCGAGGATGTGGGTCGCAATGCGGTCGAGGAACCAGCGATCGTGCGTGATGACCACCGCGCAGCCGGCGAAGTCGAGGAGCGCCTGCTCGAGCGCGCGCAGCGTGTCGACGTCGAGGTCGTTCGTGGGCTCGTCGAGCATCAGCAGGTTGCCGCCTTCCATCAGCGTCTTCGCGAGGTGGAGGCGGTTGCGCTCGCCGCCCGAGAGGCTGCCGACCTTCTTCTGCTGGTCCGCCCCCCGGAAGTTGAAGCTCGAGAGATACGCGCGGCTGTTGATCTCCTTCTTGCCGACCATGATCAGCTCGTTCCCGCCGCTGATCTCCTCCCACACATTCTTGTCGTTGTTGAGCGTGCGCGTCTGGTCCACGTAGGCGATCTGCACCGTCTCGCCGATCTTCAGCTCGCCGCCGTCCGCTTTCTCCTTGCCGATGATCATCTTGAACAGCGTCGTCTTGCCCGCGCCGTTCGGGCCGATGATGCCGACGATGCCGCCGCGCGGGAGCGAGAAGTTCATGTTCTCGAACAGCAGGCGGTCGCCGAACCCTTTCTTCAGGTTTTTCGCGATGACGACGTCGTTGCCGAGCCGCGCCGGCGGCGGAATGACGATTTCGTTGGTCGCGACCCTGGCCTGCTGCTCCTCGCTCTGCAGGTCCTCGAACGCCTGGATGCGCGCCTTGCTCTTCGCCTGCCGCGCGCGCGGAGCCATGCGAACCCACTCGAGTTCGCGCGTCAGCGTGCGCTGTCGCGCGCTCGCGGTCTTCTCCTCGAGCGCCATGCGGTTCGCCTTCTGCTCGAGCCAGCTCGTGTAGTTCCCCTCCCACGGAATTCCCTTTCCGCGGTCGAGCTCGAGGATCCACTTCGCGACGTTGTCGAGGAAATACCGGTCGTGGGTGATCGCAACGACCGTTCCCGGGAAGTCGGCGAGGAAGCGCTCGAGCCACGCGACGCTTTCGGCGTCGAGATGGTTGGTGGGCTCGTCGAGCAGCAGCATGTCCGGCTCCTCGAGCAGCACCTTGCAGAGCGCGACACGCCGCTTCTCACCGCCGGAGAGCGTCGAGATATCGGCGTCGGCGGGCGGAAGGCGCAGCGCGTCCATCGCGATCTCCACCTTGCGGTCGAGTTCCCAGAGATTGTGCGCGTCGATGTACTCCTGGAGCTTGCCCTGCTCCTCGAGCAGCGCGTTCATCGCGTCGTCACTCATCGGCTCCGCGAACTTCATCGCGACTTCGTTGAAGCGGTCGAGCTTGGCGCGCTGCTCCCTCACCGCCTCATCGACGTTGCCCTTTACGTCCTTCTTGGGGTCGAGGACGGGCTCCTGCGGCAGGAAGCCGATGCGCGTGCCCTTGTGCGCCCACGCCTCGCCCTGAAACTCGTGGTCGACCCCCGCCATGATGCGGAGCAACGAAGACTTGCCGGCGCCGTTGGGTCCGAGGACACCAATCTTCGCGCCCGGATAGAACGACAGCCAGATGTCGTCGAGAATGATGCGCGAAGGCGGAACTACCTTGCGCAGCGCCTTCATTACGTAGATGAATTGCGGTGCCACGATGCGAATGCTCTTTATGAGTGGGATTTCCTGAACCGAGAAAGCTAACACCCATGACGCAGAGTCCACTCCAGCGGATTCTGGCCACCGTGCGGAAGAAGGCCGCGGCGTGCGCGTGGTATCGTGCGCGCCGCGTATAATTACCTCCCGTGGATTTCACGCATCTCGCCCAGCGTTTTTCCGGCAGCCCGGCCACGGCGCTGCCGCTGCTGTTCATCGCTGGCGTTCTCACGAGCTTCACGCCCTGCATCTATCCGATGATCCCGATCACGGCGGCGATCGTCGGCGGCAGCACGATCGGCGGCACGCCGACACGTGCGCGCGCACTGGCGCTCACTCTGACCTACGTGCTCGGGCTCGCACTCGTGTATTCGACGCTCGGCCTCTTTGCCGGCCTGAGCGGAACGATCTTCGGCACCGTCAGCAGCAATCCATGGCTCTATTTCGCGATGGCGAACCTGCTCATCCTCGCGGCGCTCGGCATGCTCGACGTGATCCCGGTCGAGCTGCCGTCGTGGCTCCTGCAGCGCGCCGCGACGGCCGGCGGCGGCGGACGGCTCGCCGGCGTGTTCGTGATGGGTGCGATGAGCGGGCTCGTCGCGGCACCCTGCTCCGCTCCGGTGATGGCGGCGGTGCTCACATGGGTGACGAATACGAAGTCGGCCGTCCTCGGCTTCGCGTATCTCTTCTCCTTCTCGCTCGGCATGTCGGCACTGCTCGTCGTCGTCGGCCTGTCGAGCGGCGCGGTGGCAAAGCTGCCCCGCGCGGGTATATGGATGGTGTGGATCAAGCGGGCCTTCGCGATCATCATGATCGGCGTGGCCGAGTACTACCTCCTGAAGGCGGGACAGGCGTGGATCTAATAGACGGCAGACGGCGGACGGCAGACGGCGGACGACCGTATCGAGGGTTCGTTGCGGCGCTGATAACGGCGTGCTTGATCGCAATTCCGCTGCGCGCGCAGGAGAGCGGGATTCCGGTCGGCAACGCCGCACCCGGTGCGAAGCTCGAGACCCTCGACGGAAAGGCCGCCGAGCTGTCGCAATACTTCGGGAAACTGCCGGTCGTGATGGAGTTCTGGGCAACGTGGTGCCCCAACTGCAAGGAACTCGAGCCGGCAATGCTGGCGGCGCAGAAAAAGTTCGCCGGCAAGGTGCAGTTCGTCGGCGTGGCCGTCAGCGTGAACGAGTCGCCCGAGCTCGTGCGGCGGTACGTCGAGAAGCACGGGCTCGCCGGCATGCAGTTCTACGACCGGAAGGGCACGGCGATCGACGCGTACGACGTGCCGGCGACGAGCTTCGTCGTCGTCATCAACAAGGCCGGCAAGGTCGTGTACACGGGGCTCGGCGGCTCGCAGGATCTCGAGGCCGCGATCCGCAAGGCGCTCTGACGGCTCAGCCTTGCATCAACCCAGCAACGGCGCGTCGAAGAGAAGCGTCGGAGGCTGCGGTTCGCGCGTGTGATAGACGCGGAGCGTGCGCAGCGTCCAGACACCGCTTTCCCGCAACGCCAGCAGCGGCCTCAGTGTCTCCTGCGTGAGCGTCGGATAGAAGCTCAACGTGCAGTGCGGCGTGAACGGCCACCGGGCTGGTGCATACGGGATGCCCGATTCTTTCAGGCGCTGATGCAGCGCGCGCAGCGGCCCGTGCGGGTCGAGTGGCAGCACCACGATCTCGCGCTGCAGGAATCGCATCGGCGGCCCGAACTTGAGCGCGAGCGGCGGAGTGGCGGCAGCGACGGGCTCGATCGCACTTCGCAGGAGTTCGATCGATGTCCCCACCGGAATCGGGCCCGCGCCCGACGAACCGATGATCGTGACGTGCGGCGGTGACTCGGCGGCCAGCTTTGGATCGAACCGTTCCTGGATCGCATGAATGCGCTCGCCGATCGCGCCGTCGAGCTCGGCGATGACGAAGATTCCGCTCAAGGGTGCCGCTCGTGCCAGCGGGCTGCGGCGAAGCCGCCGACCGTGCCGATTGCGGCGCCCATGAGGCAATCGGTCGCCCAGTGATGGTGCGTGTACACTCGCGCGATGTCGGTGAGCGTCGCGACGCCGAACAGGACGGGTGCCGCCCAGGCTACCGAGGGAGACTTGCGTTCCGCGAGCCGCATGGTGACCGCGGTGGCCAGGGCAAATGCGGCGGTCGTGTGCCCCGACGGGAACGACTGATAGTCGAACCCGGCCGAGAATCCGCGGCCGAAGCTGAAGTTGTCGGCGCGCGTCGAGTCGACGAGCGGCCGCGCGCGGCCGATGGCCCCCTTCAGCAGGAACGTCACCGCACCGCTCAACGCGGCGGCTTCGAGCGCGGTTTCGCCGTCCGTCGCAAGATCCTTGTTCTTCGCGATGCGGCCGGCGCCCCATAGCGCCGCGTCGATCGCGATCGAGCCCGGGCCGCCGAGGAATGCGGCGGTGTTGAAGGTGTTGCGAACGCGCGAGCTGTTCTGGAACGGCGCATATCCCTTCCAGGCCGTGATCCTGACATCGTACTTCATGAGCAGGGCGGAGCCGGCGAGCGCCACACCGAGAATCGCAGCGTCGGACGAGCGGACGATGGGCTCCTGCTTCGGCGTTTCGCCCGGCGCGGACTGTGCCCGCGCCGGCGCGGCGGCGAGCACCAGTAGGACGAACGCGCGAGTTCTCACGCCGCTCCCCGCCCGGCCGTGGCGCCGAGAAGCATGCGATCGAAGGTCGTGCGCGGATGGCGTTCGTGCCATCGCGTGAGCAGGAATCCCGATGCGCTGCCGAGCATCGCGGCGGCGAGCACGTCGCTGAACCAGTGCTGGTTCGTGTAGATGCGCGCGAACGCGACGAGAAGTACGGTGAGGAACGCGCCGATGATCATCGTGACCCGCGCTGGTGGCGTCCAGCGCGAAGACGCGACGCTGATCGCGGCGGCGAACGCGATGGTCGCATAGGTGTGACCCGAAGGCATCGAGAAATAGCGCGCGTCGGTCCAGCCGTGCAGGAAGTTCCAGTGCCATGGTTCTCCCGGCGTGATGAACGGACGCGCGCGCCCGGCAAATCCCTTCACGATGCTGCCGATCGCGCTCGCCACGGCGATTGCTTCGGCGCCACGAAGGCCGAGCAGCGAAACACGCGCACGCTTCAGCGCGCGGCCGCCGAGCCAGAGGAGCGCGGCGAAGTAGATGACACCGGGACCGCCCCACCAGTTGAACGCCGTGCCGACCGCGTGCAACGCCTGATTCTGCTGGAGCGTGGAGCTCTGCGACGCGGACGCCACCGCGCGGTCCAGATCGTACACCGGATTGCTCATGCGTTTACTGATGCGGAGCGGTCCAGCCATTCCAGCCGGGGCCGCGCACGACCTGTCCCGGTTTTGCGCCGGTGTGCGCGCCGTCGTGAATCACCTCGACGCCGTTGACCAACACGGTCGAAATACCGGTCGAGAGCTGGTGCGGCTTTTCGAACGTCGCGATATCGGCGATCGTCGCGGGATCGAAAACGAGGAGGTCCGCCTTCATCCCTTCCTTGATGAGGCCGCGGTCCGCGATCGAGAGGCGCGTCGCGACGGCCGAGGTCGCTTTGCGCACTGCATCTTCGAGCGTGATCACGTGCTCGTCGCGCACGTACCTGCCGAGCAGGCGCGTGTAGTTCCCGTAGGTGCGCGGATGGACCATTCCCTTCGCGGTCGCGGGATCGTCAGCGCCGGCATCCGTGCCCCATTTCATCCAGGGAAGCTTGAGCTGCGCACGAACGTTGTCTTCACTCATCAGGAAGAGGATTTCTCCGAGCCGCGCTTCCTCGGCGACGTTCAGATCGATGACCGCATCGGCCCAGTCTTTCCCCATCGCCTGCGCGATCTCGGTGAGTCGCTTGCCTTCGTACTGCCTGAGTTCCGGACGGGAGAAGCCGGTGACCATCACGTTCGCGGGCGTACCGACGAGGCAGAGGTTGTCGAAGCCGGGGATCTCACGGTGCAGGTCGGCCTTCACGAGCGCGCGGGTCGCGGGATCCCTGAGATTCTGGAGCAGCTTTCCGTCGGCCGCGTACTTCGGCAGGATGCACGACGCAAATCCGTTGGCGCCCGCGACGTAGATGTACATGTCGGCCTGCACATCCTGCCCGGCTGTCCGTGCCGAATCAATTTTCGCGACCACGCGCGCCATCTTCGCCCAGTTCGCGGGCCCGGCGGCCTTCAGGTGGTAGATCTCCACCGGCACTGCGCCGTCGTGGCCGATGCGGATCGCCTCGTCGACGGCCTCGAGCAGCTCGTTCCCCTCGTTGCGCATGTGCGTGATGTACACGCCGCCGTACGGCGACATGGCGCGCGCAATTTCGATCAACTCGCCGGTCGACGCATATGCGCCCGGCGGATAAATCAGCGCGCTGCCCACGCCGAACGCGCCGTCGGTCATCGCGCGACGCACCATCGCGCGCATCGTGTCGAGCTCCGTCGCGGTCGGCGTGCCGACCGCTTCACCCTTTCCGTACACGCGCACCGTGCCGGCGCCGAGGAACGACCCGACGTTCTCGGCGAGGCCGCGCCGGTGCATGAAGTCGAGCCACTGCCCGAATCCGTGCGGCCCGGTGAAGCGCCCGGCGAGGCGGCGCGCGGAGGTGTCGGTGGTGGCCGCGAGCACCTTGTCGTTCACCGGCGCGGGCGTGTCGCCTTCGCCGAGGATCGCCGTGGTGATGCCCTGCGTGACCATCGAGAGCGCGCGCCCGTCGCCGGTCATGAAATTGTCGTACGACTGCGCCTGGATGTCGATGAATCCGGGCGTGACCGCGAGCCCGCGCGCGTCGATGTGCTTCGCGGCGGGCGCGGATGCGAGCGCGCCGCGGGGCGCGATGCGCGCGATGCGGTCGTCACGGACGCCGACGTCGCCCCAGAACCACGCGTTGCCGGAGCCGTCCACGATGCGGCCGTTCGTGATGACCATATCGTACAGAGTGCCGTTCGTCGCGGCGCCGGTCGTGACCGGTGAGCGGCACGAGGCGATCGACGATGTGGCGAGAACGGCGACGACGGCTGCGAGCTTGCGCATGACGCACACCCCCGGCGGTATTGTAGGTTCACGCGTACGACACGTCCCTTCCCGAATGAAGAACGTAACCCTCGCAGACGGAATCGTCATCCGCGAGCTCGCCACGCACGACGAGCGCGCGGGCGCCGTGCGCCTCCAAGACGCGACCTGGGGCGCCGCGTTCACCGAGCGCGTGCCGGCCGCGATCCTTCTGGTGGGGCAAAAGCTCGGCGGCGTGTCGGCAGGCGCGTTCGCGCCGGACGGAACGCTGCTCGGCTTCGTGTTCGGCCTCACGGGCGTGAAGGGTGGACGTCTCGTGCACTGGTCCGACATGCTCGCCGTGCGCGAGGACGCGCAGGGGCGGCACATCGGACGGGCGCTGAAGCATTATCAGCGCGAGCAATGCCGCGCCATCGGGGTCGAAACGATGTACTGGACGTTCGATCCCTTCGTCGCGCGGAACGCGAAGCTCAACCTCTGCCGGCTCGGCGCCCGCGTGGACGAGTTCGTGCCGGACATGTACGGCACGACCACGAACAGCCGCGCGCACGGATCGCTCGGCACCGATCGCCTCATCGCATCGTGGCCGGTCAGCGCGGAGCCGGTGCCGCTGCCGTCCGATGCGGACCAGCTGCGCGGTGTGCCGGTCGTCGCGGGCCGCGCCGGCGAGGCGCCGGCACCGGACGCGCCGCTTCCCGGCGCGAGGAGCGTCGCGGTGCGCGTTCCCGCGGACTACCTCGCGCTGCTCGATCGCGATCTCGAGCTTGCGCGCGCATGGCGGATGTCGGCACGCCGCGCCTTTCTGCATTATTTCCCACTCGGATATCGCGTGAGCGCGTTCGTCGCGGACGGCGAACGCGACGCCGCGTACCTCCTCTCTCTTTCCGCGTGACCACGATGCGTGTCGACCGGATCGTCCTGCGTGAAATACGGCTCGAATTGAAGGAGCCGTTTCGCATATCGTCCGGCGAAGTGCGTGAGCGCAGGATCCTGCTGCTCGAGCTGCACGACGCATCCGGTGCCAGCGTCTGGAGCGAATGCGTCGCCGCCGAGGCGCCGAACTATTCGAGCGAGACGATCGACACCGCGTGGATCGTCATCACGCAATTCGTCGCGCCACGCGTGCTTGGGAGGACTTTCGCTCATCCGGGCGAAGTCCACGACGTGCTCGAGCGCGACTTTCGCGGCCACAACATGGCGAAGGCCGCGGTCGAGATGGGACTGTGGGCACTCGCCGCTACGATGGCGGGAGAGCCGCTCGCACGATTCGCCGGCGGCACTCGTGCGGAGATCGCGACCGGCATCTCACTCGGCATCCAGGCGAGCCCGGCGGCGCTCATCGACAGGGCACGCGCCGCCCTCGAGGCAGGGTATCGCAAGGTGAAGATCAAGATCGAGCCCGGCCACGACGTCGAGTGGATTGCGGCCGTGCGCGACGCGCTCGGGCCTGACGCGCACCTGATGGCCGATGCGAACAACGCGTACACGCTCGACGACACCGACCGGCTGGTCGCGCTCGATGGCTTCGGCCTGATGATGATCGAGCAGCCGCTGGCGTACGACGACATCGTGCGGCATGCCGAGCTGCAGAAGCGGCTCAAGACGCCGATCTGTCTCGACGAGTCGATCACCGGCCTCGACAAGGCACAGGACATGGTGACGCTCGGCAGCGGACGCATCGTGAACATCAAGGCGGGCCGCGTCGGCGGATACACTCCGTCGATCGCCATTCACGATTTCTGCCAGGAACGCGGTGTGCCCGTCTGGTGCGGCGGAATGCTCGAGAGCGGCGTGGGCCGCGCGTACAATGTGGCGATCGCCTCGCTTCCGAACTTCACGCTTCCCGGTGACGTGAGCCCGAGCGCGCGCTACTGGGCACGCGACATCGTGTCGCCGGAGTGGACGATGCAGCGCGGCATGGTGCGCGTGCCGCTCGACCGGCCGGGGATCGGCGTCGACGTGGACGCGGAGCGCGTGGCGTCGCTGACCGTGCGCACCGCCGAGTTGCGGCCATGAGTGCGGACCTCGGCTTCACCGCCGGCGATCGCCGCCTGCTCATGGAGCTGCGGCGCGACTTGCATCGTCATCCCGAACTCTCGTGGCACGAAACGCGCACGCAGGAGAGACTCGAGCGCGTACTGCACGACACCGGAGTCATCGACGTTCGCCGCGTGGCGCGCACGGGCCTGGTGGCGCGCGTGCGCGGCCGCGACCCGGGCGCGCCGGTGATCGCGCTGCGCGGGGACATCGACGCGCTGCCCATCACGGAGGCGACAGGCCTCGAGTTCGCCTCCGCGAACGACGGCGTGATGCACGCGTGCGGGCACGATGTGCACGCGGCGTGGGCCGTCGGCGCCGCGCTCCTGCTCGCGCGCTCGCCGGCTGCTGGCGACGTGCTCGTCGTGCTGCAGCCGGCGGAGGAAGTCGGCGAGGGCGCGCGTGAAGTGCTCGCGAGCGGCGCACTCGACGGCGTGCGCGCGGTGTTCGGCGCGCACGTGGACCGCCGGTTCGCCGTCGGCGAGGTGGTCGCGCAGGAGGGGCCGCTCGCAGCTTCCACGGACACGTTCTCCATAGTGCTGCGCGGTGAAGGTGCCCACGGCGCGCGGCCGCAGGAGGCTCGCGACCCGGTCGTCGGCGCGGCGGAGCTGATCCTCGCGCTGCAGACGATCGTGTCGCGCCGGCTCGACCCGTCGCTCCCCGGCGTCGTGACCGTTGCCGCAGTGCACGCCGGTCGCGCGGCAAACGTGATTCCCGAGACCGCGGAGCTCAGCGGCACGATTCGCGCGACGACCGTGGCCTCGCGCGCGCTGCTCATCGGCGAGGTCGAGCGGATGGCGCACGCCGTCGCCGGCACGCACCGCCTCACCGCGGACGTGCATATCACCGAGGGCACGCCGCCAATCGTGAATTCGCGCGAGGGTGCGGCGTGGGCCGCGCAGGCGGTGCGCGACGTGCTCGGTGAGCGCGCGCTCGTTCCGCTTGGCACGA
>OCZT010005676.1_pt1 | contig 12420 bp, 10 predicted proteins | sample 1539031 | NCBI WGS metagenome assembly OCZT01 (sample SAMEA3539308, study PRJEB22396) | soil metagenome | biome: tundra; feature: field; material: soil | place: USA | collected 2010-05 | depth 0.15 m
ACGCGCGCCAGCCACCCGCCGCTCCTCGGCAGGCGCTTCAGGTACGACGGAAACAGCGCCAGCAGGAAAAAGGGCAGGGCCAGGCCGGTCGAGAACGTCACCATTCCGATGAGCGGCCGCGCGCCGCCGCCCGGCGCCGACGCCGCCAGCAGCGTGCCCACGAACGGCCCCACGCAGGCGAACGACGCGAGGGAAAACGTCAGCCCCATCAGTAGCGCGCCCGCCAAGCCGCCCCTTTCCGAGGACCGGTTCAACCGCGTCAGAATGGGGGAAGGAATATTGATCTCGAACGCGCCCAACAGGCTCAGGCCGAACGCCAGGAACAACGCCGCGATGAACCCGTTGACCCACGGATTGGAGCCCAGCGTCACGATGCCGAACGGCCCCAGCAAGGCGGTCGTCAGCAGGCCCAGTCCCGAGAACAGCACGATGATTCCCAGGCAAAAGACCGCCGCCTGCGTGACGCTCGCCCTTTTCCCGCCCGACGGCCGGCTGAGGAAGTAGGACATGGTGATGGGAATCATCGGAAACACGCAGGGCGTGAAGATGGAGGCCAGCCCAAACCCGAACGCGACCAGCAGGAACGAGTGCGACGAACCTTCCGCCCGGTCTTCCTTCTGAACCGGCTTGGCCTCCGCATATCCCGCCGGCATGACCTCCGTTGCCGCCATCATCGCGGGATTCACGGTCAAGGTCGCCCGCCCCGTCCACCGCTCCGGCACGCACTGTTTGTCGTTGCACGTCTGGTAGCGCGCATTCACGGTGAACTGCGCCGGCCCCGCCGCGGCGTTCTTCCCGACCTCCAGCTCCAGCAGAAACGTAACCACGCCTTCGTAAGTTTCCGTATCGGAATTGAAGTTCGGGTCGAAAGTCTTTTTGGGAGGCGGCTGAAGCACGCGATACCGCTTCACCACCGGGTTGTCCGCCAGCAGAATAGTGGTCGGCATGGCGGCCGCCGTGGACATGGAATACAGGTGCCAGCCGGGGTCGATAATTCCCGTCAATCGCGCCAGAACCGGCGCTCCCGGCGGCGCCGAGCCCCGTTCCAGCACCAGGCTCCACTGCACGTGCTGGTCTTGCTGAGCGGACGCGCAGCCCGCAAGCAGAAGCAGAGCTATGATCGCCGGTTTCACCCTACCACCGACCTCTCTAGTCCGCGCGAATCGCCGTCTTTTCCGGCGCCGTCAGACGCAGTTCCTCTTCGATCCGCTGATTCACATTGCCGCCCGAGAACTCCGCCGCCACCCGGATGGCATTCTTGATGGCGTTGGCGTTGGACCGCCCGTGGCAGATGATGCACATGCCGCGCACGCCCAGCAGCGCCGCGCCGCCGTATTCCGAGTAATCCACGCGCTTCTTGAAATCGGTGAACGCCGCCTTCGCGATCACGTACCCGATCTTGCCCGCAATGGTGGCCTCGAGCGATTCCTGCAAGAGGTGTTTGACCATCTCCCCCAGTCCCTCGCTCACCTTGAGCGCCACGTTGCCGATGAAGCCGTCGCACACGATCACGTCCACCTTGCCGCCGTATATGTCGCCGCCTTCCACGTTCCCGATGAAGTCCAGGTTGAGGGCCTTGAGCAGCGGCATAGCCGCGCGCGTCAGATCGTTGCCCTTGTGCTCCTCCTCGCCGATGGAAAGAAGGCCCACGCGCGGCTTGGGCCGCCGCAGAATGATGCGCGAATACATCTCGCCCATCACCGCGAATTGCGCCAGCATGCGCGGCGAGCAATCCACGTTGGCGCCCACGTCCACCACCACCACGGGCGATCCTTCCGCGGATGGAAAAATGCCCGCCAGCGCCGGACGGTCCACGCCCGGCACTACGCCCTGCACGATCTTCGCGGTGGCCATCACCGCGCCGGTGTTGCCCGCGGACACAAACCCCTGTGCCACCCCGTCGCGGACCAGCCGCGAGGCCACCCTCAGGGAGCTGTCCCGCTTCGATTTGAACGCGCGCCCCGCGCTCTCTTCCATGGTGACGCGCTCGCTGGCGTGCACGATTTCGATAGGAAGATCGGCGTAGCCTTCGTGCTGCGCAAGCTCCCGCCGGACCACATCCTGCTGGCCGACCAGAATGACTTTGACTACCAGAGTCCTGGCGGCTCGAACCGCCCCTTCGACTTCGGCTTTAGGGGCGTGTTCTCCGCCCATTGCATCCACCGCAATGGTCAGCATGTCGGGAAGCCGCTACTCCGCGACTACTTCGACCACTTCGCGGCCCTTGTACTGGCCGCAATGCGGGCATATACGGTGGGGGAGCTTAGGCTCATGGCAGTTCGGACATTCCGCCAGGCCGGACGCCTTCAGCGCATCGTGCGCGCGGCGGTTGCTCGTCCGCCTTTGGGAGTGTCTGCGTTTGGGATTCGGCATTTCTCTTACCTCTATATCTCTAATTTCCGGAGCGCTCCCCAGCGATCATCGCCGCTCTCGATTCTGCAATCGCACGGGGTCTCATTCCGGTTCCGGCCACAGACCGGGCAAATTCCCTTGCAGTCTTGGCTGCAAGTCCGCTGCATCGGCAAAGCCAGCAGCACCTGTTCCCGAAGGATGTCCTCCAGTTCCAGGCCGCCGCCTTCATAAAACCCGATCTCCACTTCGTCTTCGCCGATCTCGACTTCTTCCTCGCGCGCGATGACCGAAACGGGCCGGTAATACAAGTCGAAACCGCCATCCAACGGAAAGCGCGCGCGCCCCAGGCAGCGGTCGCACTGCGCCCCCATCTCCACTGTATACTTCCCCTGGATTCGCACTTCGCCATCCGAATGCGCCAGCACCTCGGCCGATCCGGCTACGCGCAGGGGAGAACTTTGCACCAGATCTTCAACCGCAAAATCGATCCGCCCCGGCTGGTAAGTTTCGTCGAAACGAATCTTCCGCAGCTCCAACTCTTTGACACTAAGGAACATAGGGAAAGACCTGAATCGCTGGGCAGAACCCTTACATTATAGCATCCCGGTGTTGCTCAATCTCCGCGACCTCTTCCGGGCTCAGGCGGAATTCCAACGCCCCAATTACTCCCGTGACCTGCTCGGCCGAGCGCATCCCTACGATGGCCGCCGTCACCGCCGGATGGCGCAGCGTCCACGCGATGGCCACTTCGCCAGCCGAACGCCCGTGCCGCGCGCCGATGCGCTTCATGAGCTCCGCCAGCGCCAGGTTGCGCGAAAGCTGCGGCTCCTGAAACGCCGGCGCGCGCCGCCGGAAATCGTCCTTCGGAAAACCCGCCACGCGCTCCTTCGTCATGGTCCCGGTCAGCAGCCCCGATTTCATCGGGGAATACACGATGGCCCCCATCCCGTGCTGCGCGCAATACGGCAGAATCGCTTCTTCCACCTCCGGCGAAATCGCCGAATAGGGCGGTTGCAGCGACGTCGCCGGCGCAATCCCGCGGCACCGCTCCAGTTGCGCCGCGTTGAAATTGGAGACCCCGATCCACCGCACTTTGCCTTCTTCCTTCAGCCTGGCCAGCGTTCCCCAGCCTTCCTCGATATCTTCATCCGGTTCCGGCCAGTGGATCTGGTAGAGATCGATGGTCTCCACCTTCAGCCGGCGCAGGCTGTTCTCGCACTCGCGCCGGATGGAATCGGCCTTGAGGCACCTCTTGATTTCGCGCTTGTCATCCCAGGTCAGCTCGCACTTGGTGAAGACATAAGGACGCTCGGACCGCCCCGCCAGGGCGCGCGCCACCACTTCCTCGGAATGGCCCAGCCCATACACCGCCGCCGTATCGATCCAGTTCACGCCATGGTCGAGCGCCGCGTGAATCGCGGCGACGGACTGGCTGTCGTCCTGCGGTCCCCAGGCGAATGCCCAGCCGCCTCCTCCCATGGCCCACGCGCCCACGCCAATGGGCGTCAATTCCATATCGCTATTGCCCAGCCGTTTCTTGTGCATTCTTTTACGATAACCGATGAGCTACGCGCGTCGCCCGCAGGGCCAAAGAAAATAGTCATGGCGCCAGCCATGGGAAGACAATGCGAGCGACCGAGCCCCGGCAGGGGGCGGAAGAGGAGGTTTGGCTGCTGCGCTTCGTGATCGGCGGGCGGCGCTTTCTTACGCCCCGAAACTGGGTGTTCATGTTTCCACCAGGACAACGCTCGCGGCCAGCGCCGCCCTTCGCAAATCGCCGTCGAGAGTGGCGAGGGGCAGGCGGGTCCGTTCAGCGAGTTCCAGATATGCGGCATCGTAGACCGTACCCTCGGTTGCCGGCGTGGCTTCCTCTTCAAAGCGCCACGGAAGCGTCGCCGACGCATCGGCAACGAAACCGGGCATCAGTACTTACGCCCCTCGCTGATGAGATCCTCGATACGGAGACCGCCGAGCGTGACGCCTTTGCGCAATTCGCGGATATCGGCCACAGCTTGGGCGGGCGTCATTGTCCGGGTGGGCAGGGTGGGTGGTTCCTTCTCGGCGAGGGTTTCCAGTGCGCGGGTTACCACCTCTTCGGGCGAGTGGTAGCGGCCGCTGCGGAGGTGCGCCGCGACCCGGTGAAGGTTGCCGATGCCCACTACTTCAATTCCCCCACCTGATACGCCAGCACGGCTCTCTGCAACTGGTAGTCGTAGCGGGCGGCGGCATTGGCAATCTCCGCCGATGTCTTGTTTAGCTGTGCCTGGCTCAACTCCACAATCGAGCTCAGCCCCAGATCGTAGCGTGTTTGCGCCAGGTCCAGCGCCTGATTGGCTTCGTTCCGTAATTCCGCCGTCAGCCCCATGCGGTCGTGCGCCGTGTTGGCGTTGAGCCACGCCACTTGCACGTCGCGCGCCACGCGGTTCTCCAGATCGGCCACTATCTTCTGCGCCGCCTGCGCGCGCAACTCGGCCTCGGCGCGCCGCGCGCTGAACAGGTGGCCGTTGAACAGCGGAACGGCGATGTTGAGCCCCAGCGCGCCGTATCGGCCGCGCAGCTCGGTGTCGTCGCGCACGGGAACTACTCCCACGCCGGCCAGCGCGCTGACGGTGGGAAACGCCAGCGCCCGCTCGGCCTTGGCGAAACTTTCCGCCGCGGTTTGCTCGGCGCGCAACTGGGCCAGTTCCGGCCGGTTGTGCAGCGCTTCGCCCACCAGCGCCGTCACGTCCGACACCAGCTCGGGCGGCATGGGCGCGTCCTCCAGTTGCAAGTTCTGGCGGCCGGGGTAACCGAGCGCGGCGGCCAGCTCCGCCCTGGCCGCTTCCGCTTCGTTTTGCGCGCTCACCAGTAGCAGTTTGGCCTCCGAGAGATTCACGTTGGCGAAACTCACGTCCAGCCCCGATTTCAGCTTGCTCGCGGCCAGCGCGGTCACCTGGTCGGACACAAGCTGCCGGGCGGCCACGGTCTGGCGCGCCACCGTCAGCACGCTTTCCGAGCGCAGCGCCGCGAAGTAGGCGCGGTCCACTTGCGCCAGCACGTCGGCGCGCGTGGCCTGCGCGCCCGCCTGCTGGGCCTCGGCGCGCTCGCGCGCCGAGGCCACCAGGTTGGACGTGCGTCCGAAATCCGTAAGCACCTGGCCAATTGTCACGCCGGTAGCCACGCGGTTGTACACGCTCGGGTTGTTCAGCAGACCCGCGGCCAGGCGGCTCTGGTCCAGCGCGCCCGCGGCGGTCACGTTGGCGGTCACCGACGGGAAGTAGGCGGAGCGCACCTCCGTGGTCACCTGGTTGGAGGCCAGCGCCCGGAGCAGCGCGGCGCTCACCGCCGGATGGTTCTTCACCGCCAGCGCCTCGGCCTCCTGCAAAGTCAGTTTAATCGGGGCCTGCGCCAGGCAGCCGGCCGCGAGGAATAGCAGCAGTCCGATGTTGCGCCTCATGACGCCTCCTTGCGGTACACCAGCACATACGCCGCCGGCACCAGGAACACTGTCAACACCACCGATACCGTCAGCCCGCCGATGATGACGCGGGCCAGCGGAGCGTACGATTCGCTGCCCGCCCCCATCTTCAGGGCCATCGGCAGCAGCCCGATGATGGTGGCCAGCGATGTCATCAGCACCGGCCGCAGCCTCACGCGGCAGGCCTGCGCCACGGCGGCCCTCGCCGGCAGCCCTTGCTCTTCGAGCCGGTGCGTGAACTCCACAATCAGAATGCTGTTCGACACCACGATCCCCACCAGCATCACCACACCCATCAGCGACATCACGTTCAAGGTGGTTCCGGTGAGCCACAGTGTGAGCAGCACGCCGGTGAGGCCCGTGGGCACGGCCAGCAGGATCAAGAACGGGTCGGTGAACGACCGGAACTGCGCCACCAGAATCAGGTACAGCAGCACCACGGCGAGCGAAAGCCCGAACGCGAAGCTCCGAAACGACGCGCGCATGCCCTGCACCATGCCGCGCAGGTCCACGCGCACGCCCTCGGGGAGCTTGGTTCCCGCGATCAGGCCGTCAATCGCGTTGGCCAGTTTGCCCAGGTCCTCGCCCGATGGCCGCACGAAGACGTCGATGGTGCGGCGAAGTTGGTAGTGGTCTACTTCCGTGGGCGACTCGATGCGGGTCACCTTGCTGATGGCATCCAGTCGCGCCGGGTCCCGATGGCTCTCCGACCGGATGGGAATCGCCTTCAAATCTCCGAGGTCCTGCACCTGCGCCTCCGGATACTGCACCGTCAGCATGTAATCGTTGCCGTTTTTCGGGTCGATCCAGTAGCTCGGCGCGATCATCTGGTTGGAGGTCAGGGCGGTGATCACGTTGCCCACCACCTCGCGCTGGCTCAGCCCCAGCTCGCTGGCGCGCATGCGGTCCACATCGAGCTGGAGGGCTGGGTAGTCCAAGTTCTGCGGAATGAAGACGTCGCTGGCTGCCGGAAGCGCGCGGATCTTCCGTGCCAGCTCCGCCGCCACGGCATAGCTCGCGTGCAGCCGCGAGCCCGAGACTTGCACGTCGATGGGGGCCGGCAGCCCCAGGTTGAGCACCGCATCCACCAGCCCGCCCGACTGGAAATACGCGCTCATTTGCGGCAATTCCGATTCAATCCGCCGGCGCACGCGCGTCATGTACTCGTAGCTGCCCACCTTGTGGTCCGGGTTGAGGCTCACCTGCACGAAGGCCGTGTGCTGCGCCGAGTTCGAGGTATAGATGGCGGAGAAATCCGGCGTGCTGCCGATATTAGAGACCACCATCCCCAGGTCCTCGCGCGAAACCGTCTGGCGCACTATCCGCTCCACGCGGCCAATCAACTCTTCCGTCACTTCGATGCGCGTGCCCGACGGCGCTTTCAGGTTGATGACGAACTGCCCGGCGTCCGTGCGCGGAAAGAACGACAGACCCAGCAGCGGGTAGATCGCCAGGCTGAGGGCGAACGCTCCCAGCAACGCCGCCACCGTGGTACGGGGCCACGACAGCACCACGCCCACCAGCCGTTCGTAGCCGTCTAGCATGGCTTCGAATCCCCGGTTGAACCAACTCAACCGGCCTGCCCGCGCCAGCCTGTGCTCGATCGCGGCCTCCTCTTCCTCCGCCTCCAGCTCCACGCCTTCCATCGGCTGGTGATGCCCCTGGATGAACATGGCGCAGAACAGCGGAACTACTGTCATGGCCACCGTATAGGACGCGAACAGGGAAATCACCACCGCGGCCGCCAGCGCCGAAAACAGAAATTTGCTCACGCCGTACAAAAACGTGACGGGGAAGAACACCACTACCGTGGTCAGAGTCGCCGCCAGCACCGGCAGCGCCACCTCCGCGCCGCCTCGGATGGCCGCTGAGCGCGGCGCTTCGCCCATCTCGAGGTGCCGGTAAATGTTCTCCAACACCACCACGGAGTTATCGATCAGCCTCGAAAACGCCAGCGCCAGCCCGCCCAGCACCATGCTGTTCACCGACCCGCCGCCCAGCGCCAGAATGAGGAACGTCGCCAGCGCCGAAAGCGGAATGGAGAAGAGCACCGCTACCGTCGCGCGCATGCTTCCGAGGAAAATCAGGATCATCAGCGACGTGAGGAACAGCCCGATGGCGCCTTCGTCGAGCAAAGTCTCGATGGCCGTCTTGACGAACTGGGATTGGTCGAACACCACGCGCGTGACCAGGTTTTTCGGAACGTCCACCAGGTGGGACACCGAGTCTTTGATGCCATTCACCACCGCGATAGTGTTGGTATCGCCACCCTGCTTCAGCACCGGGACGTACACCGAGCGCTGCCCGTCCACCCGCACCACGTTGGTCTGGATCTGCGCGGCGTCCTTGGCCTGGCCGATGTCGCCCACTGTGACCGCCGCCTGTCCCACCGTTTTTACCGGCAGCGCGTCGATGGTCTGGATGTCGGGAAGCTGGCTGTTGGTGTAAATGTTGTAGTCGTAGCGGCCGATGCGCACGTCGCCCGCGGGCAGGATCAGGTTGGAATCGTTCACGGCCCGCACCACGTCCATGAGGCTGAGCTGGTGCGCCTCAAGCTTGAACGGGTCGGCATAAATCATGATCTGGCGGTACTTGCCGCCGAAGGGCTGCGGCACCGATGCGCCCGGCACATTGGCGATCTGGTTGCGCACATTGAACTGCGCCAGGTCGCGAAGCTGGGTTTCGTCCAGGCCTTCGCCTTGGAACGTCACCAGGCACACCGGAAGGCTGGAGGCGTCGAACTTCAGCACCACCGGAGGCAGCGTTCCGGGCGGCAAGCGCCGCAATTGCGCCATCGCCAGATTGGATATGGTGGTCACAGCCGAATCGGGATTGGTGCCCGGCTGGAAGTAGACCTTGATTACGCTCACGCCCGGCAGCGAGCGCGATTCAATGTGTTCTATGCCGCTGCCCAGTGTGAAGAAGCGCTCGAAGCGGCCGGTGATGTCGGTTTCGATTTGCTCCGGCGGCATGCCGGAATAGAACGTGGCCACCACCACCACCGGAATATTCATGGCGGGGAACATGTCCACCGGCATGCGGACCAGGCTGCTGACGCCCACTACCGCGATGAGCAGGCACACCACCACAATGAAATACGGATTACGGACTGCGAAGCCGGACATGGGTTACTCTCCCCCCAGCTTGGGCTGGACTTTTTGCCCCGGACGAAACTGGCTCCGGCTGCCCACCACCACCAACTCACCCGGCTTCAACCCGGAAAGAATCTCGACCCGATTGGGCGTTTCGAGCCCCGTCTTGACCCGGCGCTCTTCGACGATGCCCTGCGAATCGACCACCAGCACCGTGGAATTCTCAACGGCTCCGACGGGCACGGCCAGCGCGTCCGCTCTTCTTTCGAGCGTCAGCACGGCCTCGGCGTACATCCCCGGCATCAGCACCAGGCGGGGATTCGGAACGTCGACTTCGGTTTCCATGGTGCGCGTGGCGGTGCTCACCTTCCCGGAGAAGCGCGCGATCCGTCCGTTGAAACTGCGATTGAGCGTGGGCACGCGAACCTCCACGGAGCCGCCCAGGTGGATCAGCGGCACGATGGATTCGGGCGCCGGCAGCACCAGGCGGAGCAGATCGTTCTGGGAGAGCTTCACCACCGGCATGGACTGCGTCTGCGACGCCGTGCCGGCCTGGATCATCGCTCCCGTATCCGCATAGCGGTTGGTGATGACGCCGGTGAACGGTGCGGTGATGCGCGCGTAGAGGTTGAGCGTTTCCACTTTCTGCCGGTCGGCCTCGGAGACGCGCACCTGGCGCCCGGCCGCGGCGAGCGCGGACTTGGCGGCCGAGACCTGCGCCTCGGCCTCGCGGTCGCGCGCTTGCGCATCGTCGATTTCCTGCTGCGCCACCAGGTTCGGCCGCGTCTTGAGCACCGCGGCCAGACGCGCATAGCTCAAGTGCGCAACCGCATGCGCCGATTCCGCGCGGTCGATCTCGTCCTGGGCGCGCGCGACATTCGCATCGCTGAGCTCGATAGCTGCCTTGGCGCGCGCCAGGTCGTCGGCCATTTCGGGGATCTCCAGTATCGCCAGAAGCTGGCCCTGCGTCACGTGGTCGCCCACATCGACGTAGATTTTCTTCAGATATCCCGCCACCTTGGCGTGGACGTCGACTTCCTGAAATGGCCGAAACTCGGCGGTGATCACCACCTGGCGCGCAAGATCGGCCGGGGCTGCTTTCGCCACCGGCGCCGGGGCGGCCGGCGGATCGTCCTTCGCGGGGGTGACCGCGCCGCGGGAGCAGCCCGCGGCCAATAGCAGCGGGAAAACAGCCGCAAAAACCGTTAGAACTTTCAATTGAGCCTCCTGTTACTCGTCTTCCAAGCCTGGTCGCACGAGGCTTCTGCCTTGTGCATTCGAGCGAAGCGCGGAAGCAGCGGACGCCGGCACAAAGCGGAGCCTTATGCCATCGGAGGAGGACGAACGTGGAACGAATCGAGAAAGACGGCCTGGAGGGGAAGCGGCTCCGGAGTGCCGGCCACGACGTGCGCAGCCGCGTCCAGCGTATCCATCGGCGGAGCGACGCAAGGCGCCACTACTGCCGGGGTCTGGCAACGGTTGCCGGACATCTTCGTGGCTTTGGCGAGATAGCTTTCGGAGTGAGTGCCCGAGCGATACTGGCTGCACTTGGCCTGGCTGGCCAGCACGAAAACGCCGAGCGCCAGGACACACACCAGCAACGCGATGAGCCATTGACGAGTGCGTGTCGGGGTGCTCACAGGTCCAATCTTGAATGTATCTCCAAAATTTCGGAGTTGTCAATTCCTGTTAGCGCTCGCGGACGTGGGCCTCACCGGCTGCTAACATAATCCTCAACCCAGAGAAGGAGCGAGAATGAACCAACTGCCTCATGCCATTTTGTTGACCCTCTGCGCGGCTGCAGTGCTGGCCGCGCAAGAGCCTCCGCCGCCACCCGAAGGCCAGGCGCCGCAGACGCCGCCGGCGGGCGCGGTGCGGCCCGGTGTCACTCCGCCGTCGCAGGAACCTCAACCTTATGAGAAGGTGATCACCAAAGATGCCAAGTCGAAGAAGGGCATCTTCACGGTGCACCAGATCAAGGAAAAGTACTACTACGAAATCCCCAAGAGTGAGCTCGGCAAAGTGTTTCTCTGGAACACGTCGATCGCCAGGACGACCCTGGGAGTCGGTTACGGCCACCAGGAATTGACCGAACACGTGGTCCATTGGGAGCTGAAAGGCAACAGGGTCCATCTTCGCGAGAACAATTACGACGTGGTGGCCGATCCCAAAACGCCCATCGCGGAGGCGGTGGAGGCGGCCAACAACAGCACCATCATCATGACTTTCCCGGTGGCCGCGTTCGCCAAGGACGGCGCGCCGGTCATCGAGGTGACGCGGCTGTTCTCCACCGACGTCCCCGAAATCAGCGCCCGCCAGCGGCTGGGCGCCACCACCATGGATGCCTCGCGCTCTTTCATCGAGCGCATCTCCACCTACCCGAAAACATCGAGGCCGAAGCCGAAGTTCGCTCAGCCTGCGAGCGCCTCGAGCAACGTGTTCCGTTTGGGGATCGACGATCTCCAGACCTGCTGGCCCGATTACATCATTCGGCCGTAGGGGCGAGGCATGCCTCGCCCCTACCCACTTCATAACCTTCCCAGCGAGCCACCACGGCGCTGGCCAGGCAGTTGCCGAGCACGTTGACGGAGGTACGGGCCATGTCGAGCAGGGCGTCCACCCCCAGCAGCACGGCGGCGCCTTCCATCGGCAGATGAAACGTCGACAAGGTGCCGGCCAGAATCACCAGCGCGGCGCGCGGAACGCCGGCCACACCTTTGCTGGTGAGCATCAGGGTCAGCATCATGAGTAACTGGGCGCCGAAGGAGAGATTGACGCCCGCCGCCTGCGCCACGAAGACGGCGGCCAGCGAGAGGTAGAGCGCGCTGCCCACCAGGTTGAAGCTGTAGCCGGTGGGGATCACGAAACCCACGATGTGCTTGGGCACGCCGAACTGCTCCATGTTTTCGAGCGCCAGCGGCAGGGCGGCTTCGCTCGAGGCCGTCGAGAAGCCGATCAGGAACGGCTCGCGCACGGCGCGATAGAACCCGCGCACCGGAATGTGGAACAGGATCAGGGCCGGGCCGAGCACGAACACGATGCAGAGGATCGACGAGACGTACATGGTCGCGATCAGCTTGCCGAGACCGAGCAGCACATCCACACCCTTGTTTCCGATGACCACCGCGAGAGCGGCGCCGACGCCGAGAGGGGCCAGGTACATCACGTACCTGGTGTAGCGGAACATGACCTCGGCCAGGGATGCGCAGAACTTGACTACCGGTTCCGCTTTGGCGCCGATGGCCGCGCAGGCGGCGCCGAACAGGAAGGCGAAGACCACGATCTGGAGAGCGTCGTTGCGCGCCATGGCGTCGATGATGCTCGAGGGAAAGATGTGCTCGAGGACCGAGCTGAAGCTGGTCTGAGTCTGCGGTATGGCTGCTTCAGCCGCGCTGCTATGAATCGAAATGCCGGCGCCGGGGCGCACCAGGTTTACGGCGGCCAGCCCCAGCAACAGCGCCAGAGTGGTGACAATCTCGAAATAGAGGATGGCCTTGCCGCCGATGCGGCCCATGCGTT
>OCZT010005677.1_pt1 | contig 12417 bp, 9 predicted proteins | sample 1539031 | NCBI WGS metagenome assembly OCZT01 (sample SAMEA3539308, study PRJEB22396) | soil metagenome | biome: tundra; feature: field; material: soil | place: USA | collected 2010-05 | depth 0.15 m
CGAGATATTGGCGTGACTGGAGTTCAGACGTGTGCTCTTCCGATCTGTAACACGACGTTGGGCGTCTCACTGAGCTGACGTAACGCGCGACGACCCGCGAGACGCAGCGCGATGGTCAGGCCGAACTCGTCGATCTCGGTAGCGCTCGCCTCGCCCACCGCGTAGTCACGGACCCAGCGCCGCAAGGGCTCGAACAAATCTTCGCGCGCCGCCGCGCTCAACAATTTGCTATCGCGCAGACCGAGGGGAAAGGGCCCAACCGTCGCGTCGACGACCACGAGACCCACGCAACACGGTCCGAACACACTACCGCGTCCGACTTCATCGAGCGCCCCCAGCCATCCGAAACCCTCCGCAAAGAGTTCGCCCTCCACCTCGAAGTGCGGGAGCGAGTGAGTGGTCACGACGAGGCTCCTCGGGCACGATTAGAACTAGTGGGCGTCGCATCGCGTTGACAATAATGAGGTGCCATTCGTTCAAAGTCTCTCGTACTACGGGAGCCCGAGGGTGAACCGCTGAAAATTAAAGTAATCGTCGCTCCGCACGACCGAACGACATGAGGGAGATTGTTTGGAAGACAACAATTCTTTTCTCATTTTGTGAGTAAAAGTGAATTATTCAAAAACAATGTAAGTGGCGCTCAACTTCAAGAAAGCTGATGGCAACGACCAAAAGACAACGTTGTCGACACATTCCCACCGTGAAGAGATGACGATTTCTTCTTGATTAATTCTTACTATCTTCACACAGTTCTCTTGTGAAACACCCCTCCCCCCGATACAGTGACATCCAGCCCGTCTTACTGGTGGGTAGGTTCAATCAACCACTTTGGTGGTTTAGGGAGGCAATAACACTATGCAAATCAGACACAAGCTCAGGCTTGCGACGACTATTGGCCTCGCGGCCGGTGCGTTGACGCTAGGTCTCGTAGCTCCGAGCGTGAGTGGTGCGGCCACCCCAAGTGGCACGCTGACATTCGCCGAAGGCCCCGGAGCGGCACCGAACTATATTTTCCCGTACATGTCGTGTACGAACTTCTCGGTGTCGACGATTAATGCCTTCCAGTTTGAGATGTATCGTCCGCTGTACTGGTTCGGTTTCGGTTCCAACGCCACGTACACACCTGCCCCGTCTTTGGCCGCGAAGCCCGTGATGAGCAACGCAAACAAGACGATCACCATCAACATGAAGGGTTGGAAGTTCGCGAGTGGCCAGACCATCAACGCCCAGTCGGTCATGTTCTTCTTGAATATGTACAAGGCCTACCCGACGGGTTACTGCGGTTACAACAAGGGCTACGGTATCCCCGACCAGGTGACCAGCGCGAGCGGATCGGGCAACACCGTGACGATGCACTTCAGCACCGGCGTGAACCCGAACTGGATCTTGTACAACTACCTGTCCGAGATCACTCCACTGGCCGACACGTGGGACGTGACCGCCAGTGGCAACTCAACTTGTGCGACCGGCGTCTACGGCGCCAAGTCCACGATTGCGGCCTGCACTGCGGTGTACAAGTACCTGACGGCGCAGTCCGCCAAGGAATCGACCTACACCAACACCCTGTGGCAGTCCGGTGACAGTGGGCCGTGGAAGTTGACGAAGTTCGACAGCCTCGGCAACGTAACGTTCGTTCCCAACTCGAGCTACTCCGGCCCCCAGAAGGCCCAGGTCGCCCAAGTCGTGGAGCTTCCGTTCACCACCGCCGCCGCCGAGCAGATTGCTCTGCGCGCTGGCAAGGTGGACCTCGGTTACGTGGACCCGACGAACTTGACCCAGCCCGGCACCCCGACGCACCCCGGTGCGAACTGGGCTCCGGTGGCGAGCAAGTTCAACCTTGAGGTAGGCGCTCCGTGGTCGGTTGACTACGCGCCCTACAACTTCAACCCGGGTAACCCCGAAGCCAAGTTCCTCGATCAGCTCTACGTGCGCCAGGCACTCCAGATGACCGTCGACCAGCCGTTGATGATCAAGAAGATCCTGAAGGGCTACGGCTACCAGCAGACCACCCCGTTGCCCCCCGTGACTCCCGTAGCGATTTCGGGACCGGTTTCGAAGGTCAACCCCTACCCGTACAACCCGAAGAAGGCCGCGGCCTTGTTCAAGAGTCACGGTTGGCAAGTCATCGGTGGCAGTCTCACCTGTCAGAAGGCCGGCCTCGCAGCGAGCGACTGTGGTAAGGGCATCAAGAAGGGTGATGTCTTGAAGATCACCATGCTCTACGGAAGCGGTATCCCCTCTCTACAGACGCAGGTCGACACCGAGATTTCCGAGTGGCGTTCACTGGGCATCGACGCCTTCGAGAACGGCCAGCCGTTCAACGCAGTGGTCGGTGACTGCGTGAGCAACTCGGCGACCTGGAGCGTTTGCCTCTGGGGTGCTGGCTGGTTCTACGCGCCGGACTACTACCCCTCGGGTGAGTCGCTGTTCGTTCCGGGAGCGAGCTTCAACATCGGTGCGTACAGCAACCCAGCGTTGACTGCGGCAGTGAAACAGACGACGTTTGGTACCGCAACGCTGGCCAAGTTCTCGAACTTGACCGCACAGCAACTGCCGATCCTCTTCCAGCCCAATGGCACGAACGCCTACTCGGGCAGCGGAATTGGTGAGGTTGTCAAGACGTTGAAGGCCTCCGGAGGCGTCGGTTTCACGCCGAACACGCTGACCAACTTCATGCCGGAGTATTACCACTTCTAAGCAAGAAGCGCGTTTGAACGTTTGAAAATGGAGGGCCTCCCGGAAACGGGAGGCCCTCCATTTTTCACGAAGATGAATTCTGCGCCGATTGCTTGAATGGCGTGGTCAGGCAAGAAATAAAAGGGGTTCCGCTGATAAACTTCTGGCGTGATCGCTTACATCATTCGACGATTGGCCCAGTCGTTCGTGGTCTTCGTCATCGTCATGATGATCACCTTCGCCCTTCCGTACTTCCAACAAGGTGGCACGCTCGCCCCGGCCTACATCGTCTTGAGCAACCACGCGAGTCCGGCCGCCGTTCATCAATGGGGAGTACAGAACGGCATCTTTCATCCCTTCTTCGTTCGCTTCTGGAACTATTTCGTCCAAGTCGTCTACCACTTCAACTTGGGCTACTCGTGGAAGCAAACCGAGTCGGTGTGGTCCCTCATCTCGGTCTACGTGCCACGCACCATTTGGTTGGCGTTGCTCTCATTGATCATCACCGTCGTGGTGGCGTTGCCAATCGGCGTGGTCCAAGCGTCTCGGCGTAACACCATCTTCGACTACACGATGACTAATTTCTTGTTCATTCTCTACGGCGTACCGGCGTTCTTGTTGTCGCTACTGATGATCAACTGGTTCATCTTTCAATCTTTTCATTTGCCCCTCCCGCCCACTGACGGCTCAGCGCTCCAGATATTTACTAATCCACTTCCGTTCATCCTTCCAGTGATGACACTCTCGATCTTGAGCCTGGCGTTCTTCAGTCGCTTCATGCGCAGCGCAGTGTTGGATGTGCTCGTTCAGGACTACATCAGGACGGCGAAGGCCAAGGGCGGTTCCCAACGTCGGGTCCTCTTTCGACACGCATTTCGCAATGCCCTCGGCCCTATTATTGTCATCTTGGGTCTGTCAATTCCGGCGCTCTTTGGTGGCGCTCTCATCATCGAAGAGGTCTTCAACTACGAAGGCGTCGGGTACGCCACGGTCCAAGCTGCTCAGTTCAACGACCTTCCCGTCGTTTTGGGAATCACTTTGTTGATCACCGTGTTCACTCTTCTCGGCAACCTCCTGGCCGACATCATGTTGGGGGTCGTCAACCCCCGCATTCGCGTTGAGGGGAAGTGATGACGCAGTACGGGGAACTCCCAACTTTTGCTAACGCCGGTCGTGATGAACCTTCGTTGCCGACGGACGCGGCGGTGGAATCGGCCATCCTTCCATTGTGGCGGCAGCGCCTACGGATCTTTCTCCAAAACAAATTGGCCATCGCGTCAGTGATCTACCTCGCCGCGATTGTTCTCTTCTGCTTTCTCGGTCCCCTCTTGTGGCACACGAACCAGACGAATCAGGCTCAGGCCCTCATCCAGCCAGAGAACGCTCCGCCTTCACTTCATCACCTCTTGGGAACCGACAATTCGGGCTACGACGAACTTGGTCGCATCATGTTCGGCGGAGAGTATTCCATGTCGCTAGGAATGCTCGCGGGTTTCATCACCATTGTCGTCGGCACCATCTACGGCATGGTGTCGGGCTACCTGGGTGGAGTCGTCGACGCAACCTTCATGCGTCTACTCGACGCGCTGCTCTCGATTCCGCTGATCTTTTTGCTCCTGACACTGATCACCATCTTCCCGCGAACGGCGGCGAGTTTGATCATAATTATCGGCTCCATTGGATGGTTTGCCAATGCGCGTATCATCCGAAGTGACGCCCTGATCATCAAGGAACTCGAGTACACGCAGGCCGCGAGGGCGATGGGGGCCGGTGGGTGGCATATCATCCGTCGCCACGTCTTTCCCAATTCGGTCAGCAACATCGTGACGGTGGCCTCGTTCGCAGTCGCCGACGCGATCTTGTTTCTGACGACGTTGGGCTACCTGGGACTGGGCATTCCCTCCCCCGCGACTGACTGGGGCACGATGTTGAACAATGCGGCCCAGCAGCAACCGTTCTATTGGTGGCAGGTCTACCCGCTGGCGGCCATTTTCATTCTGGTCATCGTGGCGATCACCTACATCGGTGAGGCCCTACGTGACGCGTTCGAAGTCCGACTTCTCGAGCGCTAGTCGACATCGCGCAGCGAAAGAAGTGGGCTACCCACGAACACGTCGCGTTTGGGCGAGAGTCGACAAGCTGACCGGCGTCTTCATCGGGAAGTGGCACGCGGCTTCTTGACGGTCGCCAAACAGTCTGAACTGGGGCTCTTCTTGCGAGCAGATCTCTTGAGCATTCGGACAGCGCGTACGAAATCGGCACCCTGAGGGTGGATTCACCGCGGACGGCAACTCACCCGCCACCCGAACGCCACGGCGAGCCCGCGCTCGAGCCGGATCAGGATTTGGTACCGCGTCGAGGAGGCCCTGCGTGTAGGGGTGCGCCGGGGAGCGAAAGACCGACTCGGCGTCGCCGATTTCGACGATCTTGCCCAAATACATCACGGCAATCGTGTCGGCCATGTAATACACCACGGCAAGGTCGTGGCTCACCATGACGTAGGACATGCGGTACTGGATCTGAAGTTCCCTCATGAGGTTCAGAATCTGCGCCTGCACCGAGACGTCGAGTGCGGACACCGGCTCGTCAGCGACAATCAGCCGCGGGTTGAGCGCAAGAGCTCGCGCTAATCCGATTCGTTGGCGCTGACCACCCGAGAACTCGTGGGGGTAGCGGTCGGCCACTTGGGGTTCGAGGCCGACCGAAGAAAGCAATTCGCTCACGCGTTGCGCTTGTTCCGCCCGGGAACCCACGTGTTGGATCGCCAGCGGCTCGCCCAGGATTTGGGCGACTTTCATTCGGGGATTCAGCGACGCATAGGGGTCCTGAAACATCATTTGTCGATCACGACGGGATTGGCGCGTCGGTCTATGCCCCTTCGCGGTCACTAGTTCTCCGTCAAAATACACTTCTCCCGCAGTCAAAGTCTCCAGTCCCACCAGCATCCGGCCAATCGTGGTTTTCCCGCAGCCCGACTCACCCACGAGACCAAAAGTCTCGCCCTCGTATAGCGAGAAGGAGACGTCGGAGACCGCGTGAATCGCGCCCACCTTGTGGCGTACGAGGCCGCCCTTGATGTCAAACTCCTTCACGAGTCCGTTGGCGCGCAACAACTCCTTCTTCGACTTGCCGTCTTGGGTCGCCGTACCCGCTGCGTACACTTGGACTGGCTGGGGACCCGACGTAGGGTGAAAACAGGCGAAGTGGTGATCGCCCGTTCCCTCGAGCGGCGGCTCTTGCTGTCGGCACTGATCAGTGGCGAACGAGCATCGCGGAGCGAAGCGACAACCAACAATCTGCTTCTGGAGGTTGGGCGGCATGCCCGCGATCGACGACAGCTCGTGCTTACCGGTGTTCTCCATGCTCGGCATCGAAGCGAGGAGTGCTTGCGTGTAGGGATGACGCATCTCATGGAACAATTCGTCGGTAGACGCTTCTTCCGCCTTCTTACCCGCGTACATGACGACCACCCGATCGGTGCGGCCCGCGATGACCCCCATGTCGTGGGTAATGAGGAGCATCGCCATTTTCAGCTCGCTACGCAAATTGTCGAGGATGTCGAGGATCTGGGCCTGAATGGTGACGTCGAGGGCAGTAGTGGGCTCGTCGGCAATCAACAACGTCGGACTGCACGTCAGTCCCATGGCGATGATGACTCGTTGGCGCAGTCCGCCCGACAGTTCGAAAGGGTACTGGTCGAGTCGCTCAGCGGGTCGGGGCATTTCGACCATTTCGAGAACTTCGAGAGCGCGCTTTCGCGCCTCGGCGTCACTCGCTCCATTGTGAATCCTCAGGCCCTCACCGATCTGGCGGCCAATCTTCATCGTGGGATTGAGCGAGCTCATGGGGTCTTGAGGAATAAGGGCCACCGAATTGCCACGGTGCTTTAGCATCTCTACTTCACTTAGAGATGCAAGGTCGACGCCATTGAGGTAGACACTGCCCGAAGAAATCTTGCCGTTGTTGGGCAGGAGTCGCATAACGGCCAGACCCGACGTCGTCTTGCCACAACCAGACTCGCCCACTAGGCCGACACATTCTCCCGGCTCCACGTTCAACGAAAAGTCGTCGACGGCGGTCACGAAATTCTTCTGTACAGCGAACTGGACCGAGAGATTGTTTACCGATAGCAGTGACGTCATTAACTAGAAATCATAGTCTTTTGGACGTGATTGGCCCCTGTCCAACAGGCTTTTTGAGGTCTACTTCCCCATCATTCACGCTGACGTAACGCCTCGGCGACCTTCTAGTATGAACCCGGTGGAGAACCTCGCGATATTGGTCCCACTGAAGGGCTTTCGCGTCGCAAAGAGCCGGTTGCGGGTCGCCGGAGTATCCGGAGTCGACGACGTGGCTCGCTCCTTGGCCGATCGGGTCCTGAGGGCCTCTATTCCGCGTGCTCTGTTCGTGGCGTGCGAATCCCCCGACGTTGTCGTCTTCGCGCTCGAACGAGGAGCTCAGGTAATCGAGTCGAGCTCGACCAATCTCAACGAGGCCGTGACCTACTCGTACCGACTCCTCTCGGATTCCTTTGAGCGAATCGTGATCGCCCACGGAGACTTGCGGGACCCCGCGGGGCTGGGCGAATTCGACCCCGCTCCCGGAATCACCGTGGTCGCCGACTCTCACCGCACCGGCACCAATGTGTTGGCGTTACCGACCGGACTCGATTTCACTTTCTTCTTCGGAACAAATTCAGCGCAGGCGCATCAACGCGAGGCGCGGCGTCTCGGAATTGAAGTTCACGTGGAGTTCAACAGTCCCTGGCGCTACGACGTCGACGACCCCGACGACATCACCAACTAAAAGAAATCGAGGGGGCCTTTCGACCCCCTCGATCCTCACACCCTCGATCGAGGGCGTTCTCTGGGTTCCACTACTTCTTAGCGGGAGCCCTCTTGGCTGCTGCCTTGCGGGCCGGAGCCTTCTTGGCGGCTGCCTTCTTGGCCGGAGCCTTCTTTGCTACTGCTTTCCTGGCTACGGCCTTCTTCGCCGGAGCCTTCTTGGCGGCCGCCTTCTTGGCGGCCGCCTTCTTGGCCGGAGCCTTCTTTGCTACTGCCTTCTTCGCTACTGCCTTCTTCGCTACGGCCTTCTTCGCCGGAGCCTTCTTGGCGGCGGCCTTCTTAGCGGGAGCCCTCTTTGCTACTGCCTTCTTCGCAGGAGCCCTCTTGGCTACGGCCTTCTTCGCGGCTAGTGCCACTTTCCCTCCTTGGGTTTCAACATTGAATCAAATTGGGACCTCGTGGTCACCATCGTGGTGACCTCGTTGTCGGTACCGCCTTGATCGACATGTACTCGATCATGTGTCACCCAGCTTCCCAGCTGTGCGACGACTGCTCGCAGTGCACGGTCATTTGCGAAGAGCACCACTCAGTTATTTCAAAAATAACTTTCGTGTTCGCGTCCCCTCCGCAAAGGACACTTAAAGTCCACTCGCTTTACGCACCAATGTCAAGCATCCTCAACATTTTCTCCAACCGTTGTTCATCGTGACACTCGATCACGGTATCTATCTCGGACGCGCACAACAACACGATGTGTCGAGTGGCGCGCAACGTTCGACGTTGGTGTTGGGTCCGAGCCGCAGTGGAAAAACATCTTCACTCATCATTCCGAACTTGTTGATGACGTCGCGATCATCAATCATCACGTCGACCAAAGATGACGTCGTGCGCGCAATGGCTGGCGCGCGACACGATGGTGTGACGTTGCTCTTCGATCCCTCGGGCACCGTTACGACACCACCGGGCGCGCGACGCGTGGGCTACTCACCCATTCGACAAGCCACCACGTGGGACGGTGCAGTTCTCGCGGCGCGCAGCCTCGTTGACGTGAGTCGACGACGCCACCTCGACGAGGGCGAGTCACACTGGAACGAACGAGCCGGCGCATTGATTGCGCCCCTGTTGCACGGTGCCGCTCTGAGGGGAGAATCCTTGGGGCAATTGGCCTCTCGCGTCGACGCTCGCAGCGCCGAGGACGTCGCCCAAGAACTCACGACTCGCTACGGCGACGCCCACGCCTCGGTGACGCTGCTGGAGGGCGTCCTGGCAACCGAAGAGCGCGAGCGATCAGGGATTTGGTCGACCGCATCGGGACTCTTCGCCGGGATGCGCACCGACGCCGCACGAGCGTCGGCGCGCGAATCCCCCCTCGACGTCAACGAGTTTTTAGGCGGTCCGCATCAGCTCCACATCGTCTCGCCCAGCCGCTACCAAGCGGTCACGGTGCCGCTCGTGGTCGGGATGATTGAAGAGGTAGTTCACGCCACCTACGACCGCCATCATGAAGGCGCGCGACTGTTGTTGGCGTTGGATGAACTCGCCAACGTGGCACCACTGCCGCGCCTCGCCAGCGTCGTCTCCGAAGGAGGAGGGCAGGGCGTCGTCACGCTCGCGTGTTTACAGGACTTGAGTCAAGCCAGGAGTCGGTGGGGTAACAACGCCGACGGCTTCCTCTCGCTCTTCCCCACCACGGTGATCTTGCCCGGCATCGCCGATCGCACCACGTTGGAGATGGTCCAACAACTAGCCGGTCGGTCGCTCGTCGAGTCGCCCAACGTGCAACACTCGCGGCGCGGACGAAGCGAAGGGTATTCACGATCCTGGGTCGAGCGCGACAACGCGACCCTCAGCGACGTCGCGCGCGGGCGAGCTGGTTATGCTCTCGGGCTCACCGAGAAAAAAGATCTCCGGTGGATCGAACTCACCCCCTCTTACGCCGATCCACGATTTCGCCGCTACCTCGAACGAACGACTCCCTCTCGTGAACGCGCCCAAGATCGCTGACGCCACTCGTCGATTTCTCTCGCGTCAAGGGGCCGCGGCCCGCGTTCTCTGGTCTCGGCGATCATGCGCGCGTCACGAAGACTCAGCGTTGTCTCACGCACCCCCCGGGATCCGCGCAGCGCCGGGTAAAGATCATCCACGCTGGTCGTGATGCTTGTCGCATCGCGCCCGAAGGTCGCGGCATTGGCCCACGCCTCCACAATGTGACGCCGCGCCACGCCGTGGCGACCTTCGAGCGCCGCCTGGAACGCGTGTTCGTCGAGCCGGCCGCGTTCGCGGTCGGGAACGAGGCGAGATCCGTGCGACTCGAACCTTGACAGGTCACTACCCCACGCGTCGCGGATCTCCTCTCGCGTCCAGTGACGTTTGACACCTCGCTCAAGGTGGTGGCCACCCCAGAGAACGCGATAGCCCTCGTCCAGTCCGGCCACGTGCTCGACCCCCTCAAAGGAGCGCCAGGGTGAAAACGGCGTGGTTCGCGCCACTTCGGCGCGCATCGACGAGCGATAGAGCGCGTCGGCGGCTGCGGCGTGGGCAAAGAGTGCGCGCGAGTCGAGGACGTTCGTCGCGCCGGCGGGTCGCGCTCCCACCAGGACGTGATCGTGCAGGTGGGGTTCGCCGTGTCGATTCACTCCGTGGGTGAAGGCGACCACGTGCGACCACTGGGCCGGGGTCTCGATATCGTCTCCCCCGCGCCGGTCGCGCACCACCAGTGCGCGTTGTTCGAGATACTCGAGCGCCTCGGCCACGGCCCGACGATGCGCGCCGACGACGGCTGGCGCGTGCGCGGGGTCGAGCGCCACGAGCACCGAGAGCGGCCGGGGTGCAGCCACGATGAGGTCATAGCCCACCACCGCGGATCGCTCGCTCGTTGTCAATACCCGTGCCACGTGCGCCGCATCAGTGACGTCACCCGCGCCCCGCAACCACCATTGCGCCGGTCCCTCGCGGATTCCCTCCAACTCGAGAGCCGAGTCGTCGCTCAAGTAGTCGACGTCCCTCGAGCGTCGCACCATTAGTCGCAGCATCGGGCCTCCTCGCGGAGCCCAACGGTCGACTACAACTGGCTCGCGATCCGATCTGCCAGGTCGTGTCCCGCCGTGGCGAATTTCTCCGTCGCCACCACGGCACCGGGTCCCGCGAGGAGCATCAAGTGGTCCAAGAACGTCGAGTTGGCCACGCGGAAACGCACCGCGTGGCGTCCGTCGGCTAGCGCGACCCACTGGGCGCCCGGCAGTGGTTCAAACAGGTAGCGCACGTATCTCTCGACGATGACGATCACTTCGTCGCCCTCCTCGCCCACGACCGTCAACCAATTGCTCACGGGGTCGGTGCCGCGGTCGTCGGTGATGAGCGACTTAGCGAGAATCGTCCCGATGCGGTCCACGCGGAAGGTCCGCCAGTCGTTGCGGGTTAGACAAAACGCGCGGACGTAGGTGTGACCGTTCAAGACCTTGACCTCGGAGGGCTCGATGCAGCGCTCCTCGGCCGTCTCAGAACTCGCCGAGTTATAGGTGATCTTCAGCTGCTCGCGGCTAGTCACCGCTTCGTAAACGGCCGAGAGCAACTGCTCATTGTGGGGGTATTCAATGCGCATGAAGTGACTCGTCACCTCCTCGATCTTCTCAATCGCCGAGAAGATCGCCGGATCCTCGAAGAGGCGCGACGCCTCGCGCAAGGCGACGTTGAGCTCAAAGAGGTCGCGCCACATGAACGGGGAGGGCTCGTCGTCGTCCGAGACGAATTCGGCGCGGTAGATCGAGTCATCGGTGTCCTCGTGATCCCAGTCGTCGCAATCCTTGATCACGCGGGCGGGAAAGGCCATGGCGCCATCGAAGGCGTCGACCATTGGCTCCAAGGTGACGAGTCGGCCCATGATGGAGCGCACGAGGTCGGGGTCGAGCGAGAAACGCTTGGCCAGTTCCGACACCCGCAGGCCGTCCTCGGAGTTGTACACGGCGTGCAGCAATTGCAGCGTCTGACCAAGTACGTCGCCCGACGCGAGCGCGGGGAACTTGATGTCCTCGGCCGCGGGTGACTTGCCGCGATTGACGTGGCCCAGCCACTCCTTCAATTCCTTCAACAGGGTCTTGGGATTGACCAGTCGCACTCGCTCGGCTCCTTCGAGGATAAATCGCAGCGCGCCGTGAGGACTGTCGAAGGTGATGCCGACTTCGACGCGGCCGTCCTTCTTCGCGGCCGCGACCGCGCCGTCGTACTGGCGCACCAACAAGTCGGCGTAGTCGCGATTGGTCAAGACAACGACGTCAATGGGCGTGGGACGCCGTTGGTATTGGGGGCGCCACGACGCCGCGAGTCCACGCGTGGCCTCGTCGACAACAAAACGCTCGTCTAAGACCACTGGCATGGACGTCATTCGCGAGAAGCGGTATCCCTTGATCATGCCGCCGCCGACTTCGCGGGCCACCAAGTATGAGGTTCCACCCTCGTGGAGAATCTCCAGGGGTTCGACCACGCGAACTTTTCGCACCGAAGACTGGTATTCGAAACTCACGGCCCGTCGGACCTTGATGGCACGGATGGCCGGAGTAAGGAACGCGGAGAACTCGAGACCCCCGTCGCCCGCGGGTCCGTCGTTGAAGACGCTGAAGGCGCCCGATTTGCCAAATCCGCAAAAGCCCAAAGCGGTCGCGACCACCCGGTTCTCCTGGGGGGTGAAGTGGATCGGCGGGGCGTAGCCGCTGCTCGGGTCGATCTGGTAACCAACAAGATCGTCGGGACGTACCACCGTCTCAATCTGAAAGCCCAGGTCGCGGATGCGGGCCTTGTCGCGTTCGAACTTCTGGCGCACTGCGGTGTCGTTGCCCAGGTAGGCGCGAACTTTCTTCGGTGACCTCGACGTCGCCGGGTATTCGTCAATCTTGAGGTCGCGCACGATCTCGTCCTGGGTCAACGGACGGTTGTCGGTGAAGGCGCTCTGCAGTAGCAGCAC
>OCZT010005678.1_pt1 | contig 12416 bp, 15 predicted proteins | sample 1539031 | NCBI WGS metagenome assembly OCZT01 (sample SAMEA3539308, study PRJEB22396) | soil metagenome | biome: tundra; feature: field; material: soil | place: USA | collected 2010-05 | depth 0.15 m
CGGCAGAAAATACCGCGCTGCGGCATGCGCCGCACACGGCGCTGGATCTCGCCGAACGCGGTCCGCGTCCCGCTGGTGCCGCCGCCGCGGGGACGGTTCCTGCTGCGTTCGGACGTCTTCCGGCGGCAGGCACGGCTCGAGGTGCGCCAGGACGGGCGGCTGCTGGCGACGGCCCGGGCCAGCCTGGTACCCACCCGGCCGGTCCGGCTGGACGCGGGCTGGCTGACCAAGGTGGATCAGTCCGGCGGCCCGGTGCAGGTGCTGCTCGGTTAGCGGCGCCGCGCAGCAGCCCGCCGCACCCGGTGCGCGAGCCGGCTGGCTGCCCAGTTGCGGCCGGCCGGCCTGGCGTCATATTTCCTGCCGAACGTGATCTTCCTGGCGAGAGTAGTATTCCTGACGATGACGGTCTTCCTGGAAAGGGCGGGGGCTAGGGATGGGCAACCAGGCGCTGGCAGGCATGCGCAGGCGCACGCTGGCAGCAGCGGCGGCGCTGGGCACCGCGGCGTGCCTAGGAATGCTGGCGGCACCGGCTAGCACGGCCGCGAACGCGGCGGCCGCGCCGTTGTGCGGCTCGATGGCCGGGGCGGCGCCGCAGATCACCAAGGTGCTCTGGATCTTCATGGAGAACAGGTCCTACGGAACCGGCGCTAGCCAGATCCCGGGGGACAAGAGCGCGTCCTACATCGACGGAACGCTGCTCCCGCAATGCGGGAGCACGTCGGACTACCACGGGGTCAGCCATCCCAGCTACCCGAACTACCTCGCCGCCACCAGCGGCAGCACGCAGGGGACCACCAGCGACCATCTCGGGTTCTTTACCGGGCAGAGCATCTTCTCCCAGGTCGACCCGTCGTGGCGCAGCTACGAGGAGTTCATGCCGGCCAGCTGCGACCACATCGCGATGACCGGCAGCGCGGCCACGGGCTACTACGTGGGCAGGCACAATCCGGCGGACTCCTATTCATCCCTCCCGGTCGGCGCGCCGGCCGCAGGTGACTGCTCGCAACTGGACGAGCCGCTCGGCACGACCACCTCCGGTGCGCTGCAGCAGGACGTGGCGAACGGGACGCTGCCCGAGTTCTCGTTCGTCACGCCGGGGCTCTGCGACGACATGCACAACTTCCCCGCCGGGGTTGCCGGGTGCGCGGACGACGTCAAGGGCGGCGACAGCTGGCTCGCCAAGTGGATCCCGATCCTCACCAGCGGGCCGGATTACGCCAGCGGGCACCTGCTGATCGACATTGCCTGGGACGAGGGCGGCGGCGGCACGGCCGGCGCAGATTGCGTTACCGCCTCGACGGCGGACTGCGTCGTGCCGAACATCGTGATCTCGCCGTACACCACGCATGTCGTGTCCAGCACCGATTTCTCGCACTACTCACTGCTGAAGACGACCGAGGACCTGCTCGGCCTGCCGTTGCTCGGGCATGCGGCCGACGCGACGACCAACGACATGTGCGCGCCGTTCGGCCTGTGCCCGGCCGGGCCCGCGCCGCCGGTCGCATCGTTTACCTCCTCGTGCAGCGGGCTCAGCTGCACGTTCGACGGCAGCGGCTCATCGGCCCCCGGCTCCGCGATCACCGGCTACGCCTGGTCATTCGGCGACGGCGGCAGCGGCTCGGGCGCGACGGCCAGTCATGCCTACGCGACTGCCGCCACCTACCCGGTGACGCTGACCGTGACGAATACGCAAGGCCAGACCGGCTCGGCCACGCAGCAGGTAGCGGTGAGCACCGCCACGACCGCGCCGGTCAGCTTCGTCGCCTCGGCAGGCACGGCAGGCAGCACGGCCACCGAGAAGGTGACGGTGCCGAGCGGCGTGACAGCCGGCGACGGCATGCTGCTGGCCGCGACGGGGGTGGCCACGTCCGCGCTGACCGGGCCGCCCGGCTGGACGCTGGTCGGCACCGAGTCGAACTCGGTGATGACGACCTCGGTGTGGAGCCAGGTAGCTGCAGCCGGGGCAGCCGGGCAGTCAGTGACCGTCGGCTTCCCCGGGGCCGTCAAGGGCACCGTGCAGCTGCTGGCCTATGCGGGCACGAGCACGACCGCGCCGGTAGCCACGTTCGCCGCGGCGGCGGCGCACACGACGGAGACGAAGGTCGCCACGCCCGCGGTGACGATCCCCGCGAGCGGGGACTGGCTGGTCTCCTACTGGACGGTCAAGTCGTCGGACGTCACCAGCTGGACGCCGCCAGCCGGAACGCTCGCGCGCAGCCAGGTGTTCGGGACCGGCGGCGGCCAGATCAGCTCCCTCGCCGCCGATGGCGGCGGGCCGGCCACGGCCGGGCCCGGCGGCGGGCTGACGGCTACCGCCGGGCAGTCGTTCAGCGCCGATACCGCCTGGTCGATCGTGCTCGCGCCCGCCGCGCCGAACTGAGCCAGGCGGACCTGCCGGATGCGGCCAGGCTGCGGGGCGTCACAATTCCCGGCGAAGGTGATCTTCTTAGCGATGGCGAACTTACCGGGCAGGAACGGGTACTGAGGATGCAGCTGAGAATCGTGCCGCGACAGCCCCGGCCAGCATATATCCCATCGTGCGCTAGTAGGATATCCTCCAGAGAGGGAGTGGAGATGGCCAAGACACTTATCGATGTCAACGAGGAATACCTTGCCGCTGCCCAGCAGGCACTGCACACCGAGACCAAGAAGGACACTGTCAACGGTGCCCTGCGTGCGGTCGCCGCCCTGGCAGCCCGGCGCAGGGACCTGCAGCGCCTGATCTCTGGCGGCCTGCCCGATCTTGAGGACGCGGCGGTAATGCGCGCCGCATGGCAGCGGTAGCCACTCACCTGGCCGACACCAGCGCCCTGGCGCGCCTGCGCCACGAGCCAGTGGCCACGGTGCTCGGCCCGCTGATCGAGGCGGGGCTGGTAGCCACCTGCGGCGTCATCGAGTTCGAACTCGGGTGGGCCACCAGGACCAGCGCAGAGTACGGCCAACTGCGAGCCGACCGCGACACCGGCTACGAATGGCTCGCGACGCACGATGGGGACTGGCGGCGCGCGCTCGATGTCCAGGCCGCGCTCTGGCGCGGCGGGCAGATCAGGGCGGTCGGCTTCCCCGACCTGTTAATTGCCGCCGTGGCTGAGCGAGAACAGGTCACCGTGCTGCACTATGACAGCGACTACGACCTGATCGCACAGGTCACCGGCCAGCCAGCACGATGGGTCGTCCCCCGCGGGACTGTCGCGTAAGCCACCTCCGCAGGCGGCATCACCGCAACGCACCGGCGCACGTCAGCAGCGAGCGAAACAGCCAACGGCAGTTGGTCTGTGAACGATCTTCAACCGCGGGCGGGCGGGGGGACTGCCAGTTCGCGTTCTCCTCGCCCGCGGACCACTGTCGGTCGTCCTGCCTATGCTGGTCTGGAGCCCAGATCCGCTGGGCCCCAGACCCGCCGGGAGCACCCGATGACCTCACCGCATGCCAGCCATCCCCAGGTCATGGCCCGTCCCGCCTGCACCCCGGCAGCGATCCGCGCTGTCCTGGCCGCTAATGCTGACGCCGAAGTGCTGCGGCGTTACGACGACGAACTGGACGCCGCGTTCGAGCAGGCCCGCGAGCACGACGACCTGACGCCCCTGCTAGAGACGGTCCGGCGCTGGTGGTTCGAGGCAGACGCCTGGCGCGACCCCGACGCCCAGCGCGAGTTCCTGGCCCGCATTGAGAAGTACCAGAACGAAGGGCCGCCGCCCCCCCGAAAGCCGCATGAGCAGAGAAGAGATTCGCGCACAGTACAGCGTCTGAAGCATGTACCGATGGGAGTTGGACGGTTCAGCTCAGCCGACATTTGAAACGTTAAGTCCTGCCGTACGCTCGCTACTGGCATCCTTCATGGATGCAGTAGTAATTGTCGATCCGATCGAGTATCAACGCCATCCCGGCGAGCCCGCTGACCCAGCCAAGTTATTGCGCACCCTGCATTTCGGCCAGCACCATGAGGGACTCATCACGTTCCTCGTCTACCCTCCGGATGACCTCGTGCCGACGGCAGGCAGCCCGCCGGCCCGCCGGCCGGATCGGCCAGCCTCGCCCCCGCCGAGGTGCTGTCCGAGCGGATATGCCGCAGGAACGGGATCGCCCTGCCGCTGACCGGGGCCGGTGGTCAGCCAGGCAGAGTTCGAACCTTGTCGATCAGGGCCTCGAGCACCTTGTCCTGCGCCGCGAGGTGCTCCTGGATCTTGACGGCTTCGTGGAGCACGGCGTCGGCGTCGTTGTAGGTGGCCTCGGACCTCTTGTCGGCCGCCGCTGCCAGCACGTTCTGACCCACGATGATCACCGACAGCAGGACCAGCTGCAGGAACGTCTGGGAGATCCAGGACACCAGCGTGACCGCGCTGTGCGCGGCGATCGCGGCCGGCAGGCTCACGACGGCGATCGCGGCGAAGGCGTAGGCGCACCACATGGTGCCGACTCCCTTGGTGACCTTGACGGCGAACCATGCGTTGAACCGGGCCGGCATGCTGCCGGCGGGGAGCTGGTCGACGACCTTGACCGGGCTGGACGGATCGCCGGCCAGCTTTTCCTGGGTCCGGTGGTGCGGTACGTAGCGGTAGATCGCTCGTTCGGCCATGACGGCACTCCCTTTGTCTGAGTTCGCCCGAGTGGGCACCGTGGCGGTGCGAGAACGCCCATCCAGCCAGCTCACGCCACGATCCGGTGCTCGTGAACGAGGCTTCCGGCAGGGCACGGCTGGACAGGCGCCTGCGAACATGATCGCGCACCTGACGGTCTCTGTTTCGTAGGGTGGTGGCCTATGCTCGCGCTCCTGCTGGTGGCGGTGTCCCTGGGCGTGTCCAACTTCGCCGCGGCCATCGGGATCGGCGTCAGCGGTGCCGATGCCCGGACCCGGCTGCGCGTCGGAATTGTGTTCGGGCTGTTCGAGGCTGCCATGCCGCTGCTTGGCCTGCTGCTGGGCCACAGCCTGGCCCACACGCTCGGGCATGCCGCCCGCTGGACCGGCGCCGCGCTCCTGATCGCCACCGGGCTCTACGCACTCATTCAGGCATTCCGCCGCGACGGCGACGACGCCACCACCGATACGGCTGCCCGGGGCCTGGGCAAGCTCCTGGTCTCCGGGCTTGCGCTCAGCATCGACAACCTTGCCGTCGGCTTCGCGCTCGGCACCTATCACGTCGCCCTGCTCACCGCGGCGGTTCTCATTGGCGTAATCAGCGTCACCAGGCCCTCATCGGGCTCCAACTCGGGGGCCTTCTTGGCACCAGGGTCGGTGAACGGGGCGAGGCTCTCGGCGGCATCGTGCTGCTCAGTGTCGGCATCGCCATCGCAACCGGACTCCTCTAGAGGCCCAGCCGAACGTAATCACCTGCCCTCGTCCTCGGCCCGCCATCGCCGCGCCGGGCCTGCACGGCCGCAACGCCCTGCCACCTGTCCCGCAGAACGCGGCCGTGACTGAGGCAGCAAGCCGGCATCAGGCCCTGGAAAATGTCAGGCACCCTGCACGGGCGGGGGCGCTGCGCAGGAGTAGCCTCATGACTTCGGAAAGTGCACGAGGCTTCGGCCGATGCGAGGAGCATGAGGATCTGTGGCTGGCGAGCACTGGAAAGATGAGCCAGAAGCGCAGGACTTCCCGGCCGCTGAGTCCTATCTTTCCTTGCTGATCGGGCCTGCTGCGGCAGCCAAGCTGGCCAGGGCTCTGCGCAAAGAGCAAACGTTGCAGCACTATGCCGCCAAGGATATTCTGCGGGCCGCCGGCCTGCCGCTGCTGGGCCCGGACGACTCGGAGGTCGCCGCCGACCTCGAAAAGGTCAAGGCCGGCAAGAAACTGTCCCCCGTGCTGCTGGTCCAGGGGACCCCATTGTGGGTCGCCGACGGCTACCACCGGGTATGCGCGAGCTATCACCTCGATGAGAAGACCCGGGTGCCGTGCCGGATGGCCGCCCGCGCGCCCAAGGGCTGACCGGCCGGCCGACGGAGGACAGGAAGCCGGTCCGGACGCGCTCGGGCCGGCAGTCTGTCAAGCCCGGGAGACGTGCGCCGGGCCGGGCCCGGTGACAAGCTGGCCGGCGGACACTACGGCCTGGCCGACGGACACCTGTCAACGGCGTGACGCCAGCAGGCCGGTCCAGATGAACGTCCACGCAAGGCCGCCCAGGCTGGAACGGCGGCCCGGTGAACGGCTTTACCGCAGCGCGGGCACTGGCCCGGGGAGCCGGTCCGTACCTATCTGCGTGCCGGTCCCGACGGCACCCATCCGGCTGGCCTCCGATGGGAACAGCTCACCGCCAGCAGGCCCTGGCTGTTGCAAAATGGCTGGCCAGAATGGCCAGGCGCCCCGAGCAGGACTCGAACCTGCGGCCTACTGCTTAGGAGCTATCCGGGGCCTGACGCTGTAGCTACCAGCGAAAACGCAGGCGGGCGCCGGGCGCTGTAGGCCAAGTTACCTGGTCATCAATCTCAGGCGTTACCTGGTCATCAATCTCAGGCGCGGCGGGCCGCCGGCGCCGCGCGGGCTCCCGTTGCCCTGCACGTCGCTCACGCTATGCCGCCCCGCACGCACCACGCCGCGAAGCGCGCACCGGGCTGCGCCGCCAAGCCCGAAGCCGGCGCCGCCCGCAACGACCAGATCATCGACGACACTGAGCACGCCGCCGAGCCGATCCTGCGCCCGTTCACCTGGGGAAACGCGCGGCAGCCGGAGAAGGTGAGCCGGGTGTTACCGGCCCGGCTGGCCGCGGCCGCGCCGCTGCTGCCCGGCGCCGGCGAACTGACGTTCACTGGCACCGGCTCGACGCAGAAACGGGCGTGCCGCACGCCAGGGCCGGACGGCCCCCGGCCACACCAAGATCGGGGCGTTGCGTGCGGTACGCACGGCCTGGCGCAGGGCACGCGCTGGCTCATCCAGGCCCAGCCGGAGCAGCCAACCGCGAGCTGCCAGCCACGGTCCCGGGGTGCGTCCCCACATCCGTTACGCGAGGTGAGCACCTCCGCTATGCACCACGCACTCGTGCGGCGGCAGATCGCCGACCCTGAGCGGGTTGTGAGGCCGCCAGCCGGTAGTTATTCGGCGCTCAGATCTGCCAGTTCTGGTTCGCGGCCGCAGCTGCCCCCGCGCGACGTACCGGATGTCGGCGGCGGGCTGGGTCAACCAGTCCGAATCAACGTCCTTGTCCTGTTTCGCGACCCAGACGACCCCGAGGCCGGCGCTCGGCCATTAGCCGCCAGCAGGCCAGGTGTGGACTGGCTGCCCGGTAGCGGCGCACTGGAGGTAGCGCTCGAGCATCACGGCTAGCGCGCCCTGCCGATCAAGCCCTCGCTCGGCGGACGCCAGCGTGGTGCGCTGCCACACGGCGCCGGTCTGCCCCGAGGCCGCCCGGGCGGCTATCACTTCGAGCAGGCTGTCTGCCTCTGCTACTGCCACGCCGGCCTGGAGCAGCCCCTGCCTTGCCGCCGGCAGTAACTCGGGCACGAGCTCAGCAGCAGGAAGCGTCCGTACCTGACCTCCGTGCCCAGATGGCCAGCTCAGCTCGGCGGCCAGGCCATGCTGTGCGGCGCGGTAGAAACCATGATCGGCGCGCTCGAACGGCAACGCGTACGTCCACTGCTGGTCCTGACCGGCTAGCCACAACGAGAGCCCGATCAGGAAAGCCGCGTTGGCCAGCATGTCGACCACGGTCGGGCCGGCGGGCAGAGCCCGCATCTCGACCCGAAGATGGCCACCACCCGCGGGGTCGTAGATGGCACGGTTCCAGCGCCACACGGTGCCCTGATGCAGCCGGAGTTCGTCCAGGGGCGGCGCGGGCCACTGCCCGCCGTCAGGCAATGGGTCCAGGTCGCCGAGGACCGGCAGCAGCGGCTGGTGCATCCGGACGCTCTCGGTGAATAGCTCCAGCGCCCCGCCCCGCAGCCACCCCGTCCCCAGCGCCGCGCGGGCAAGCCGGCGGCGCGGTCCGCGCCCGTCGCGGTCGTCAATCGACTGCTTGTACAAAGCGATCCGCGTCTCGTCCCACAACCGGTGGCCAAGAAATGTGGGCGAGTTGCCGGACACGGCGAGCGCCGGCGCCGTAGCCAGCTGGACCGCGTTGTAGGTGCGCGTGAAGTCAGCCGGATCGACGCGCAGATGCACCTGGAACGAGGCATTCGCCCCCTCGGGGACAACATCCTCGCTGGCCAGCTCAAGCGGGTCCGCGCCCGCGATCCGGATACGGAAGGGGTCCTGGCGGAGCTGCCGCAAGCCTCGGCTCAGCGCCCGGTACCGCGGCGCGTCAGTCATCACGTCGGGATGGAGGTCAGCCCGGCTGACGGTGGGCAGAATGCCAATGAGCGCCAGCCGGCCCGCGTACTCCCTAGCCGCATCACCCACGCGGTCAAGCAGCAGGCTAAGCTCATCGCCGAGGGCCGCAAACGGACGGCCAGCCAGCAGGATCGGCGAGGCATTCAGCTCCAGGTTGAAGCGGTTCAGCTCATCCGTGACCCGGGCATCGGCGGCCGCGGCACGGATGGCCTGGTTCTGCGGCAAGGGCCGGGCCGCACCGTCGATAAGGAACAGTTCAAGCTCGGCACCTATGGTGGCAGGGCCCGCCCCGAAGCCAGGCCGCCCTAGCAGCTGCCCGAGTGCCGACAGGCATTGCTCGAGCCGCTCCCGGAAGCGCGCGTAATCGCGCTCGTCGAACTCTTCTTTGTCGATACTCGTTCCCATCAGCCGAACCTCATAGTCGTCGGGCGGGCACCGGCCGCCGAGCTGCCATTAGCCGCACCAGTCCGCAGGCGTGCCGTCGGGCACCGAGATCCGCCGGCCTGTCACCAATGCGGGCAGGATCCGGACGTAGCGGCTCTTAGCGCCCGGTGCCCACGGGTACAGCGGCAGCCCGCGCAGGCGCGCCAGCTCCGCCGGATCAGTGACCTCTACAGCCTCACCGCGGACCACCACGCTCCAGCCAGTGCGAGTCGCAGCGTCGGTCCCGTCCACCTCGAACGCCACCCGCGCGCCACGGCTCGCAGCGTCCAGCTTCGTCCCTTCGTCGGTACGGAACACCACCATGTAGCGGTCGAAGACGAAGTTGACAGGAACCGCGATCGGCCCGCGGTCGTCGATGACAGCCACCCGGCCCAGATGCTGGGCAGCCAGCAGCTCGAAGCACTCGGACTTGGTCAGCTCCTGCCAGCCGACCTGGCGCCCGGGCCGTTCATCCATGACTGATGGTGACATGTTCGCTTCCGGATTAGTAGAGGACGTCAGCGGGCCCGCGCCGCACGCTGACCGCCACCTGGATGACCGTCCCGAGCCTGCACATTAGCTGCGGGCAGGCGCGGTCACTCAGCTGGGTGCGGATGAAGTCGCGCAGCCAGGGAAGCTCAAGCAGCTGGCCGTGCAGCGCCGCCGCGACCCCGCAGGTGCCGGCCGTGAGCAGCATCCGCTGCAGCGCCTGCCCGGCATTCACCCAGTCCACCGGGCGGTCATCGGCTGTCGTGAGTAGCCCGACGACCCCGGCGGTCCGGGGCCACGGCACCGAGCTGAACGGCGGGAGGCCCCAGCCGCGGCCGTGGGCGAAGTCCCTGCCGGGGAAGTCAGGGTCGGTGTGCCCGGGATGTATGTCAATACTCGGCGCCCGCACCCCGCCCGGCTCGCCGGGCCGGGCCGGATCGGGCGACGCATCCGGGCAACGGAGGGGTGCGAGGCGATCTCGACACGGCGCCGCGGGTGATGACCGGTGCTGGCAGATCCGCGCTGGCGGCGGCCAGCATCCATGCTGGGGATGAGAGAACCATGGACCGCGAGAACCAGGCGCTCGAAAGGCTCGTCCCGGCCTATGACAAGCGGGGAGCACACGCTCGCAAGATCGCTGCAGAAACCACGCGTTGTTCAGTCAACAGCCATGTGCCGGTGTTCTCCGCAACGTCGGCACGCTGGGTCGGCGTTGGGCTGAGGGCTGACCGAGTCGTTGGTCACCCAGCCGCGCACGCCGCGCTGCGGGCGTCCCCGCCAAGACCGGTCACGACCCGTATCGCCATCGATTCCAGCATGCGCTGCATGCCGGGACCGACGTGGCGGACAGCGATCGCCTGAACCTGGTTGTCCCGGAGGAACCGCGCCACCCGGGCGTGATGGGCACCCTCGGTCCCCTGGTCGTGCAGCGTTCCCCAGCCGACCGTGAACTCCTGCCAGTCGCGGATCTCGCCGTCGGCCACGTCAGCGAGCGCGACGCAGTCGGCTCGTCCCCAGCGCGGGTCGACCTGGCCATCAGCACTGACTGGCACGCACACCTTCATGTCGACAAGCCTCCTCGCCGGAACCTGGGACCTTGCCGGACGCCTATGCCGTTGCCCTCGATCCCGATCGAACCAGATGCTACGCCCTGCTCTGGAACCCGCCCCTGACAACGCACCCGACCTGCGGCTAGAAGCGGGATGACTGGCTGCCGGGTTAGAGCTGCGCAGGGCCGCGCGGCCCACGGCCTTGCCGCAGTGAATGCGGCATCTTCCGTACTGGCGACCAGCTCGGCCTGATCACCCAGTGCCCATTCAGCGACGCGGGAGACGATTGCGGCGGGCACGGCCTGACCGAAGCCGGGCGCTGCTGCAATGTCGCAGGTCGCGTGGGCATCGTGGGGCAGGACCACGCCGAAACCTCGCTCCAGGGCGGTGCGGGCCGTGGCGCTGACACACATCTCGGACAGCAGCCCCGCGATGGCCAGCCGGCTGACCTGGTGCCCGATGAGTACCCGGCCAAGGTCAGTGCCCTGGAATCCATCGTCGCGGGTTTTGCGGATGACCAGCTCGGCAGGCTCCGGCGGCAGATAAAGCGCCCAGCCTGGCTGGCCGGGCTCGTCGACTGTCCCCGGCCGGCCGTCGTTCTGCAGGTGAACGACCAGGCTGCGCCCGCCTGGCGCGTGCCAGCAAGCTCGTGACACGGGCCAGGAGCTGTTCCGCGCCGGGACCGCGTTGCCCCCGGTCACGAAGCAGCCTGCACGTCCACCACGACAAGCGCCTGCACGGCAGCTATCGCCACATCGCCATCCTGCCACCCGCCACCGACGCGCTCCAGAAGAACGGCCGGTGGCATGCGTGCGGGGCTAGCTACAAGGCGGACTTCTTCAGCCACTGCGTCAGCAGCTGATCATTGCCGGTTACCGCGAAGGGGTCCTCGGCCGGGACGAGTCGGCCGAGGACAAGGATCAGCAGATCACCGGCCGTCCCCCGGGACCACGACGGTGGCAGGCCGTGGTCGTGTTCCCGGGTGACTCCGCCGCGACGAAGAGTCATCATCCACTCGCCGTCGTGATCGGTGGCATGGAAGTGCAGCGTTTCGCCGTCTCGGTCCAACTCTCGCTGGCGCTCAACGATCCAGGGGAAGGATGGCATGTTGGTGAGGAGCTCGTCGATACCGTCGGCCGCGGTAGCGGCTTCGATTCAGGGCTCGGGGCCTGGAGCCATCTCGGCGTCGGCGCTGTGCGTGCTGCAGACCTCGAACACGGCCCTCGTCCCCGGCGGCCAGCGACATGCCGAGATACAATGAAGACGGCGGGAAGGGCAGGAGCAGCAGACGCGGAGTAACGGAGCGAGTCCGTGCACCGCGCAATGGCGATCCGCACCACGCGGAGCCCTTCCCGTCTGTCCCTGGTAGCGGGTGCGCAACCCGGTGCGGCAGCGGTGGCCGCCGAATGGTGAGTGCGCAATCCTCAACGACGAGCCGGTGCCGGTGCCGTTGCAGGGTGCGAGGCGGCCCGGGTAGGGTCCAGGCATGAAGGACGTGGCGCAACGGGAGCGGCAGGACGCGTTTCGCGCGGATGTGGCTCGCCTGATCCAGGCGGTGCGTCATCATATGTCGGCCCGGGACGTGCAGCCCGAGGTCACGGCCCTGCTGGAGCCCGTGCAGCATCTGGCAAGCCTTCTGGCGGCCGATGCGTCGGCTGCGCATCTGGAGGAAGCGGCGCTGGCGGTAGTGGACTCCTACGATTGGCCAAGTCCGGAGGCCAGCGGCGGCGGCGAGGGCCCGGTCATCGACGCGGCCATTCTCGCCGCGGTGGAACGGCTCCGCGATGCCATGGACGCATTGGACGTGTCAGACGACGACGCCTGACGGGCGCTTCGGCAACACGTTCTGACCGCCGCCGCGGCAGGGCTCGCCCCACCAGGACCGGTGATCGATGCTATGCGCGTTGCGCGTCGCGTCCGGCGCCGGTTCGGTACGTCCATGTGCGTGAAGTGCTGGCGTATGGCTCGCCCGGCCGCGTTCTCCCCGGCCACCGCGCGGCCGCCCTGACCCAGGAGAACACTCTGGTGAGGATCTCCCGCCGCCCGGCTGTCGGCAGTGCGGCCAGCGTGGAAGGTGCCGCAAGAGCCGTCCGCCTGACATTCACCCGCCCCAGGTCCTCCGGCGACCGCACCCCGCCGGTCAGGAACGCCGGCTCGTCCACGATCTTGACCCACTCCGCCACCGATCCGGCGACTGC
>OCZT010005679.1_pt1 | contig 12415 bp, 10 predicted proteins | sample 1539031 | NCBI WGS metagenome assembly OCZT01 (sample SAMEA3539308, study PRJEB22396) | soil metagenome | biome: tundra; feature: field; material: soil | place: USA | collected 2010-05 | depth 0.15 m
AGCAAATAGGTGAAAGGGAATTGCAAAAAATCGAAGTTAATAATAATTAAAACTATAAATACTTTTGAAGCTAAAATTTAACATACTGTGTCTCTTAATGCCTTGAACTGAATCATGTTCAATTTAAATTAACTTATTAAGGAGATCAAATGCCTAAGATTTCTATTGTTTTTGGGTTCCTTTTATCAATATTGGGATTGTACGGTTACTTTGGAATGGGCGAAGTCAGTATCACCGCCTTGATTCCCTTATTTATAGGGGTACCCATAATAATTCTCGGTGTACTAGCCTTTGATGAACAAAGATTAAAACATTCAATGCATGCTGCTTCAGTTCTCATACTTTTGGGCTTAATAGGTAGTCTTTACAGATTAGTACATAAAATCATATTGGGAAATATAGATGGGTCTTCAATTATACTTATTTTAATGTCAGTAATCTGCATAATATTTTTAATACTTTCGATAAATTCATTTATAGAAGCAAGGAAAGCTAGAGAAAAAAAACAGGCTGTCGAATGAAAAATATAAAATTTATTATAATTGCACTATTTCTTGTTACTTTTGTTTCATGTGGTAAAACAAGTAATTCGGCAACAAATAATGAACTGGAATCTAAAATGAATAAAATAGCTGAAGGTTATGTTAAGCTTGTACTAAATATCGGACTTCATGACCCTGGTTATATTGATGCTTATTATGGTCCGGCTGAATGGAAACCTGATGATTCTTCTGTGATTGTGAAGGATTCAGTTCAAATTCAGAAACTGTTTAATGAATCGGGAAGACTGCTCGATAGTCTTGACGCATTAAGCAATTTTAAAGCTAATGAGATTGAAACCTTAAGATATAAATTTCTATATAAGCAGCTTCTTGCTGTAAGAACAAGAATTTCAATGCTGGCAGGTGTTGTATTTACTTTCGATGAAGAAACTAAAAACCTGTATGACACAGAAGCTCCTGTTCGTTCAAACGACTTTTTCGCTTCGGTTATAAATGAACTTGATAAATCTCTTCCCGGTAAGGGAGGTATAGCGGAAAGATTATCTGAATTCCGTAAATCCTTCATTATACCGGTAGATAAACTTAATGCTGTTTTTATTGCTGCTATAAATGAATGTCGGAAAAGGACTCTGCAGCATATTACCCTGCCTTCAAACGAGAACTTCTCTGTGGAATATGTGAAAGATAAACCTTGGGGAGCATATAATTGGTACAAGGGAAATAGTTACAGCGTTATCCAGGTAAATACAAGTCTTCCTATATATATTGACCGGGCCGTTGATCTTGCAGCTCATGAAGGATATCCTGGGCATCATGTTTATAATACTTTGCTTGAAAAAAACATGGTTAAAGATAGAAAATGGATGGAGTTTACCGTCTATCCCCTTTACAGCCCCCAGTCCTTGATCGCTGAAGGAAGTGCTAATTTCGGAATCCAAGTCGTATTCCCCGGAGATTCTAGGATCAGGTTTGAAAAAGAAGTTCTTTTTCCTCTTGCTGGCTTGGATTCGTCTGGTGCCGATAAATATTATAAGGTAATTGAATTATCCTCTAAATTAGATTATGCCGGCAATGAAGCTGCTAGGAATTATATCAATGGAAAAATGAATAGAGATGAAACAATTAAATGGCTTCAAAAATATGCTATTATGTCAAAAGACAGAGCAGAGCAAAGAATGCGCTTTATCGATACTTATAGGAGCTATGTAATAAATTACAACGTAGGGCAAGATTTAGTTAAAGATTATGTTAATAGGAATGATGGAACTGACAATAACCCTGATTTGAGATGGAGAATAATCGAAAGGTTATTATCTACTCCTCAGGTTCCCTCTAATTTAAAATAAAATAGAAATATGGAAAATATTAGGAAAGATAAGACCGTAAAGTTCTTTATTTCGGTTATTGGACTTGTTGTTATTGGTTTTACTTTAAGAGAGTTAAGCAACATTTTTATCCCTTTTGTAATTGCATATTTTTTATTCTTTGCATTCTCTCCCTTAAATGCATTTTTCGCAAAATACAAAATCCCAATGTTTATAATAATTCTGGTTGATATTGCCATTACAGCTCTCGCGGCTTGGGGAGTTTCCGCCTTTATAATAGGGTCATTTTCACAATTTGCAGATCAGCTTCCTATATATGAAGAAAAACTAAATTCTATAGTAAGAAGTGTGGCCCAGGGACTAGGTATACATGATCCATTTTATAATAATTTTTCTATCAAGAATTTATATAGGAATATTGACTATAAATTACTTGCAGGAAATATTTTTACTTCTACCTTTTCACTATTAGGTAATGTTTTCTTTGTCCTTTTCTTTTTTGTGTTTGTAGTAACTGGGCATAATAATATTTATGAGGCTATCAAAAAAAGATTTGTTCATAGAAATCCGGAACATGAATATGAAAAATTAAAAACTATTTCGCCAGCATTTGAAAATAATGAAACAGAAGCCGAAAAATTGGAAAGGGAAACATCCGAAAGGGAGGATAAGTTAGCCGGGACTTTTAAAAACATAACTGAGCAGATCCAAAGATATATTATTGCAAAGATAGGGGTTAACTTGGGTGCAGGTGTTTCTGTATTCATTGTTTGTGTTATTTTTAAAATAGATTTTCCCATTGTCTGGGCATTATTTACTTTTCTTTTTAATTTTATTCCTTCTCTTGGATCCGCTATTGCTCTGGTGCTGCCGGTAGTTTTTGTTTTGATCCAGACTGGTTCAGCGGGGTTTACAATTTTGATAGCCGTAATAATAGCTGCAATCCAGACTCTCTTCTTTAATTTCCTGGAACCGCAGATTATTGGAAGAAGACTAAATATTAATCCGTTACTGATTCTTTTATCTGTTTTGCTCTGGGGTTATGTCTGGGGGATTGTTGGAATGCTTTTGTCAGTCCCTCTGACAGCAATAATTAAAATAATAATGTCAAATTCTGAATCCAAAGATATGCAATTTCTCAGCGATCTGATGAGCAAAGAATAGATGTATTGGGATTAAATTATTGATTTCAAGTTATCTATTAAAGAACGAAATTTTATTTCACTTATTGTGATTTCATTAAAAATATTATTCAGCAGTCCTTTATCAAGTCTATTGAAATCTTTTTCCAGTGGTGTGATGCATAATCCTCCAAAATCGCAGGCAGCAGGGCTGAATAAAATCCTTTTCTCCCCCTTTTTATAAAACTCGTTTGGACGGTGTTTGGTCCTTAACATTATATGAACTCTCCAGCCTTTCTTTTCCTCATAAAAACAATGAATATTCATCATTGGCTCAACTAAATTCGATTGGGAAGCGTATTCCTGATAAAAGGAGTTGAAGATATTTATTAATTTATTCTCATCCCTTCCTTCAATAGAGATTATTTTTCTTAATCCGTCATATATGCCGTATACTTTGCAATCATTTTTGTCTGAAAGAATTTCTCCGTACTTATTTATTATGAGGTCATATTCATAATCCAGAGGCATCGAATTCTTATTCCCTGCTTGAAAATGTAAATGATCAGGAGCCGAGGCTCCACATTGAGGACCATTATAAAATACTGTATAGTATTTTGATAAAATTTTGCTGAATAATAATAGGTCTTCAAAACTGTTATTTATCAGTTGGTTCTTATGCTTTATATTAGATATTGTAAAGTGTTCTGGAAAAATGGGGAATGGATTCGCAAGTAGAATGTAATCCTTTAATATTATTCCCTCTTGTTCTGAAGGTAGATTTACTATGCAAAGAAAACATTGCCTGTCACTTATTGATTTTTCATCTACCATTGCTGAAGATGAATTGTACCTGCCGGGGTTAAACTGTACAATGAATGTGAAACCATTAAATTGTATCCTCTTTGTCTTAATAAATTTCAATGAATTATAACCTGATGATAGGGTCAGCCAGGTTTCTTTTTGTCGCTCTAACAATCTTTTTGCTGCATCACCGAAATTATTTTGTTCAATTAAATCATTAACTTGTTGATCATTAATTGTTTTGCCCGGCTCAGTCATGTTCCCCCGCATTAAGATGCTGTCGTATTAAAATCTCTAAAGTTCTTATTTTATCCTTGTAGAAATTATAAGTGTTCTCTTTTTCGATCGAAAGAAAAGAATCTGAGTTTCCCTCCCACCTTCTGCATATATAAATTGGTTCGTAAATCCTTCCTATTTTATAGCATCGTGAAATGGCTAATCCGGCTGCATAATCTTCTCCATAACTGACATTCGGAAAAGTTATTTCCTTGATTATAGGGGTAAAAAATGCTCTCGGTGCTCCAAGACCGTTTATTCTTAATGCATTATTAAACCCGTTCTCCTTAGTCCATTCCCTATGATCAATTATCCCGGGTGGAATTGGATTATATTGAAAATCGGTTAGTTTATAACTCCCTATCACCATGGCACATTTTTCTTTCCTGAAGATATCAACTATCTTCTGCAAAGTATTATCATCTGAATATATATCATCACTGTCAAGTTGTACTGCGAACCTTCCGCAATCGGCATGATTTATTCCTTCATTCCAGCAGCCGCCGATGCCTAAATTAATTCCTCCGGGTATCACGTGTATAAGGTTTTTATTCGACTTCGCTAATGTTTTAAGAACTTCAGTAGTTCCGTCATCCGAGTGGTTATCAACTACAATTAAGTTAAAAGAGAAATTACCTTTCTGACTTAGGGCTGAATTTATTGCTTCCGATATTGTCCTTATGCGGTTTTTAACAGGAATAATTACCGACACTTCGTTTTTAAAATCCTGGGAGTATAAGTCTAAATCATCAACAGGTGACTTAATAAAAGCATTAATTCTTTTAAGATAATCTGTAAAGACTTCCTCCATTTCAATCTGCACATCCTTATTCTTTGAATCTACGTATTCAAAATGTTTTTCGCTTATTCTATTTCCGGTAGCAGAGTATAGATATTCAGGAATTCGAATAATTGGATATTTTATTGAAATATTTAAACGGAGACTGTAAAGTCCGGAATATTTATCTCCATCCTTTAATTCATTTACGGCCTCAGAGAAAATATCCTTTTTAAAGAACATAATGTGTCCGAAATTAAAATTATCCCGAACGCTTCCGGTTTGGTAATCAATAAGAGAATGGGGAGTAAGCAAATCATTTTCTTTGTCAAAATAATCGGAATAAATAATTCCCGAATTAAATGCATATGCTAAACTTGAAATCCTTTCGTATGCGTATTGCCCTAATTCTATTTCCGATTCTGAAATAATCAAGAGTATAAATTCACTGTTTGCAGATCTATTCATTAGCTTTAATGATTCACTGCTGGAAAGTGGGTCAATATTAAATGTAGTGCAATTGGAGAATCTGAATTCTGAGTTGCTTGATTTTTTCAATCCATACTCCTGAAAAGTATCCCGGCACTCATATTAGTATAATTTTTTTAATTTGGTGCCTCTGAAATAATGAAAGAGAATTTCATCAAACTGATACCCTTTGGAAGCCATATATGCAGCACCTATCTGGCAAAGTCCAACACCATGCCCCCATCCTGCTCCATAAATAGTAAAATTCTGAGGGATTTCATTTCCAATGTTACTTTTCTCCACAACAAACGCAGAAGAATATAAATGGGTTTTTGATAATATCCTTCTTATTTCAAGTTCTTTGCCGAATGTAAGTTCTTTTTTTGTTCCTCTAATTTTCAGTTTTATAATTCTTGCCGAATCTCCCCGTTCAATGGGAATTAAATCGATGATGTTCCCGAAATCCATTTGAGTCTTAAAATTGATTAATTCTCTTAATTCCTCTTGTGTATATTCTACTTTCCACCTGTAAAAATCTTTTGTTTCCTGATCAAAATCATTCAGAACCTGAGAAATTATTTTTCTGTCTGTTAAATTACAAAAAGAGGGTACGTTCCCCTTTATCCATTTTGAAGCGTTATTTTCTGAAACAAAATTCAAATCAAAATTTTCTGGTTCATATTTGTAATCAATAACGGAAGTTAAATATGCAATTTGGATTGGTTCCCATACATTATAGAATGATTCGGTTATTCCTCCGCACGATTTGGAATATCTGGCATCACACAACCCATCATCAAAGGTTAAAACAATTCCTTTAGTCTGCTCAATTGCTTGTAATGCAATATCCGATATTATTTTTGTTATTCCTTGATATCTTTGGCAATGATCATCAGCGCAGACATCAAAATGTTTATGATCTTCCATATCATACCATCTGATAATTTCATTTTCAGAAACAAACTCATTTTTCGATTTAGTTTTTTCCTTTTTAAGATATTTCAACCTTTGCAGCTGAGATAGGAGCCAGCTTCTGCTAACAATAGCCTGCGCCTTTAATAGCTGTAGTGAACTTTTAGCATTCATTTCAGAGGAAATAACACTTGACAAATAACCTTCAATCGAAATAATATTAATGGCAGTGAGTTTCCCATTATCTTTTATAATCTTCAGAGTTCCTGCAAATCTCTGTTTCTCCCTTCTTTCCCAATGAAATTTTAATCCAATAATTACATCTTTGATTAAAAATGACTCAATACCGGGATCTATGGGTTCAAATAAAACTTCATTTGGGAACTCAAATATTTCATCCCCCTTTTTACAAACAATTTTATCCTTTATCAATTCTGCAGAAAACCGTCCGCTTAAAATTTGGTTAAGTCCCTCAACATTAAATTCTCCGTAAAGATCGAAGTAAATCTTTTTTTCGGAGAGTATTCCCACATTGATTTTAGGTTCTTTTTTAATAGCAATCATGGTAAATAAAAAATATCAATTTTAAATTAAACTAAAAGAACCTGATTTTCAAAATAGTAACTAGTCGCTCCCTTTCAATTATTTGAGAAATAGGATGAATCTCTTTAATTTCTTTCAATATATTATGTATTTTAAATCCGAAACAAATGCAACATATTTATTAAATAGGACAAAAAATATTTTAGTTGGGAAAACATCAGTCAATTATATCATACCTTTTAATATTATTATTGTTTCTTATTCTTTTTAAGATTACCGGCTTTATTAATATTCATAATGTTGAACTTCTAGGCTATGTTTTTATTTTATTTGGTTTGAGTTACGTATTCAATTCATTTGGAAACAACAGAAAGGGAGTCTTATTTACCTCAACAGTAATTTTCTTGGTAGGTCTGGTTTTGTTTATAATTTCCAATTTTGAAATACAGCAACTGTCTGAATTAATTATTCCCTCATCACTTATGATTGTCGGGATAGGTATTTTAATGATCTATATAGATGGTTATCAGGTAAGTTATATTCTTATATTGTCCCTTTTATTTATAGCCGTTGGGATTATTATTACTATAATACACGGTGAAATAACTTTTCATTCTTTTTATTCTTCATTTTTAAGGGTTACTGAAAAATACTGGTCGGTGGTATTAATTTTTGCCGGAATATTTCTATTATTTAGAAAAGGGAATACCTAAGGATAAAATTTCCCTTGTAAATAAACTTTATTGCTTGGTGCTGTTGATCCGCTTGTGGGTTCTTCTGTAATAAGAAAGTTGATATCATTTCCATTCTGTAGGTTTAACATTTTGAAAGAATAGAACCCCATCGTATCTGAGGCTTGGAAAGTTCTTAGACTAAAATAGCCGCCTGACATATTAACCCATAATTGAAAGAACTTATCTTCTTGAATGGCAGGCATCTGAGCAAACTGTATATAACCGACCTCTTTATCGGAATCGATAATAAGTTTTCCAAAACTGTTCGGACTAAAGTTTGTCCCCATTAATTTGATCACCTGTACATCCGGTGATTGAAGCATCTCCTTGATTTCCTGGCTGCCGATTAACTGTGTCTTAAGGCTCACGACCTCTTTCTTAAGTTTTTCAACCTCATTAACTAGGTTATTCGTTTTCAAAGAGATCTTCAAGTATATAGCGATAATTCCAATTGCCAGCAGGAAGAAAAGTACAAACCCCCATATCTTGATGTTATTATTCTTCTTAACTGGAATAGCTGGACGAATAAGGGGAACTTCTGTATTACTCGTCAAACTGTTGGTTACTTCAACAATTTTTTGAACATCATTTTCTTCTGCTTGGGTAGATTTAAATGCACCATTCTCCGATGATAATATTTCTGGCTCTTTCAAAGAAAAATCCTGTCCTTGTTCTCCATTAGATTCCTGAATATTAAGCGAGGGTTTGTTCTTCTGCCTTTGTGCTTTTATTTCATCTTTTAAACGGTATAATTTCTTCGCTACATTGTCTTTCAATTGAGGATCAGGATTTTCAATCTTTAATGTAGATGGGAGTAAAGAAGCAAGATTTTGGAATTCCCCCAATTCCTGGATATTAAGCTCCTCACCGCTATCAAAATGTTCCCTCAACCTTTGAAGTTCCTCATTATCTAGACAACCAAGGGAATACGCATAAATGAGATCATTAATGTTCTCCATTTATAATTCTACCTTAATCAAATTATCTTTTAGATTACTTAAAGCGATTTTTATTTTCGATTTTACAGTAGGAACTGGAATCTTTAACCTTTCTGCAATTTCTTTTTGGGTTAGACCTTCATAATAAGCTAGGTTAATTACAAACTTCTGTGCATCCGTAAGTTTATTTAATGCGGCTTCAATACCGTCCTTAATATTATTCGCGGTTTCTAGATCAAGCGGGTCAAATGTTTGTGAAAGTTTAGGGATTATTTCCTTGTTTTCATATTCATCATTATAGGGCTCCATCTCTGAAGAATTTCTAGCTCTTCTTATTGTGTCAACTGCCTTGTTGCGTGTAATTGTAACAATCCATGTGTATGCATTATTTGAATTAAAATCGAATAAATCAATCTTTCTCCAGATGATTACAAATACATCGCTTAAAACATCTTTTGCAACGTCTTCGTCGGGAACTATTTTTTTTATAAGAGTATAAAGAAGAGGGGAATATCGATTGTATAGTGCCTCAAGTGCTTTTGAGTCATTAACGTGGACTCTCTGCATTAATTCAATATCGGTAGAAGTAGTATTGACAGACATTATTCTTAAAAATATGAAACTTAATACTTGCAAAGGTAAAAGTAAGGGGCATAAAAAGCAATCTTTTCCATTTATGGTTATAGTCTATTTTCTTATCTTTAAACATTAAAATAACATAAGGATTGTATGACTTCAGGTGAAATCAGAGAGCAGTTTTTAGATTTTTTTAAGAAAAAAGGACATAGGATTGTAGCAAGCTCTCCTGTCGTTCCGTATGACGATCCCACATTACTTTTTACAAATGCTGGGATGAACCAGTTTAAAGATGTTTTTCTTGGAACTGGAACAAGAGAATATACTCGGGTTGCTAATACTCAAAAATGTATCCGCGTGAGCGGAAAACATAATGATCTTGAAGAAGTTGGATACGATACTTACCACCATACTTTCTTTGAAATGCTCGGTAACTGGTCCTTTGGTGATTATTATAAAAAAGAAGCAATAAGCTGGGCCTGGGAATTATTAACTGTCGTATGGAAACTTCCGAAAGAAAGATTATGGGCAACAGTTTATGAGACCGATGATGAAGCATTAAATTTTTGGAAAACTGTTACAGATATAAAACATGATCATATTTTAAAGTTTGGTGTAAAAGATAATTTCTGGGAAATGGGGGAAACCGGACCCTGTGGTCCCTGCTCCGAAATCCATATAAATCTCAGCGATGACTTTAATAATCCAAAATATGTAAATGCCGGTGTTCCGGAATGTATTGAAATATGGAACCTTGTATTTATTCAGAATTTCAGAGATGTAAATGGTATCCTGCATGATCTTCCTGCAAAACATGTTGATACGGGGATGGGATTCGAACGTGTATGCGCTGTTTTACAGAAAAAATCATCAAATTATGATACGGATGTATTTTCTGCACTAATTAATGCTATTGCTGAACTGTCAGGAGTCAAATACGACAGTGAAAAAAATAAAACACCTATTCGCGTAATTGCTGACCATGTTAGAACTTTAACTTTCGCCATTGGTGATGGCGCTGTCCCGGGTAATGATGGAAGAGGATATGTATTAAGAAGAATATTAAGAAGGGCAGCTCGCTATGGAAGAAAAATTAATCTTCATGAGCCGTTCCTTTATAAACTTGTGCAGGTTCTTGTTAATACAATGGGGGAGGTTTTTCCAGAAATAAAAGAAAAACAGGATTATATAGAAAAGATAATCCGCTCAGAAGAGGAAAGTTTTAACGCAACCCTTGATCGGGGAATTGACTTGTTCGAAAAAATAGTAGGTGAACTTCAGTCTAAAAAGAAAAGCATAATTCCCGGCGATGATGTATTTAAACTCTATGATACCTATGGTTTTCCAGTCGATCTTACAAATGTTATGGCTAAGGAAAGAGGACTCTCAATTGACGAGATCAGGTTTAATGTTTTAATGCAAGATCAAAAACAAAAAGGGAGAGATGCAACTAAGGAAAAATTGGCAGTAGTTAATATAAATATAAATGATCTCCGTTCTTTTGATTTGCTCGATGAACCTAGTGTGTTTACTGGTTATGATGAGTTGAAGTCTGATGCAAAAATAATCGGTTACAAAAAAGATGACGGAAAAGAACTAATCATTCTTAATAAAACTCCCTTCTACGTTGAAGCAGGAGGACAGGTAGATGATCTTGGTCATGTTATTGTTGAAGGAATTAAATTAAATGTTATTGATTTAGTAAAGATCGAGGATAAGACAGTCCATGTTATTGAAAATGATAGTGCGTTATCAATAAATGTGGGGATCGAGATTGTAGCAGAAGTGGATATCAAAAGACGTTGGGATATTATGCGAAATCATTCAGCCACACATTTTATGCATGCTGCTATGAGAAAAATTCTTGGCACTCATGTTCAACAGGCAGGCTCTTATGTGGGACCTGACCGCTTGCGCTTTGATTTTGCCCATTTCGCTAAGTTATCAGAATCAGAAATAAGCGATATTGAATCGCTGGTTAATGAAAAGTTATTAGAGAATATACCTCTTCTGCATCACCGCAATATTCCATTTAATGAGGCAAAGAAAATGGGGGCGCTAATGTTCTTTGGTGACAAATATGGTGATAAGGTTAATGTCGTTCAGTATGGCGATTTTAGTATGGAATTCTGCGGCGGTACCCATGTCCAAAATTCTTCACAGATAGGTCTATTCAAAATTATAAGCGAATCCTCTATAGCTAGCGGTGTAAGAAGAATTGAAGCCCTTACAGGATTCGGAATTGAAAAATATATCAATCAACAGTTGAATAACCTCCGTAACCAGGAAGAGAAATACCAAAAATTAGTTGATGAGAATAAGCGTCTGGAAAAAGATATCGCTGTCTTTAAACTGCAGTCCAAACTTGTTGAGTTAAATTCAATTATCTCTAATCCTTCTATATTGGATGGTATTAATATTTATAAAGGAAGAGTTAATGCGGAAAATATGAGTGAGCTTATGTCGCTCGGCGAAGAACTTAGGAATAAAATAACACATGGTATCGGAACATTGGTTTCGGAAATTGATGGTAAAGCTTCGATTCTGACTGTAGTTACTGATGATCTTATAAAGGAAAAGAAACTGAATGCTGGTAAAATTGTCGGGGAACTTGCAAGACTCGTTGATGGTAAGGGAGGTGGAAGACCGCACCTGGCAACCGCTGGAGGAAAGAATACATCTAAAATAGAAGATGTTTTATTAAAGAATGAAGAAGTGATAAAAAAGTTTGTCTAAATCTAGAATAAAATATATCTGCACTTCATGCGGGTACGAGTCATTGCGATGGCTTGGTAAATGCCCTGAGTGCGATAGTTGGAATTCTTTTTCTGAAGAATTAGTTGAAACATCAAAAAGAAAAAATGCTTCCTCTATAAAACAGAAATCCAGTATTTATAAGATAAATGAGATAAGTGCAACAGAGGAGGATAGGGTTAAAACCGGCATTAAAGAATTCGACAGGGTCCTTGGTGGAGGTATTATGCCCGGCTCTGTCATTCTATTAGGGGGAGATCCTGGAATCGGCAAATCCACACTTGCAATGCAGGCGGCTGCAAATATTAGTTCCAATGTTCTCTATGTTACAGGTGAGGAATCACCTAAACAAATCAAACTACGTGCGCTGCGGCTGAAAATTAAATCAGATAATTTCTTCATCCTTGCCGAAACCAACCTTAATAACATACTCTCTTCTATAAAAGAAGCAGAACCTTCCGTAGTTGTCATTGATTCTATTCAAACTATGCATTCGGAACAATTTGATAATTCACCGGGAACAGTTACTCAGATAAGAGAATGCACTTCCCTTTTAATGGAAGAAGCAAAAAAAGGTCATTTTGCTGTTATTCTTATCGGGCATGTTACTAAGGAAGGAATAATTGCCGGTCCCAAAGTTCTTGAGCATATTGTTGATACTGTGCTTCAGTTTGAAGGGGAGA
>OCZT010005680.1_pt1 | contig 12413 bp, 10 predicted proteins | sample 1539031 | NCBI WGS metagenome assembly OCZT01 (sample SAMEA3539308, study PRJEB22396) | soil metagenome | biome: tundra; feature: field; material: soil | place: USA | collected 2010-05 | depth 0.15 m
CGCGCGATCTGCTGCGCGTCGAGCCGCGCGTCGCCCTCGGTTCCCAGCAGCGTCACGTCGTCGCCGGGCTTCAATTCCGGTGTGCGGCTCACGTCGATGGTGGTCAGATCCATCGAGATGGTGCCCACAATCGGCGCGATCTGCCCGGCCGCGATCACCTTGCCGCGATTCGAGAGCCGGTGGAACACGCCGTCCGCATAGCCCGCGCCCAGTATCGCGATGCGCATCGCGGCCGGCGCGCGGAACGTGCCGCCATAGCCCACCAGCGTGCCTTCGGGAATGTCTTTGACGGCCAGAATCTTGGCCTTCCAGGTGAGCGCCGGCTGCACGTCCAGAATCTGCCCCGGCCCTGCGCCGCGCGGCGGCGAGACATAACCGTACAGAGCGTGCCCCGCCCGCACCATGTTGTGCCATGCATCTCGGCGCGCGTAGCCGATCGCATTGGTGCTGGATGTGTGGACGCAATCGACGCCGATGCCGGCCTCCCGCAGGGCCGCCAGACACGCGTGGAACCGGGCCAACTGCTGGTCCGTTTGTGGCGAAGTGAAATCCGCCGCCGAGGCGAAATGCGTCATCAGGCCTTCGATGCGCGCATGCCGCAACGCACGTAAAGCCGTCACGATTTCCGCCGGCTGCGCGCGCGTGCCCAGCCTTCCCATGCCGCTGTCGATCTTCAGATGAAAGGGGAGCGGCCGCCCCGCGCGCCCGGCGCGCTCGGCCATGCGATCCAGCTCCGCGATGTCGTCGAGGGAATGCGCGGTGGGCGTGAGATCGTACTCCACCACCGCTCCCCTCTCCTGTGGCAGAAATCCGGCCATCACCAGAATGCGCGCCGAAATCCCCGTCGCGCGCAGCGCCACGCCTTCGTCCACCGAGCTGACCGCCAGCCATTTCGCACCCTCGCGGATCAGGGTGCGCGAAACCGCCAGCGCGCCGTGCCCGTAAGCGTCGGCCTTCACCACCGCCATCACCTCGACGCCCGGGCCCACGGCCGCGCGGACATTGCGGTAGTTGCGCGCGATTTGATCCAGCGAGACCAGCACGTAGGAGCGATAGGGCGGCGGCATCATTTCATTATCGACTGGAGCAGATTTTCGTAAGCCGTGGCCACCGCATCCCAGCAGTAGTGCCGCTCGACGCGTTCGCGCGCGCGCCGGCGCAGCGCTTCACGGTCCGCTTCGCTCATCGCCAAAGTCTGTTCGAGTGTCGCCGCCAGATCGTCCCCGAACGGAATGCCGGCATCGCCCGCGACCTCGGCATTCTCGGCGGTGTTGCGGTAGAGCACCAGCGCGCCGCGTCCCATGGCCTCGATCAATGCGGGATGCGTGCCGCCCACTTCCGTCGCGTGAATGTAAGCGAAGCAGTGCGCGTCCAGCTCATGGTATCCCTGCCCATAAATCGCGCCGGGAATCACGATGCGTGGATCCCGCGTGTCGCGCACCTGCCGGATGTAATCGCGCGCGTAGGGCGCATCGCCGATCAGCGCCAGCTTCATATCCGTGCGCACGCGTTCGAATGCCTGCCGCACCTCCAGCGCGTGGTTCTCCGGCTCCATGCGGCTCACATACAGGAAGTAGCGCCCCGGTTCCAGACCCAATTCCGCCAGCGCCGCCGTGGATTCCACCTTGCCGGTCTCCGCGCCATACGGAATGAACGTAGTGCGCTTGCCGTAGCGCTGCCTGTAATAGTCTTGGATGGCGCGCGCATCGGTCACCACCTCGTTCGGAAGAAACGTGGCCAGCCATTCCGAAACCAGATACCAGGCTTTGGCCGCGCGGTTCCATTTCTTGCGCTTGCGCTCCAGGCCATCCACGTTCAGCGCCACAGGCATTCCGAACAGCCGCGGAACCGCCGTGAAGATGGCGTTGGCGCCATTGCAATAAAGCGCCACATCCACGCGGTGCGCGAGCAGGTGCAGCGTGGAGACGAATGTGTGCGCGATGGTATCGAAGTATTTGTGGCGAATAGTGGAGAGATACCGCAGCCGAACGCCACCATAAGTAGAGTGTGGCTCTGCCCCACTGCGGCAGTACACCGTGACATCATGTCCGCGCGCAGCCAACCTTACGGAAAGCTCTTCGGCGAAAGTTTCGAATCCGCCGTAGTTGGCGGGAATGCCGCGCGTACCCAGGATGGCAATGCGCATCGCGCGCGTTTACGTCTTGGCCGCTTGCGAGCGCGACACCAGCCGCGGCGCTTTTTTGGGAGCCTTCACGCTCACCGGGGAGTATTTGAACCAACTGGCGATGTAGGCATGATCCACGCGGCGCCTGCTCTGGATCTCCGCGCGCTTGGCCATCACCCGCCGCCAGTTCCGCGCCAGGAACCAGAACGCTTTCAGGGACGAATGCTCCCACATCAGGCAGCACATCACCACCGTGATGTCCCGGATCGTGATCGAGAACAGGTTTCGCCGGTACAGGTCCGGCGAGATGTTCTTGATCCGCATCAGGAACCGGTTCTTCACCGAGTGCATGTTGATCTCGGGCGGCAGCGCGCCGCGATTTCCCGGCAGCACCTTGCGCACGTGATAGCCGCGCGCGTAAGGCACGTAGATGCATTTCCAGCCCAGCAACTGCGCCCGCCAGGCCACATCGGCGTCTTCCCGGTAAACGAAGAAATCGGAGTCGAAGAACTCTCCGTCGAGCGAGATGTCGTCAATCATCTCGCGGCGGTAAAGGGCCGCCGCGGCGGTGGCGCCGAACACAAACTCATATTGCAGATAGTGGCCGTTGTCGACTTCCTGGCTGCCGCGATCGAGATGCCGCAGCATGGGGTTGAAGTAGATGCCGGTGGAGTCCACCACCGGCTTGGCGGGTATCTCGAAGTGGGCGGACATAGTCAGCAGCTTGCCGCAGACCGTGCCAATGTTCGGATCGAAGCTGCCCGCGTCCACCAGAGCCTGAATGAAATTCGGCAACAGCAGCACGTCCGGGTTCAAGGTCAGCACCCAGTGGCCGCTGGCCAGCCCGATGGCTTGGTTCTGCGCGGCCGCGAAGCCGGCGTTTTCCTCGTTGTAGATGATCTGGCAGCGGTCTTCGAACTGTTCCAGGATGTCGATGGTGCCGTCGGTCGAGGCGTTGTCGATGACGATGACTTCCTTAGTCGGGTACCGCTGTTCGAGCACCGATTCCAGGCATCTCTTGATAAAACGGCCGCTATTATAAGTTACGATCGTGACGGATACGAAGTCGTTATGGGACATGAACTCGAACCTGAATTAGCGCGAACCACTGGTACATCCGTTCACCCCAGACCGCGGGAAAAGACAAAAACACTGCTCACCCGGCTGGCCGTATGAATCTTCTGCCGGCCAGCGCCATCACTTTGCCGTATACTCCGATGGGCGTCAGGCTTCGAAATGCCGCCATTCCCAGAAGCATCCTGGGTATGGAGCCGAGGAAAACAGCCGCACAAACCATTCTAGCCGTACTGGAACGATAATGTTTGACTGCAAACCCTAGTAAACTACAATACCAATAAAGTTGCCGGTTCTCCAGCGAAATCTTTGCGAGGGAATGCCCGCCCGTATGTTTAGCTACAGCGTCTGGGGTGTAGCACATCCGGTAGCCTCTTTGTCTGGCTCTCCAGCAGAAATCCACATCTTCGAACCAAAGCGGGTAGAATCGCTCGTCAAATCCGTTCAGTTCCTGCCACACGTCGCGGCGGATCATCAGGAAGGCGCCCGCCGGCTGTTCCACGTCACTGGGCGTAGAGAAGTCAAAACCTAAGCAACGGTAGTGCCAATTGACCGGGTTACCCGGCCACATTCGATTCAGGAGCAAGGCTTCACAGATCAGGGCGGCCGGAGAGGGCAGGCTGCGCACGGCAAATCCGGTCTGCGGGCGTCCGGCGTCGTCCACCAGTTTGCCGCCCGCGCCTGCCACCCCCGGGCGGCGGCAGCACTCCACCAACGCGCCGAGCGAAGTCTCCAGTCGCGCGTCGGGATTCAATAACAACACGAATGGCGTGTCCAACGCCCCTATGCCCTGGTTCACCGCGGCGGCAAATCCGCGGTTTTCCGGATTTGTGATAAGCCGTACACCGCGCCGAGTCACCTCCTGGCAAGTCTGGTCCGTTGAGGCATTATCCACCACTACGATCTCGGCGCCGGTGGGCTGCGCTCGATCCAGGCACGCCCCGATCTCCGCCTCCGATTCGTATGTCACAACCACAATACCAGCCTCACCCATGTGTCACTATGCCTCACTTTGCCCCACCCGCGGTGAGCAGGAAATACAGAGTCCAGTAAGGATCCCGTCCGCATTCCCGCTGCACGCGGCGAATCTCCCGCTCGCCTTCGGCCAGGATGTCTGGGAGACCACTCCCTGACGGTCGTGGCTCGGTAAACTCGGCGAACCGGCGGAGGCCCTCCACCTTGCCGCGCAGCCACGCCCAGCCCGTACCGTGACCGAGAGCCACTAGTCCCCACAATCCCTGCGCCACCGCGATGGGCCACGCGTAGCGCAGCAGCATGCGCCCCGGATAATGCTTGGCGATGAGGAACACCTGATTCCGCGCGGTGCGCCGCGTGGTTTCGGGATGCCAGCGTCCCAAAGTGGCGCTGCCTTCGTGCCAGGCGACGGCATCCGGCACGTACCGCCCCGCGCACCCCGCCAGCGCGCAACGCAGTCCGAAGTCCACATCTTCCAGATACGATTCGAAGCGCTCATCCAGCAGCCCGACTTTGTCGAACAATCCGGCGCGAAACAGCGCCGCTGTAAACGGCGCGGACCGGATCTCGCGGGCTTCCTGAAACAGCGGCCCGTCGGGGCAGGCGTGCCCCACACGCCACGCAGTACCGCCGCGGCAAAGCGCGTCGAAGGTCGCGTCGATTCTCGCAATGCCGCGGCTGCGATCGGCAGCCTGCAGAATTCGGCCCGTCGCAAACCAAGCTCCCGGTTCCAGCCCAACCAACAGTTTCTCCAGCCAGTCCGGCGCCAGTTCCACATCGTTGTTGACGATGGCCACCAGCGGCGTGCGGCTCTCGCGAATACCCCGGTTTACGGCTCGCGCAAAGCCGCCATGCACGCCCATGCGAATGGCTCTGGCGCCCATGCATTCGGCGAGGTCCGCCGATCCATCCTGGGAGCAATCATCCACCACCAGCACTTCCGCGGCCGCCTGCGTCTGCGCGCGGAGACCGCACAGCAAACGTTCCAGCAGTTCGCGCCGGTTCCACACCGGCACGATCGCGGTGACATCGCTCATGTCTTGCGCCGCGGGAGCCGCTTCTTGATCAGAAACAGCAGGTTGTGAAGGCCGTCCCTCCAGGGATTCAGTTTCTTCTCGCCGATCCGCGAAGTGTACATGATGGAGATTTCGCCGAAACGCACGCGCGGGTTCTTCAACGCTTCGATCTTGATCTCCTCCGAGAACGCCATGCTGTCCGATTCCAGTTGCATGTCCTTGAGGATGGATCGCCGGAACACCCACATGCCGGATTGCGAGTCGCGCACCCAGCGGAAGTATAAGATGGACATGGCGAGCGAAAGCATCAGGTTGCCGAAATGGTGCTTGAGGCTCATGGCGTGCCGGTCGCGGACGGGAAAGCGCGAAGCATTCAGGAAGTCGACCTCGTGGTGCCGGAATGCCTCCAATAGATAAGAGATAGCGTCCGCCGGGTAGCTGTGGTCGCCATCCAGCGTCACGATGAGATCGCCGGTAGCGTCGGCAAACCCGCGTTTGTAACTGCGGCCATAGCCGCGCACATCCTCGCGGATCACTTGCGCGCCCAGCGACGCCGCTACATGCGAAGTACGATCCGTGGAGGCGTTATCCACCACGATGACCTGGTCGACAAAATCCGGCATGCTGCGCAGCACGCGCTCGATGCCCTGTTCCTCATTCAGGCAAGGGATGATGACCGTGATCGTGTCGCCTTTATACATAGGCACGTGCGCGAGAACCCTCAGGATAGCATCGCCCATCTAGCGCGCGAAGCGATAGCCGGCCGCCATTGGTGTGCCTTCGAGAGAGAGTTCACGTATCATGAGCAATTGTATGCGGGCTTCGAGCTAAACAGCGCGTGGCTTCCCTGCTGGCGATTGCCGTCTTCGCCGCTCCTCTTCGCCGGCGAGATAGCTGCCGCCCGCGCGCGACCTCCGGCGGCGTTGCGCGGAGAGCTGCGGCAGTTGGTGAAGACCGGCGGCAGGCTAATCGAGCACGCTCGGTATTACTGGCTTCTGCTGCAAGGGAGTCATCCGGCGCGGCGGCAGTTGGGGTGTATAATAACTTCAAACGGCCCGAACAGAGGCTGTTGGGTGTATACTAATTCTTAGCCAAAAAGGCAAAATCGAAATTCCGGTCTAAATTAGGGTGGACCGCATTAAGGACAGGGGGCTTTAAATGAAGCGTGTACTGATTGCCGTGCTGGTGTTCTGTGCGGCGGCTCCGTTGGCGATGGGTGCGGCCAATGTTATTAACACTAGCCGAAGCAACGTGAAGAGCAACCTTATCTCCAACGGTACGTCCTGCACCACTATTGGAATTACCCTCGATGCAAACTTCAACGTGACCGGTAGTACAAGCACCACCGCTCCTTGTAGCATCCCACAGGGCGTATACCCCTTCAATCCCCCTAGTTTGCCCAGCTCTCCTGTAACGTCAGTCGTTCCGCAGTTCGTGGACGGAGGGGGCTGGCAGACGACGCTCGTACTGGCCAACACGACCGCGAGCGCAGCTACGGCCAGCCTGACTTTCTATAAGGAAACCGGTGCCGGCGGTGGCGCCACCGAGCCCTGGACTCCAACCTTCCTTGAGGGGAGTTCCACGCAAAACTGAGCTTGGCCGCAGGCGCCACGTTCTTCCTCCACACCCCGGGTACAAGTTCGACCCTCACGCAAGGCTGGGGTCAAGCAACCGCTTCCGATGGCGTGCAGATCTATGCCGTCTTTAGGACGACGGCGGGAGGGCAAGGCACTGCTCCCGCCGTGACAATCGGGAACCACGTACTGGTGCCCTACGACAACACCTCTGGCAACGTCACGTCAATGGCGGTGGCGAACCCCACCAATGCGAGCGAAACCGTTTCCGTGTCTTTTCAGAGCGCGGGCGGAGCGATTTCGCGGGCGTCCCTGACCTTTCCGGCCAACGGACACCAGGCCTTCACATTTCCGACGCAGTTCCCGGGCACCGCCAACGGCAGGGTCTCGCCGAATTCTACACTGCAAACGGCGGCCTCTCCTTGATCGGACTCCTATTCGATCCGGTCGGCTTTTCCACGGCCCCGGCCTATCCCGAGTCCGGGCCTGTCGTTATCGGCGTCCCCGACCCCCTAAAGTGCGTTGTAGGCCCGCTTCTCCCGGAGTGCCCGGAACCTCCCCTTTTGGTCACAACGTTCGCCGCCACCATCGACTCGAGCCCGGTCCAAATCACGATCACACCCGGTACCAGCAACGGAACCTATAACGCCGCAGTCAGCGGGACCGTCAACAGTGCGGCAGTCACCGGGTCTTTGGCGGGAGGAACCATCACGAGCACGAGCCCAATCGCCTTTTCCTTCACTTCAGTCGGCCCCCAGTCTACATTCAGCAGCGGTTCGCTGAACTTTGCCTTGGCGGGAACAGCCTTTGACGCGTCTATCGGCGAGGGTCTGGGAAACGTTACCGGTTCGATAACGTTGAATAACGTCGGGAGCGGCGCAATCAGTGGCGCCTACGCCGAATTGATCCCGTTGCCGGCACCGGCCCTGACGTTCTCCGTGCAATCGCAGTCCCTCGGCACTACGGACAACCTGTTGATGGCCGTGACCAACACCGGCGCAGTTGCGGCCACCAATGTGACGATTACATCGATTAGCGGGATCACAGCGTCCGGCGCGACGCTCGTCTACGTGCCGGGACTGCTGAATCCGCCGTTCGCGGTGCCAGGCGCTGCGAATCTGGCGCCCGGAGCTACCTCCGATTTCAACTTGTTCTTCCAGGCAACCTCCGGAAGCGCTGGAACGCCGTTCAGCTTCGTCATCACGGCTGAGGCGGATAACGTGCCGTCGTTCACGACCACGATCAACATCACGACGGGCGAGGTACTCGTTCACTAACTCAGCGGCATTCTCGAAGCCGCGTGGCGCGCGCCGCGATTCGCCGCCGTTGCGATCCCACCGTGGGCCGCTGTCCGGCCCCTGCTGCATGGGATGGGTGCGCGGCTTGTTATCATGGTGAGTGAAATGAAATGGGCTCTGTCGCTACTCTGTTGCCTTAGCAGTTGCCTTAACGGGGCTGCCGCCGCGGAACTCACCGGTGTGCGGACCGTGTATCTGATGCCCATGGGCCACAGCCTCGACCAGTTCATCGCCAACCGCCTCACGCGCATGCATGTGCTCCAGGTGGTCACCGATCCGGCCAAGGCCGACACCATCTTCACCGACCAGGTGGGCGCGTCGCTGGAGGACCGGTTAAAAGACTTGTATCCGCCGCCGCCCTCGCCGGAAGCCAAAGAGGCGGCCAAAGAAAAAGAGGCCGCCAAAGAGGCCGCCGCCAAAGAAAAGGCAGAAAAGCCCGAAAAGCAAAGCGCACCTCCGGCCCAGGGTTCACCCTCGCTTCTGGGAGATACCGTCAACAAGGCCGACAAAGCCGGCATCATGGGTGTCTCGGGCCGTGGCCGCGGAACCATCTTCCTGGTGGACGTGAAGTCCCGCCAAGTGCTGTGGTCGGCCTTCGAAAAGCCCAAGAACTCCAGTCCGCACGAACTGGACCATACTGCCGAGCGCGTCGTGAAGTTGCTCAAAGAGGACCTCTCGGCGAAGGCGAAGTAGGGTTCTTTTCTCGCACGGCGTCCCCATAACTCTCCACCAGCCGCGCTGTGATCGCGGCCATGTCCCAGTTCGCCACGACCTCGGCGCGCGCGCGCGCGGCCATCTCCGCGGCCAGCGGCGGGTCGTCCAAAACCTGCAGCACCTTCTCCGCGAACGGTTCCGGCTGGTCCGCGAGCAGACAGAACTCCCCGTCCTGGCGCGCCAGTCCCTCGGCGCCAATCCGCGTCGAGACCACCGGAATGCCGCTGGCGAAAGCTTCGAGCAGCTTGACGCGCACGCCCGAACCGCTCCGCACGGGGCACACGAACACCGCGTAGCGGGCCAGCGGCTCGCGGATGTCTTCCACGAACCCGCGCATTTCGACGGCCGGCGCGCTATCCGGGTAAGGATGCCGCTGCGGCGCATCCGATCCGACCACCACCAGCCGCGCCTCCGGCCGCCGCGCCTGCTTCTGACGAGCCGTGATGCGCGGCAGCACCTCATTCACGAACCAATCGAGCGCCACAACGTTGGGTTCGTGCTGGAAGCTTCCCACAAACAGCATGGTGAACGTTTCCCGCCCGCCGGGCGAGAAATCATAGCGCGCGGTGTCGATGCCCGCCCGCAGACCCGCTTGCAGGCGGCCGCGAAGCGCGCCTTTGCGTGGCAGAAAACCAGCCAGGTATTCCAAGTTTTCCCGCGTGCACACCTGCACCCGGTCGCAGCGCGGCAGCATGCCTAACTCGTAGCGCAGCGCCCGGAGATACTCGTAGCGCGCCTTGATCCTGGCGAGCGTTCCAGGCATGTGCGCGAGGCCGCGCGCGATGGATTGGAAATAGATATCGTGCTCGAACAGGATGGTGGGAATGTGGCGATACGCGCGCGCATATTGTCCGAGCGGCGTGTATTCGAGCTGCACTACGTCGATCCGCTTCAGATAGATCTGGCGGTGAATGAGCCAGTCCAGATCTTCGTTGGCGAACTCGGAGACCGCATGCGGCCGCATGGAACCCAGGCTTGCAGGCATGGGCGGCCGCACCAGGAACTCGGCCGACGCGCAGAAACTCCGCAGCTCCTCCTGCGCGGAAGCCTGCGATGGCTCGTCCAACATCGCCACCACGTGCACCGTCGCGAGCTTGGCCAGCTCCCGCAGCGTTTGATACATGAAGACACCGCCACCGTGCACGGGCGGGCAAATGGGATACGGCGAAACGAACAGCACGCGAAGTTTATTCTGAGCCGCGACCGTAAGGGAGCGGTCCCCCCCAAACCGGTCCCGGAAGTATCCCCCCAACGGTCTCCGGAACGCTTCCGTATCGTCCACCACGGCCAGGCCGCGTGCCCGCCAGCGCGAAGCTATCGCGCTGGGAAGCTGCCGGAACGCGCGCCACCACCCGTCCAGATTAGCCCGGCCCGGCGCGTCGCCGGATGCCAGGCTGAGCAGCACTCCGCCATAACTGAAGAAGAAGTGCGCCGCCAGGCGACGCCAATCATGGATATTCTTCCAGCAGAACAGCAGGTAATTCTTCTTGAGCACCGCCTGTATTTGTGCTTCGCTGAAGCGCTTGCCGATAGTGCCGCGGTGCTCGTGATACACGATGCTGCGCGGCTGATACAGCACCTTCCAGCCGCGCTTCCAAGCCATATAACCCAGGTCGGTGTCTTCCAGGTAGAAGGGCGCCAGCAGTATGTCGAACCCGCCCAGCTCCAGAAACTTTCGCCGGTCGAAGGCGCAGGATCCGCCGCCGCCGTAGAAGCACGGAAACAAATCGGCTAGGCCAGAGTCGACGCGATGCCGCACTTTCAGGCCGCCATCCTGCCACCAGCCCTGCGTCAGTCCTGTCTCTTCGCGCAGCTTAGCCGGATCGCGGAAGAAAATCTGGCAAGAGACGGCGAACACGCGCTCGTCGCGGAAACCTTCGACGAGCGGCGGCAGGAAATCCGGCGACACCTGCATATCGCTGTTCAGCAGCACGACGATGTCGTTCCTGGCGGCGCGGAATCCGGCATTCGAGCCGCCGCCAAAACCGAGATTCCGCTCGAGCGCCAACACCTTCACGTCCGGAAACGCCCTCCGCACGAACTCGGCGCTGCCATCCGCCGAGCCATTGTCGACCACGATGATCTCGTTTTCCGGATTGTGGGACAGGGCGGCGATTACCGACGGGAGGTAGCGCTCGAGGAGGTCGCGCCCGTTCCAGTTGGGGATCACGACGGTGGCGGATGCGGGGAGCGGGGCGGCCTGGGAGGCCGCCGCAGGCTGCGAGCCTGCCCCACAGAGGTGCCACAGCAAGTCGGTAAGGGCCAGTGACAACACCGCGGCCAACAACATCAGCGGGGAGATGACCAGGAGGAAAACCGTCATTGCAGACCGACGCGTCGGCCCAGCCGCACCCAGCGCGAAGCCTCCAGCAGGGCCAGCTTGCGGCGAAGTTGCTCCACCTCGGCGTTGAGCCCTTGCGCCCAGCGCGTGCGCTCTTCCACGGTCTTCTCCGCCTGGTGCAGATACTCGACACACTGCGCCAGCTCCTGCAGCTTGGCGTCGAGTTGCGCATTCAACTGCTGCGCCCATTCCGACTTCGCGCGGTTTTCCTGGTCCAGCTCTGCGATTCTGGCCTGGGCGCCGGCCTGCGCGGCAGCCAGTTCTTCCTGAAGCTCCTGAATGCGCGCGCCGCTGGCCGCCAGTTCCGTGTCCAGCCGCTCGGCCCAGCGGTTGCTCTCTTCCAGCTCCGTCGTCAGTTTGCGATGCTCCCGGCCCAAATCCGCCAGATCCCGCTGGGCTTCTTCCAGCCAACCGTCCTTCCGCCGCAGTTCGCCTTCGAGCAGCGCGATGTGCGTCTCTCTCTCGCGCAGCACGTTCGCCGCGCTGGGAACATAGACGAACGTGGGATTGCCGGTCTGCGGCCGGTGCGCGCAAACCGCCACGAAGAAGTGCGATTCCGCGGGCGGCGTTTCGCCGCCATCCACGCGGACCTCGGTAGTCCCGCCCGCTCCTCCCGCGGCTCCCTCATGCAGGGGACGGAACGCCATGCCCTCCACGTGGTTCTCCAGGAACAGCGAAATATGCGGGAAAATGGCCGATAGTTCGGCCCGGAACTCATCGAATTCGAACTCGTGCGCGTGGAACGGATTGGCTCCTGCGCGGCTGCGCGATTCCGCGTAGTAGAGTTTATTGGGCGTGGAGACGATGAACTGTCCGGTGGGCGCCAGCACCCGCCGCACTTCCAGCAGGAAGTCCCGCCAGCCGGGCAGGTGCTCGATCACCTCGAAAGCCACCACCAGATCGAAGGCCGCGTCCGGATGCGGCAATGCGGTACAGGAAGCCTGTTCGAATTCGAGATACGGCAGCCGGTAATGCGCGCGCGCGAAGGTCACAGCCTCCGCCGCGATATCCGCGCCAACCACCGAGAGCGCCGATTTCGCCAGCTCCGCCGCGCCGTAGCCCGCGCCGCAGCCGGCATCCAACACCCGCTTGCCGCGCGCCAGGCGCGCCGCGAACGCGTAGCGCGCTATGTGCTCGTTCAGGAGGTCCGCATCCACCCGACCCGGAATCACGCGCTCGCCGGTAAATTCGACCTGCATGGCTTCAACCAACGCGGTGCTCCACGATCTCGGTGGGCGCGAGCCGCGCATTCTCTACCACACGGCACGGCAGGCGCAGAAATTCCAAGATCTCGCC
>OCZT010005681.1_pt1 | contig 12411 bp, 7 predicted proteins | sample 1539031 | NCBI WGS metagenome assembly OCZT01 (sample SAMEA3539308, study PRJEB22396) | soil metagenome | biome: tundra; feature: field; material: soil | place: USA | collected 2010-05 | depth 0.15 m
GTCCAGCGTGGTTGGACCGCAGGGCCGGCACGGTTCGAGGATAGGTTGTGACTCGCCAGCGGCCCCTCGGGGCCCTCAGGCCGCCGTGGCAGTGATGAACCCGCGCATGTAGCCAACGTGTGCCATCGACCACGGGTCGCACGGGAAGACACAGTGCCACTCGAACTTGCCGGCCTGCTTGACGAGCAGTGTGTAGTCGTGCGTACCCGGCAATACGATGATGCTCACACCAGCTTCCGGGGACGTGATCGAGTGCGGGACGGTGTCGGTGTTGTCGATCCGCAGCGTCAACGGCTGACCCACCGTGACGTGGAATTCGGTCACAGTGAAGTCGTCGTGCAGCTTCCCGTCGGGTCCCTTCTTGCCTGATGCGATGACCTTCAGTTCGATGACCTTCGTCAGCGCGCTCGGAGCGCCAGTCGGCAGAGCCGCGGCCGCCTGGTTGGCCACCGCCAGGGTTGTGGTGTTTGTCGCGGTCGTCCGGACCAACGCGACCAGGGACATGACGAGTGCGGCCAGGATCCCGGCACCCGCGAGCGCCGTGAGACCAAACTTCCTGGCAGCTGCTGCACCGAATTCGCGCTGATACCTCGCCTCGGTGCCCTCGTCTGGCTCCTGCGCAGCGGAGCCAGGCTCGAAGACGAGATGACGGACGGGCACTGCGAAGCGCTCACGTACGAGCCCCGCAAGCCGCGGCTCGAGCCCGCCCGCCGTTTGCTCCCAGCGAGTGGCGACGATGACTTCATCCGGCACGAACGTGGCGAACGTGTCCTCGATGGCTTCGAGCGGGTCTTCCCCGGTGACCTTCCCCGCAACGTTGTCGTGGCCAACGCGGTCGAGGGCTGCCTGCATCCGGGCGCGCGCCTGATCCAAGAGGCTGTCGATCGCACCAGTCAAGCGGGCTGCGGGGGTGATCACCGCCGGCACGAGCAACAGCACGTGCATACGCGGCGCTAAGCCCAGTCTCTCGACCTCGCAGAGCAGCGCCTCCTCGCTGAGCGTGTCGTTTGCGACGACGAGGACGCGGCGCTCCGCCGCTGATCCAAGGTGCGGGGGAGCCATCTTCACCGGCAGGTCTGGACTGCGGAGCTTGCGCATTCGCAGCTGCGCCGCGCGCGCAGCGACACCGCCAAGTACGACCGCAAGCACGACGAGAGCGAGCCACGTGGGACCGAGCGCCGCCGCGAGCACAATTGGCACCAGGGCGAGTATCACCACCAGGAGAAAGCGGAAGGCCTCTGGCTCGCTGTGAAAGGGGCTACGCACTGGCGGCGGCGCCGTCTTCGGCAGCGTGCTCCGAGATGCCCTGCACGGCGGCCACCACCTGCTCGGGGGTCGCTCCTGCTGGCAGCTGATGGCAGCTGTCCAGGACCTCTCGCAGGTCCGCGTCAATCTCCGGCGGCACCACGACCAATAGAGGCGTGTTGGGATAGCGCGTGCGCAGTTCGCGCAAGACCTCTCGGGCCACCTCGCGCTCGTAGCCCAAGTTGCAGACGACAAGGTCGGCGTCGTGTGCGGGGGCGCAGCCCGCGGGCCCGGTCAGCGGACACTGCCCGTGTCCCCGCGGCCCGGGGCAGACGGCGACCGCGTAGCCGGCGAAGCGAAGGCCAGAGGCAATCGCAAGGCCGGCCTCCTTGTCAGGGTCCTCAACAAGTACCCGCGGGTGACTCCAGCGCCAAGTCTGCGGATTGATGCTGACTTCTCGCGCCTTTGTCGACCTTCCGGATGACATGCCCCGAGGCTAGGTTGGCCCTGACTCGAGTTCATCCGGGTCCTTGCCGCATTGTTGCTCCGTAGAAACCCGCGTGCCGAGCCGCTGCCGACGCGAAAGCAACGCAGCGCGACCGACTTTCAGGCCCCCCTTCGCCATTCGCCCTCAAGCTCGCGCAGACGTTGCGCAGCCGCAGCGCTCGCGCCCGCCTGCAGGGGCATGGTCCAGCAGGCAGCTCTCGTTCAGCGTTTGCTCTCGCCTCACCTAATCTGGAAGGCGAACCGGGTGGTGAGACACCAGCGCCAGGCATCGCACCACCTCGCGGCGTAAGCGTGCGCCGGATCCAAAGCAGGACCGATCGCTTGAGCTTCGGCCTATCCAGCTCCGCGCCACCGTGGGGCGACCGTCGAGCGCCGACCTTCGGATTGTCGCCGCGCTCGCGATGCTCGTGCCGGAAGCAGAGCAGGACTGGCCGCCACGATCACCGCCTGCCGGGGCGAGCCACGACACGCTGTTGGATCACGCCTGGAGCGGCAGTCGTGGTGTCGACGCCGTGGTGGCCGGTTTGGTGCTTGCAGCTTCCCGACCTTCAGTTAGCGCCCCGAGCGACGAGGGTGCGGCTCTAATGGAGTGAGGTCTGAATGCCCGGATTCACTGATGATTCGGGAGTCCGGGCGGCGTCACGGCCCGATCTTCGGGAGGGTAAGGGCGCATTGGAGGCCCTTGGAGAAGGCGACGGCGCGATCAGACGCCGCAGGGCCGCCGGAATGCCCTCGGTTCCTCTCGATGAAGCGGCGCCCCGCGGGTCATGACGTACGAATTTGCAGGGCTTTTGTGACGCTCAGCGGATATGTCCCAAGTCACTCCATTAGAGCCGCACCCGAGCGACGATGGGTGCGGCTCCAATGGAGTGAGGTCTGACCGCCCGGATTCACTAATGATTCGGGAGACCGGGAGGCGTCACCGACCGATCTTCGCCAGGATCACGGGCTGCTTGGAGGCATTGGATAACTCGACGGCGCGATCAGACGCCGTAAGGTCGCCGGAATCGCCTGATTCCTGTCGATTGAACGGAGACCAACGCGGGTCCCCAACCGCCAATTTGCAGGGACTTTATGACGTTCAGCGGAAGTGCCTCAGGTCACTCCATTGGAGCCGCACCCAGCGACGATCGGACCGATCCGTCTCCGATGCGCAGCGTGCGCGCTTGTGGCGACGTGGAGGGCCGCGGCGACACGCGGGCTCGGGCTCTGCTGTGCGCGGAACTCGAGCACGAGCCCGCCGTGATGCTTGCAAGCTTCCAGCTAACGAGCGCGCCGAAGCGGCAGCGCGGCATCGCCTCGAGGCGCTCTCACTATGGAACGCACGCGGGCGTCTCGGCCCATCACCGGGTCGACACCCGCATCGCTCGTGAAGCAGAACCCCGCGCCGCAGCCCGCGGCGACCTCCTATCGACAACCGGCGGGTCCGTCGCGACGGCACCGCGCCGGTCCCCCTTGCCCGCAACTTCAGGGCCTCAGTGACGGCGGTGGCCGACGCTCCGGCGGCGATCCACATTCCGAGGAATGTGCGGTTATCGATAAATCGCGTGGCCTCGCGTTCCGGAGCGCGGGTCGTCCGCGACGTCGGGCGCAGTCCGGAGTGGGCGCCGCGGCCGCCGCCGTCGACCCTCAGGGCCTGCGATCGCTTTCGCCCAAACGCGAGTGGACCCAGAGCTCGCCAGTCGCCGGTACCAGGGCGGGCACGACGGTATGCAGAATCGTTCAGCTGCATATGCAGAGCGGCTCGGCCACTCCGGCGCCGGCGCCTCGACTGCCGAGCTTGGAAGCTCCGTCCGCGGCGATTGCAATGTCGCCAACGGGATCGCGCGACACGACGCGGCTCGAGGGTGAAAGCGATCGCCCGGATGGTGGTCGCCAACGAGCTCTCCGGACCTCGCCCATGAGCATATGCGCACCGCCCGCGCTCTTGCAGCGCGCGCCCGGCGAGCACGTCAGAGCCCAGACCGCCGCGTCGATCGAGTTCTCGCCGTATCACATCCAGCAGCCGGTTGTCCGGGCGCCCGCGGGCCCGAAGGCGCCCACTGATAGTTGGCATCAGGTCCCGATGGCGGACCTCCTCGGCGCACCGGCGCTTTCAGGAGTGGGAGCAGGCTGGTGTGTTCCACGAGATCTGGCGCCAGGGGCTGCTCGAGTACGACGAGGTGATCGGGATCGATTGGTCGTTCATGTCGGCGGACGGCGCGATGACGAAGGCACCGTTAGGCGGCCCGAAGACGGGCCCAAACCCCACTGACAGAGCCAAAAGGGGCGAAACGCTCGGTCCTCACCGACGCGGCGGGGGTTCCGGTCGGGCTCGATCACGACGGCGCGAACCGCAACGACCACAAGCTGCTGAAAGGCACGCTGGACTCGATCTCGATCGAGCGACCCGAACCGACCCCGGAGCGACCGCAGGGCCTCTGCCTGGACAAGGCCTATGACAACACCGAAGTCCGCGACCTCGTCGCCGACTACGAGCTGACGCCGCACATCCGCGCCCGTGGCGAGGAGATCGCCGAGAAGGTTCTCACTCCCGGCTGGCGCGCCCGGCGCTGGGTCGTCGAGGCCAGCCACTCCTGGCTGAACCGCAACCGGGCGATCCTCATCCGCTGGTCCAAGAAGGACGAGAACCACCTCGCCCTACTACAGCTCGCCAGCGGCCTCATCGCACTCAAGAAAGCCCGCCTCGCGACCCTCGCCGCCGCCCAACCGGGATAGGCCCTTAGGGGAACAGCAGTCGCAGTGGCTGGGCTGGCTGCGGGTGTACCGGCTACCGAAGCTCGCCCAACCCGGGCATCTCGTTTCCGTGGTACGCCAAATACCGCTGAGCGGCAGCGTCGTTTGTCATACCCCTGCGGAGCGAAGTCTTCGGGCGACGATACTGCCGAGATCGAGCACGATCCGCCGGGCCAGGACCGGTTCGCGCGCGGCCAGTGACTCGAACGCGTCGTAGCTGAGCCGCAGCAGCTCGGCATCCGTGATCGCACGAGCAGATGTGGCGCAGCGGCCGCCGTCGAGAAATGCGAGCTCGTTCAGCGGCGCTGGCGCGTCGACCGCAACGGCTGGCGTTTGCGCTGAGCTCTGCTCGAGCCGCCCGTCGGCGAGCACGTAGAGCGCGCGATCCACGTCGCCCTCGGTGAAGATCGTCTCTCCGGGGCGCAGGTGCCTCGTCTGCATATACGACAGCAAGATGTCCCACTCCGTCTTGCTCGCGTCATCCAGGAACCCCTCCGTCACCGGGGCCGGCTCTGTCGGGTATATGAAGAAGCTCTGTGTGTCCATGACTTCCGTCACCCGGCTCCCAGACCGACGACGCTGACCGCCGATAGCGAGCGTCCTCGCCCGAGCCGCTCAAGCGCATCCCAGCGTCCGGCGCGCAGAGCGCCGAGCGCGGGCGTCACGTCCCAGCCCTGTTTGACAGCGCTGGTCACGTGGGCCACCTCGCGCGAGTAGCCGAGCAGGATCGCGCCGATGATCTTGCCGTCCGAGATCACCAGCTTTCCGTATCGCAGCTCGCTCTCGTCTTCCTGGACCACGACTTCGTCGTCCTTGGAGCGCGGCTCGATCTCCCCGATCGAGGTGAGATCGACACCGACGACTTTCAGCACCGTCACTGGCACGGTCCCTTGGTAGGGGCTGGTTTCCGCGAGGACGGCCGCTTCGGCGGCCACCCTCGCCTGATCGACGGCCGCAGGCCAGAGGCCGGCAACTTGCCCGCGAAACTCGGCCACGTCGCCGGCCGCGAAGATCCGCTCGTCGCTCGTCCGCATGTGGTCATCGACGACCACCCCGCGCTTGGTTTCGAGCCCCGCTTCCTTCGCGAGCTCTAGGTTGGGAGCGATGCCCGCGGCAGCGATCAGCACTTCGGCTTGCGCGGTCCGTGCGTCCTTCAGTAGGACCTCACTGAGTCGACCGTTGTACGAGACCGAGCCGGTTTCCGCGTGCGTCCACACCGAAATCCCGAGCCCTTCGATGTAGCGGTGCAGCAGCTCTGACGCCCGTTCGTCGAGCTGCCGTCGCAGTAGGCGGTCGGAGCGTTCCAACACCGTCGTCGCGAGTCCCAGCTTGTGCAGCGCGAAGGCGGCCTCGAGCCCGAGCAGACCGCCGCCCGCGACCACCGCTCGTTTCGCCATGTTGAGCTGGGCGAACGCGCGGAGCTCGACCGCATCATTTGCCGACCTGAGAACGAATGTGCCGGGCGTGCCCCACCCGGCAATCGGCGGGACGAAGCTCTCGCTGCCAGTGGCCAGAATCAGGCGGTCCCAGGCAAGCTCCTCCCCAGTTCCGAGCCTGACCTTGCAAGCGTCTCGGTCGATCGCCTGCGCCCGCGTGTTCAGCCACTCGGTGATCGAGCGCGACTCGCACCACGACTCCGGGTTCAGGTACAGGCCCTGCATCGCGGACCGTCCATAGATCAGCCGCGTGATCGCCATCCTGTTGTAAAGCTGGTGCGTTTCGTCGGCGACCACGTCGATACGGCACTCTGGATGGTTGCGGCGGACGTAGTCAGCGGCGGTGATTCCAGCGACGCCGTTGCCGATCACCACCACCCGCTCGACGGATCGGTCGAAATCCAGCCGCATGATCTGGCTCGGCGTCAGCTCCTGCGGCTGCTCGGGCTCCAGCGACACCGAGACCGGACCCTTGACGCGACAGCAGCACGCCATCCGCGTGTTCTCCGCGAGACCGAGTCGCTCCAGGGTCGCACGCTCGTCGTCGCCGATCTCGGAGAGATTGTCCATGCCGGAGACGATCGCGACCGGATCCGCACCGCACACGCCCATCCGACAGCCGGCCTCGATCTGAAGTCCGTTGGACTCTGCCACCTCCAGCAAGGTCAGGCCTGATTCGGCGACGATGCGCTGATCATCCGGGAGGAACATAATCTCGGGCTTGCCGAGCTTTGCGGCAGAGTGGCTGATGATCGACCGCGCCCCCGCGCCTCGCACCGGCTTCGGCGCACCGGCTCTCTCGACAAACACGCGCTCCTTCAGGTATGTGCGGACGATCCAGAACCCGGTTAACCCGAACACGACCACTCGCGCGGCCCAGGTGGCCGCGGTCGGCGCCGCATGGTTGGTAATCGCCTTGTAGATCACCGGAAACGCGAACCAGTAGAAGATGTTCAGCGCCGCTGCGGCCCACAGCGTGGTCAGCTTGTGGGACGTGACGGGGACGAATGCGTCGGCCGCGACAAACGCCAAGACGCTGACGCCGGTGTAGAGGGCCAGCTGCCCGTACATCGCCGGAACCGAGATCGCCGGCACGTCTGCCACCTTGAAGAACCCGAGAATCAGTCCCGGGAAGGCGGCGATGAAAGCCTTGCGGCCCGCATACCACTCGGGATTTTCATCGTTGAGGTCGGCGAGGTATGCGACCTTCGGATTGAAGTCGTAGCAGTTCTTCGTGCATCCGACGCACGGCTGACAATGGCTGTTGCCGACCAGCGCGAACGGCGTCTGACCGTAGATTCGCTGCACCGGCAGCAGCGGACAGACCGAGCTGCACCAGCCGCTCTTGCCCTTGAGGAACATCCCGCCGGTGAAGCCGCCGAGCAGGGCAAACAGCAACAGGCCGCCGCTCCACGGCCCGTTCGTCTGCAGCCCGACCTTGCGCAGCGTGATGAAGATCACGAACAGCGCGATCGAGATCAGGTAGCCGTAGCGCTTCAGCCACGCCGGCGCCTCCAGTGCCCGCGTCCAGCCGAGCACGCGGGGGGTCTGGTTGGACGCCGCCAGCGGACAGATGTTTCGCCATAACCCGGGCGCGACGAAGAACAGGATCGGCAGCAACGGGATCCCGATGCCCCACACGATCCTCAGGCCGGTTTTGGGGACTGTGAAACACAGCGCTGCGACAATGAGCGTCGCGAGGACCCCGGTTGTCCGCACCACCCACCACGCGCGGATCGAAAGCATCGACGGTATCTGCGTGTAGTTCGGAAACGGGGGCAGCTCCGCGCGCTTCGTCCGGTTCTCGCGCCACCGTGCGGAGAGGCTTGGGCGACGCGGGAGCCGTCGCGCCCGAGCGATCGGCCGGCTCTCCTGGATCGTCACGTCGTCGCCGGCCGCTGCGACCATCTCGAGCGTCGTCCGGCCTACCGTGATCTCGTCGCCGAGCCCGACCTTGCGGACCTTGCGGATGCGCTTGCCGTTGACGAAGGTTCCATTGGTGGACCCGAGATCCTCGACCCACACTTGTCCGTCGGCCTTGATGAAGACGCGCGCGTGACGCCGCGACAACCGCCCATCGGTATGCCCGCTCTGCCCCATCGTTTCCCGTCCCAGCGTCAGCTCGTCGGTGAAGCTGAGCGTCTCACCGGCCCGGCCGTCCGCGCGCAGACGGAGGTAGGCAACGGGCATCTGCTACACCCTCGCGCCCAAGGTTTCAGCCATCGCGTGCGAATCGTATCCCGACTGAGCTTCCCGCAGGAGCAATTTCGTTGCGCGTCTCGATCGGCGGTCCAACGGCCGCCGCGAGGCCCTCTTGACCGCCGTGGGCGGTACCTTCTCGGCGTGGATCGCTACCTTCCGATCGCTGAGCATGGTCTCATCGGCGACCTGCACACGGTCGCGCTTGTCGGCACGGAGGGGACGATCGACTGGTACTGCTGTCCCAGCTTCGACTCACCGAGCGTGTTCGGGGCGATCCTCGACGCCGATCGCGGCGGACGCTTCAGCCTGAAGCCATCGATCGGGAACTGGACGTCAAAGCAACTCTACTTCCCGGACACCAACGTGCTGATCACCCGCTTCCTCAGTGCGGAGGGAGTCGGGGAGGTGGAGGATTTCATGCCGATCGGGGAGCTTCGCGGCGGGACCCATCGGCAACGGTTGATCCGTCGCGTCGTGGGCGTGCGCGGACGGATGCATTTTGAGCTGGTGTGCGCACCGCGGTTCGATTACGGTCGCGACCGTCATCAGGTGCAGCGCCATCGGCATGGGGTGGTGTTCGAGGCCTCAGACCTGCGGCTCGCACTCGAGACCGAGGCGCCGATCGATGTGCGAGGCGGCGACGCGCACGCGTCGGTCGAGCTCTCGGCGGGCGAGAGCGCGACGTTCGTCCTCGAGCATCTCCGGGACGCATACGAGCCCCACTCGCACAGCGCCGAGGAGATGCGCGAGCTGGTCGAGGGCACGGTCGCATACTGGCGCAGCTGGCTGTCCCAATCGCGATACAAGGGCCGCTGGCGTGAGATGGTGCATCGGTCGGCGCTGACGCTGAAGCTGCTCACATACCAACCGACCGGGGCGATCGTCGCGGCGCCCACCACCAGCCTTCCCGAGGTGCTTGGTGGAGAGCGCAACTGGGACTACCGCTACACGTGGATCCGCGACGCCGCTTTCTCGCTCTACGCACTGCTACGGCTTGGTTTCACCCAGGAGGCGGCCGCCTTCATGGATTGGCTCAATCACCGCGTCTCGTCCGAGCGCTGGGAGCGAACTGGCCCCCTCAATGTCCTCTATGGGATCGACGGCAGGCGTGAGCTCCCTGAGCAGCTATTGGACCATCTGGAGGGCTATCGCGGCTCGGCTCCAGTGCGGATCGGCAATGACGCGGCCGCGCAACTCCAGCTCGACATCTACGGCGAGCTAGTCGACTCGATCTACCTCTACAACAAGTACGGCAAGCCGATCTCGCACGACTCTTGGGAGGATCTCAGCCGGATCGTCGAGTGGGTGAGCGACCACTGGGACCAAGCCGACGAGGGCATCTGGGAGACCCGCGGGGGGCGGCAGCCGTTCACCTATTCACGGTTGATGTGCTGGGTGGCACTCGAGCGCGCGCTCCGGATCGCCAACACCCGAGGCCTTCCCGCCGACCGTATCGGCTGGGGTCAGGCGCGCGACCGGATCTACCGACAGATCATCGCCCGCGGCTGGCATCAGAGCCGGCAGGCGTTCGTCCAGCACTACGACACTGACGTGCTCGATGCGTCGCTGCTCCTGATGCCGCTGGTCAAGTTCATCGCACCAACCGATCCGCGCTGGCTGTCGACCCTCGAGGCGATCGGCGAAGAACTTGTGTCCGACTCGCTCGTCTACCGTTACAACGTCGAGGCCTCCCCCGACGGCCTGCGGGGAGCCGAAGGTACGTTCTCGATCTGCACCTTCTGGTACGTCGAGGCGCTCGCTCGCGCCGGCCGGCTCGATCAAGCACGACTGGTGTTCGAGAAGATGCTTACGTACGCCAACCACCTCGGCCTGTACGCCGAGGAGATTGGGCCCACCGGCGAGCAGCTCGGCAACTTCCCGCAAGCCTTCACCCATCTCGCGCTGATCAGCGCCGCCGTCAACCTCGACCGCCAACTGGGGTGAGGACCAGGTCGCTCGCGTTGGGCAACTGTCGTCGTCGCGACGGTCTCCCGAGGAGTAGGGTCTCGTCGTGGGCATCGACGGTCAATCTGGGACTACGCTGGGCGCGTACGTCCTCGGCGAGCGGATCGGGCGCGGCGGCATGGGCGTCGTGTACCGCGCAACCCACGTGCATCTCGGGCGCGAGGTAGCGCTGAAGGTCCTCGCCCCCGAGCTCGCCGGCTCCGAAGACTTTCGGGACCGTTTCTTGCGGGAGTCGCGCCTGGCGGCGTCGCTTGATCACCCGAATGTGGTCACGGTCTATGACGCCGGGGATTCGGAGGGGACGCTGTACATCGCAATGCGATACGTGGAGGGCACCGACCTCGCCAAATTCCTCCAGGCGGAGGGGCCGCTCACGCCCGCGACGAGCATCGCGATGCTCGACCAGGTGGGCGCGGCGCTTGATGCCGCACACCACCGAGGCCTGATCCACAGGGACGTTAAGCCCGCAAACGTGCTGATTGCCTCCGGCAACTTCTATCTGACCGATTTCGGGCTCACGAAGCGAGTGAGCGCGAGCCAGGTGTCCGCAGCGCTGACGAGGACCGGACAGTTTCTGGGAACCGTCGACTATGTCGCACCGGAGCAGATCGAGGGCGGAGAAATCGACGGGCGCGCCGACATCTACGCGCTCACCTGCATGCTCCATGAGTGCCTTACAGGCTCCCGTCCGTTCCCCAAGGACTCGGAGCTGGCCATCATCAGCGCGCATTTGCGCGACCCACCGCCACGGCCGACGGAGCTGCGCCCCGACCTTCCCGCGGCGATCGACGACGTCGTGGCGACCGGGATGGCGAAATCCCCTCAGGAACGCTACTCGACGTGCGCTGAGCTTACGGCCGCAGCGCGCGAGGCGCTCGGGGTGGCGAGCTCGGACTTGGCCGCGGTCGGCGCACCAGGGAGCGACAACTCTTCGACACCTCCTCCCAAGAGCACAGCGGGGTCCCGCCTGCGTCCCACGGAGGTGTCGACCAGCGTCGCAGATGACCCGCGAACCATCGCGGAGTCCCGGGGCCCGCGACGCGCCCGGCGAGTTCTGGTCCCTGCCGTCGCGGTGCTGTGCGCCGCGGCGGTCGCCGCCGTCGTCATCTTGCTGACCACGGGTGGCACCAGTTCTCGCCAGCACGGGCAGACCACGAAGCCTCCTGCCGCCAAGCCGCCGGGTGCCACGGCGCCGCCTGCCCATGTCGTCGGCAACCCGATCCACGTGGGAAATGCGCCGACCGGGATCGATGGAAACTCAGCCGTGCTGTGGGTCGCCAACTTCGACGCTTCGACCGTCACACGGGTCACGCTGGACGGAAAGATCCGGACCGACATACCGCTACCGCCCGCACCGTTTGCGGTCCTCAACACCGGGAATACGTTCTGGGTATCGAGCGCCGATGCGGGCGTCGTGACGCCGATAAGCGTCGGGGCGGGCTTGCCGGGGAAACCGATCCCAGTCGGGAAGAAGCCTGAGTGGCTGACGGGCGACGAGAACGCGGTGTACGTCTCGAACGCCTCGTCGGATACCGTCAGCGTGATCAACGCTCGCACCGACACGCTGATCGGTTCGCCGATCAAGGTTGGAAGCGTTCCCCGGGGCATCGCTTTCAGCGGCAGTGCCGTGTGGGTCGCCGATTCGGATGATGACAACGTCGACCGGATCGTCAACGGTCAAGTCGTCAAGACGATTCCTGTCGGCCGGCGTCCCATTGGCGTGGCCTTTGGCGCAAACGCCGTCTGGGTCGCGAATGAAAACGACAACACGGTGTCGCGCATCGACCTCACCCAAGACACGGTGAAGACAATCCCGGTCGGCAAGGCTCCATTCGCAATTGCCTTCGGCCTAGGCTCCGCGTGGGTCACAAACAGCGGCGACAATACGGTCACGCGACTCGACGGTTCGACCGGAGCTCCGGTCGGAAGCGCGATCCCGGTCGGCCAGGATCCAACGGGCATCGCTGTCATCGGTCAAGCCGTGTGGATCACGAACCGGCGATCGAACACGGTGCAGCAGATCCAGCCGTGAGGACCCACGTCGCGGCTGTGAGATGACGCTTCTCTGGCACCGGAATCCAGGCGACTTCCAGCGCAATCCGGGGCACCGTCTCATGGCTATCAGGGCTTAATGGTGTGGCGCTTCAGTCCAGCGTCGCGCGGTGTCGCGCCCTCGACGTTCTCATCTAGCCGCGCCGCCGCCCAACGAAGCGGTTCGCGCTTGCCGGCAACGTCCCCGTGCGACTGCTGTTCCCCTAAGGAATGTGATGAAGGAGGGCTTCTCGGGCCGGCGGCGGTTGAGCCGGTAGGAGGTCGGTGC
>OCZT010005682.1_pt1 | contig 12411 bp, 14 predicted proteins | sample 1539031 | NCBI WGS metagenome assembly OCZT01 (sample SAMEA3539308, study PRJEB22396) | soil metagenome | biome: tundra; feature: field; material: soil | place: USA | collected 2010-05 | depth 0.15 m
TTTATTGGATCGAAGAGGACGGTCCTCGCCCGGGGGATCTCGAAATCATCGGCCTGCTGTCGCGTCACCCGGCGCCGACCGTCCGGGTCCAGGCAGTTTCGCTGGCGGGGCGAGCCGGCAGGAAACCCCTCTTCGCGGCCGACGCTGCGCAGATCATATCTTCAACGGATCTAGCGGGGGCAGACCTTGGATTCAATCTCTGGATGGCGGTTGGGCACTATGGCACGCCAGCGCGGGCGTTTACACACGAACAGATGGCGCGCGTGCTCCGCAATCTCGTCCCGATAGACCGCATTGACCAGAACCACTACGACGAACTACTGGGAGAAGTGGCTGACATTTGGCCGGATCTCGTTGCGGAACTGCTTCTCGCACGGCTGCAACACGTGCGGAAAGAGGAATCCGAGTACACGGCATGGGACGGTCTCAACTTTGCAGAGTATTTTACCCGGTTGCCCAAGTCGCCACGCTTCGAAGGACTCCTTCGGTCTGCTTGCGACTTTGCAGTGGACAAAGAGGAAACAGATTATTTCGCCCGCGAGCTTTTCTGGGCCATGGCGGGCTCCGACCCGCGGGCAGACAAGCTGCTCTCAGAATGGTCGACGCACGTCGACATCAAGCGACGCGAACTGGCGGAGCGGTGGAACGCTCACCGCGGCTATGATCCCCCGCAGAACTTTAGAGCCAGGAACCGGTATGATACGGGCTTGGACCGCGCCACCCGGTGAAACGTGTCAAGCCGCGGTGACAAAGATCCGGGCGGGTCGCCGGGACCGCGGCTTGCTGCGAATGACAATCTCCACATCCCGGCCGAGCGCATTCAAGAAGTGCATCAGGCGCTCAACGGAGAAGCCAGCCAACCGGTAATTGGAAAGGGCTGAAATCTTCGGCTGGTTGACACCCAGGCGTCGAGCGGCTTCGGCTTGGGGGAGACGCCGCTGGCCCAGAATTTGGTTGATTGCAAGCGCGAGGCGAACCTTAGTCTGGCGCTCTTCGGCATCGGCAATCCCCAGATCGGCGAAGACGTTCCCGGAACTCGGGGTGACCGTGGGGTTCCCTTCACTTTTTCGCATAACGCTCCTGGCAATCCTTCCGGGCTTGTTTCAAACGCAGCGAGACCAACTCCACGTCCGGCCGGGCGGTCTTGATCCCCTTCGGGGATTTCTTCTGAAAGGCGTGCAGCACGTAAACAGCCTCTGCAAAACGGACTGTATAGACGGCGCGGAAAGTATCCCCGGCGTGGTCCTCGACAATTTCCAGAACACCGGAGCCTTGTCCTTTCCACGGTTTGGCCGCTGGATGCTTTCCGCCAAACTGCGCCACGCTGAGGGCGGTCCCGATGTTATCCTTCGCTGTCTCCGGAAAAGCCAATAGATCCTTCTTCGCCGACCCCATCCAGTACAGCGGTTTCTCACCCGGAACTGGTCTGCGTGGCATTCCGTCCCAGCACTATTCTATCCCAAAACTAGGATGGTGGCGATTCGCGCCGTGGACACCACGATCTCATTGCGCAGGAGAAAAGCCGGATCTCGGCTACGCCGCCGTATCTGACCCGACCACCGGAACCCTCACCCGATATCCCAATCGTGCCAGGATGCGAACCAATAGATCGCTGGATACGCGATCGAGGTCGTCATTTAGAATCGCGGTAACTCTGGTCCGCGAAGTGCCCTCCCGTTTGGCAACCTCTGCATTCGGCGCGGATTGACGGCGTATGGCGACCTACATGGATGCAAGCCGGGCGTCCAGGCAAAGTCGCACGCGGCGCCCGCCCGCATTGCCAGCGCCGGAGGATTTGATTGCGACCGGTCAACTGGGCGAAACTATGTATGACGTCTAATATCCCATGCCAGCCAGGAAACCCGCGAAGAACGCCGCAGCGCCCCGAACGACCCGGCAAATCGGCCGCTACATCGTCGCCGACCCGCGGGTGTGTCACGGCAAGCTAACGTTTCGGGGAACCAGGCTCTTCGTTTCGGACGTTCTGGAGCAGGTGGAGCGCGGCTTGCCCTGGGACGCGATTGTGGAGGAGTGGGAGGGAAGAGTTCCCCACGAGGCCATCGCCGAGGCCGTAAGGCTGGCGCGGGAGAGCTTCTTGGAACACGCCGCTGAGTACTCAGTGGCCGGCGGCCGCCGGAGAGCAGGTTGATTCTGTGCGACGAGGACTCGCTGCGCAGCCAGCGGGAGTTTCTCGAAGCGCGGCGCCTGCCCGTCCGCAAGGTAAGGATTGAATTGGGGCCGCGCGGGAATGACCGACAGAGAGATCCTGACGGAGTTGCGCGGTGCTCGGCAGATCACATTTTTCACCCGCGATGCGGGCTTCTACCAGCGAAGCCTTTGTCACCCAGCCTACTGCCTGGTGGTCATCGCGGCTCCCGCCGAGCAACTGGCCTCTTATGCCACGCGGCTCCTGCGGCACCGCGCCTTTCGGACGCACGCGCTCCGAATGGCGAAGGCTGCAGCCCAGCGGCATCGTCTACTGGGCACGAAACAGAAATGTGGAGTCGTTTGAGGTGTGGAAGTGCTGCGCGGAGGGCGCGCCGACCGTCTACTCGGGACGGAAGACGAGTGGGAGAGTCTGCACTGCGGAGCATTTTCGGAATGCGCCATCGGCCGAAAAATCGTTGGGAATCGTCGGACCGTGACGAACTTGAGCTAGTAATCCTTCCTGGCTTGCTGCAGGCCCAATGCAACCGGATAACCCGACCTGGCTACGCGGCCGTATCCGACTTGACTACCGAAATCCTCACCCGATATCCCAACCCTGCCAGGATGCGAACCAGTAGATCGCTGGATACGTGATCGAGGTCGTCATTGAGAATCGCGGTAACCCTGGTTCGCGAAGTGCCCGCCCGTTTGGCGACTTCGGCATGCGTGATCCCCTGTCTCAGGACAATTTCCTTCAGGCGTTTGAGCAGCGCATGCTGGAGTTGCCACTCTTTCGCCTCTGTCGCGGAAAGTCCCATGGCGGCAGCCAGTTCCTCAGGCGTCTTGCAGACGATTGGTTTGAGTCTATGCATCCAGAAGCTCCTTTAAACGCTTTCGCGCCACCTCGATTTCGAGGGGAGGCGTCCGCTGGGTCTTTTTGACGAAAGCGTGAAAGACGAGAACCCCCTTCGGAGGTGCCAAGTAGTAGAACACGCGAAGGACGCCGTCCGCGCCCTTCACGCGCAGTTCCGACACGCCCGCACTCACCACTGGCATCGGTCGGGAGACTGGCATCGCGACCTGCTCCCCAATCTGCAGCCGGAAGAGATCCTTCCCCAGACGCACGCGCGCCTCCTTTGGAAACCGGCGTACCGCATCCCTTGCTTTGGGATGGAAGACAACCGGTCGCACAATCCAGTGTATCAAATGTGAGACGCGTGGCATCTGGCGGGTGCGCCGAGCATTTCTGACACGCGCGCTCCGGCGGGTGGAGGGTCATTGCCCCATTGACTCCCATCCCCGCTCCTGGTATTACTAATCTCATTTGCTAAACGACTGCTGGCGCAACCTCCGGACCATCCTCAAAACGCCGCTGCTGTCGCTCGCGATTGGGGCCACCCTGGCGCTCGGCTTCGGGGCCAACATCGCCATCTTCAGCGTGCTCAAGGCGGTGGTGATTCGCGGCTTTCCCTACCGCGACGTGCAACGCCTGGTCCTGGTCTGGATGAACAATCCACAGCTTGGCTACAGCGAGTTCTTTGTGTCCTCGCCGGACCTGCAGGATCTGATCGCACAGAATCGCTCGTTCGAGACCATGGGGCACTACGGCTTCGGCCTCGTCAACCTGACGGGCAGTGGAGCGCCGGAAGCCCTGCTTTGTTCGTGGATCGCACCCAACCTGCTGTCTGAACTGGGCGCGGCCACCATCGCGGGTCGGCTGTTTCTGGAGGACGAAACGCGAGCGGAACACGAGCGAGCCGTCGTCATCAGTCACGGGCTGTGGCAGCGGCGCTTCGGAGCGCGCGCGGACATTGTGGGTAAAGCGATCACACTCAACCGGCAGGTCTATACGATCGTCGGCGTGGCGGCTCGTGAATTCTCCGGCCCGCCAGGATTCGACATCGGCGGCACTGTCTCGGACCAGAAGCCGGAGTTATGGGTTCCGCTGAACCTGGCGCGCAAGGATCTCGGCACCCTCGATCTCACGCAACGGGCCAATCGCTGGGCTACAGTGATCGCGCGGCTGCGCCCCGGCGTCTCCATCGCGGCCGCGCAGCAGGAGATGACCATCGCCGCCGGCCGCCTGGCCCAACGCTATCCGGAATCGAACAAGGGCTGGGGCATTGAAGTACGTTCGCTGCGCGAACAGACCTCGGCGGGCATACGCACATCTTTGTGGCTGCTGATGGCTGCGGCCGGATGCGTGCTGCTGCTGGCTTGCGCGAACGTGGCAATCATCCTGCTGGCGCGCGTTGCCGTGCGGAGTGGCGAGATGGGAATTCGTGCGGCGCTCGGCGCCAGCCGCCGCCGGCTGATCGGCCAGTTGTTGACGGAAAGCCTCATGTACGCCCTGCTGGGCGGCGTCGCGGCGTTGTTTCTCGGCTATGCGGGAGTGCTGGGCCTGAAGGCGGTCGCTCCCGCCAACGTGCCGCGGATGGCCGAAGCCGGGGTGGACGCCGGGGTGCTGCTGTTCGCGCTATTGCTGATTTTGACGACCTCGGTGATCTTTGGCATCGCACCGGCTCTGCGCGCTTCCAATGCCTCCATTGCCGATTCGCTGCGAACGTCTGGACGAGGAGCGGTGCAGTCGCGACGCGGGCTGCTGGAAAGTTTCGTCATCGTTCAATTCGCCGTTACATGCACGCTGCTGGTTGCTTCCGGACTGCTCGCGAAGAGCTTCTTCGAGCTGAATCGCCTGGATCCAGGCTTTCGGCCCGAGCATGTATTTAGCGGATCGTACTATCTGCCGTCATTCTCCTATCCGTCGGATGAATCGCGGGCGCTGTTCGTGAAGAAGCTGATGATGGAGCTCGCCAACGGCGGCGGCGTGGAATCGGCTGGCGCCATCGACTGGCTGCCCTTCAGCGGCGACGAATTCCGGCAGACCTTCGAGATCCAGGGGCAGCCAGCGCCTTCGGCGGCCGAGCGGCCGCATGCCAATTACCGCAGTGTGACACCGGACTACTTCCGCACTCTGGGCGTTCCTCTACGCGCCGGGCGCGCATTCACGGAGCGCGACGTGCAAACCAGCCAGCCCGTCCTCATCGTCAATGAGACGCTCGCCCGCCGTTTCTTCACGGGTGCGAATCCGCTCGGCCGGCGGGTCAACCTCGAAGAGCCTCCCGCCAAGCCCGTGTGGCGCGAGATCGTCGGCGTCGTCGGAAACGTGAAGCACCTCAAACTGAATGAGCCGGCGTTGCCCGACGTTTACGTGCCGCTTCTGCAGAAGCCTGTGGACCTCTTCGCCGTGGTGGTGCGGACGCGGCTCGATGCGGCGGCTTTTGGATCGGCTCTACGGCGGGCGACCGGCGCGGTCGATCCGAATCAGCCCGTCAACGAAGTTGAGACGATGCCGGACCTGATTGCGCGTTCCATGGCGACCGAGCAGCTTCAGACCACACTGCTGGGATCATTTGGCGCGGTGGCGTTGCTGCTCGCCGTGGCCGGTGTTGGCGGCGTGACCTTCTATTCGGTTCTGCGGCAGACACGGGAAATCGGCATCCGGCTGGCGCTCGGCGCCGCGCCCGGCCGCATTCTGGTATGGGTGCTCGGCCGGGCCATGCGGATCGCCGCGGCCGGCGTTCTGCTGGGCGTTGGAGCCAGCCTGATCGCTACGCGCCTGATCGCCAGCATCCTGTATGGCGTGAAGCCCACGGACTTGACGGTTTTTGTGGCTGTGCCGCTGCTGCTGGCGCTCGCAGCCGTTGCAGCTACTTATCTGCCGGCGCGACGCGCCATGCGGATCGAAACGGCCGCAGCGCTCCGCATCGAGTAACCTGACGGGTGCATCTGTGTGCATCTGTGTCCACCTGTGGTTCGGTTCTTTCTTATGCAAGTGCCAGATTGGCGCGCGCGGGCAGAGTCAGATCGTCGAACTCTCCTCGCGCGAGCCGCGGGAAGGCGGCGGCGGCGATCATGGCCGCGTTATCGGTTGAAAGTCCGGGCGATGGGAACAGGGCCGGGTAGGGAAGCCGGGCGTCCCGCGCGGCGGCGCGCAAGCCTGAGTTACAAGCCACTCCGCCGCAAACGATCAAGGTGCGGGCGCCGATGTTTTCGGCGGAGGCCGCGGCGCGGCGCAGCAGTTCCTCGATCACGGTGCGCTGGAACGACGCCAGCAGGTCGCGCGTGGTTTGCGGGGTGACCGCCAGCCATTCCTCAAGCGATGGATGAGGCGTTGCACGCAGCAGGTCGCGCCGCGTCCCGATCTCAGCAGTGAGGTCGTGGCTTTCGACCCAGCGCAGCACCGCCGTCTTCAGGCCGCTGAAGCTGAAATCGAGCGCGTTGCCCTTCATGCGGGCCAGCGTGAAACGCACCGCGCGCGGATTGCCGTAGGGCGCCAGGCGGTCGATCACAGGGCCGCCCGGGTAGCCAAAGCCGAGTAACTTGGCGACCTTGTCGAACGCTTCGCCAGCGGCATCGTCGCGGGTCTTACCAAGCAGGCGGTAGTGGAATCCCTCGCGCACTTCGAACAGGTGCGTATGGCCGCCGCTCACCACCAGCGCCAGCGCCGGATACTCGACCGGCTGCCCGTCGCGCGCGGATTCCAGCACCACCGAATGAATATGTCCTTCAATGTGATTGACGCCGATCAGCGGAATCCCGCAGGCGAACGACAGCGCTTTGGCGTAGGTAATTCCCACCAGCAGCGAGCCTACCAGTCCTGGCCCGGCGGTCACCGCGATGGCCGAAAGGTCCGCCAGCGTAGTCCGGGCGCGGCCCAGCGCTTCGCGCGTCACGGGCACGATAGCGCGCAGGTGCTCGCGGGACGCTAACTCCGGCACTACACCGCCGTAGCGGCCGTGGGTATCCAACTGCGAGGCGACCACCGATGAAAGAATTGCCACGCCATCCTCCACGACCGCGGCGGCGGTTTCATCACAGGAGCTCTCGATTCCCAGAATTCGCATGGCCTGCTCTCACTTTAGCGTAGCGGACCGACTCGCGTGCGCGCTCAGTCAGCAGCAACAGGCAGCGGGTAGTCTCCGCGCATCGCATGGCAGCGTGCGTTAACTCGACTAGGCCGTCACTGGCTGGGTGCTGCGGGCCGAGCAGGTCGAGCGAGACTTCCGCGTGATTCAGAATGAAAGTGAGTTCGTCGTTAAAGCCCTTGCCGGCGGCCATGGTGAGGCTGCTCAGGCGGTCGAACTCACCAACGAACGATTGCAGGCGCCGGGTTGCGGAGGCAGTTTGTTGCTTCACACCCGAGCGTAGCCCGGCGGTGGAGGGGAAAGGCCGCAGCAAGACGCCAGGAGATTGAAAGGCAACGAGATAAAAATCCGCTCGATGTGTCACCGAAAACCGGCTAATCTCCACAAGGCTGGGGAAGGCAAGAGAAGTTATTCTTTTTCAGACGGTTCTGTTACCGGGCCTTGGCGTGGCGAGGATGGCCAATCCGGGAACCATTCTGTTTCTCGCCAAGACGCCAAGCCCCGCCAAGCCCGCCAAGAAAGCACACACGTTAGGGAGAAGCCTTCAGGTTTCGAGCTTGGGCTGGGTTGAATGCGCCCTGGCGTGCAGGCGTGAAGCTCGGCCCTTGCGTTTTAAGGGATTCCCGTGCATGCCGTTCAGGTAGAATGTCTGAAGCCTGGTTCGCTCGTGGCCAGCATCACCATCAGAATCGGCACATATTGGCCGGATAGGTCACTGGCCTTGCGCGACGAGGTCAACTGACGACGCGCGAGCGGAAGGTGCGGGCGCCGAAGCCGAAGCACAGGGCCAGTGTGGCGGCCAGCGCCAACAGCACCCAAGGCATTGGCAAAGTGGGCATGGCATGGCCGTGAATAGGCGGCACCATGGCGTAGCGCAGACCTTCGGCGGCATAGGTCAGCGGGTTGAACAGCGTGACGACCTGGAACCAGCGGATGTTGCTCAGCGCGCTCCACGGGTAGTAGGTGCAGCCGGTGAACAGCAGCGGCGTCAGGATCACGGAAAACATCAGGCTGATTTGCTCCGGCTTTACTATGGTGCCGATAAGCAGGCCGATGCCCGATCCGGCAAATGCGGCCAGCACGATCATGCCGATCAGCACGCCGATGCGGTCGCCGCGCACGGCGTATCGGCTGCCCAGAACCCACCAGGCCGCCGGAAATATCACGGCGCCGGCGACCATGCCGCGCAGGGCGGCAAACAGTACCTTCTCGGCGGCCACCAGCCAGACCGGCATGGGCGCCAGCAGGCGGTCGTCGATTTCGCGCGCGAATCCGAGGTCCAGCACCAGCGGCAGCGTGATGCCCTGAATGGCGGCCATCAGCTCGGTGAGGCCCACGATGCCCGGCAACAGCAGCGCCGCGAAGTTTCCGGCGGCGAGCCCGATGCTTGGCAGAATCTTGCAGAAGATCAGGAGGAAGAACATGGGCTGGATCAGGGCCTGCACCAGAAACTGGGGCAGCTCGCGGCGCGTGACCACTAAATCGCGACGCAAAGTAGCGCCGAAAGCATTGGCGGCGAGCCAGAGACGATTGGTGTGGCGTGCGGGGGTCATTAGCGCAGATGCCTCCCTGTCAGATAGATGAAAACGTCTTCCAGGCTGGGTTGCTTGACGTGCAGATCGCGCACCTGCGCGCCGGCCAGCAGCACGGCCTCGGTGGCGGGCCCCACCAGCGCGGGCGCCTTTTCGGCGTAGAGCCGGTACGTGACCACGCCCATCTCTTCATCGGGCGCGGGCGGTGCGCCAGCGTCCAGTTCGTCGACCTTGCTGACACCCGCCAGGCCGCGCAGAGCCTCCAGCACGGGCGCGCCAGCATCCGGCGCGGGCAGACTCACGCGCAACTCGACGGCGTTGCCGCCGGGGATCAGCTTCTTCAGCTCGGCGGAAGTGTCGTTCACCAGGATGCGGCCTTTGTCCATGATGGCAATGCGGCCGCAAAGCTGGTCGGCCTCGTTCATATCGTGCGTAGTCAGCAGGATGGTGAGGCCTTGCGCGTTGAGCGCGCGAATGCGGTCCCAGAGGAACAGGCGGGACTGCGGGTCGAGATTGTTGGTCGGCTCATCGAGGAAGAGCACATCGGGGGCGTGCATGAGGGCGCGCGCAATCATGAGGCGCTGCGACATGCCGCCGGAGTAGCGGGCCACGCGGTCGTTCTTGCGGTCGCCCAGGCCGAGTTCGTCGAGGAGAGTGTCGGCGCGCTCCTCGCGTTCGCGGTGCGGCACTCCGTGGTAGGCGGCGTGAAAGGTGAGGATTTCGCGCACGCGGAGGCTGCGGTCGAGGTTGCTTTGCTGCGGGACGACGGCGATGCGCTGTTTGATGCCGATGGGGTCGCCGGCCACGTCGAGCCCCATGATGGCGGCCGAGCCGGAGGTGGGCAGCACGCTGGTGATGAGCACGCCGATGGTAGTGGTTTTGCCGGCGCCGTTGGGTCCCAGCAGGCCGAAGATCTCGCCCGGGCGGACGCTGAACGTGACGCCATCGACGGCGTTGAAGTTGGCCTTCGCGTAGCGCTTCACCAGGTCGCGGACTTCTATGGCCGCGGGCTCGTTAGGCATGGGGTTCTATGATTGTAGCGGAAAGCTTGGAACCACATGGAACCACGGATGCACACGGATAAAACCTGTGCTGGGTGCCGTAGGCGTTGAGGTAAAGGTTGCACTGAGGGTTGCGCTTCCCCAACTTGGGCGTTCGTCGTCCGGGTGCAGCGATGTGAACGGTATTCCTCTACCCTTGGCGACTTTGCGGGAGCGATAGGTCAAGGCGTGAGCCGCGCTCGCGTTTTTGACCAGCCCCTCCTCGCGTTTGTTGGAATTCTGTTCGCTAGGTCTACTTGGCACCGTGCCCCATAGTTGTATGGGTTGCGCGCCGCGCCCAGGGTACGGTCGCAACCAAGGCGAGTGGCCCAAGTATCATCACCGCTATAGCCCCCCAGTCGAGCCCTTGGCCACGCATGACCACCGCGGACGCCACGACCGACGTTAGACCGTAGCCGGTGAGCAGAATTCGGCGGTATCGGTCGAGCGGCTGCGAACTGCGGCGCACCTCGCGCATCAAGCGCTGGTCGAAATCAGGCGGCAGGCTCGGGACAGGCGCGGCCATGGAACGCCGCAGCAAACTGTCGATCCCGGCTTCGCGAGGTTCCATCTCAGTCACAAGAATATCCTCTCTCTTTCAGCATGCCATGGAGAAGCTGGCGCGCGCGATGCAGATACGATTTGGCAGTATTCTCGGGAACGCCAAGCAGCACCGCCACTTCGCCTACGCCTGCGCCCAGCCAATAGTACAGTCGTAAGGCCGATTGGTAGACCTCGGGTAGCGTTTGAATGCACTCGGCAAGGGCCTGATCGCGCTGCGCCGTTTCAGCCTGCCGGTACGGTCCAGGCTCCGGACTCACCGCCTGATAAAGAACCGTCTCGTCCGCGTGTGGGCTTCGGAAGCGAACCCGCGCCTTCAGGTTCACCGCTTGGTTGAACGTGATCCGGTAGATCCAGGAGCTGAATTCGGCTTCGCCGCGAAACGACTCGATCGCGTGGTGAACCTTGAGAAACACCTCTTGCGCCACGTCTTCCGCTTCCGGAATAAACTCCCGGCCCAAAATCGAAACCGCGAGGCGAAACACCAGAGCGCTATAGCGGCGAACCAGTTCCGCGAAGGCTTGCTGGTCGCCGCTCTGCGCGCGGGCCACGAGTTGGGAATCGCTCTCCACCGGCGTTAACGCCCAGGCTTGGCCTGCAAGAAATGGAAGGCAATCAGGCCCACGCCCAAAAAAGTGAACGGCAGAGGAGCTACCCAAAATCCATGGGACGGAGCCGGAAGATTCAGAGCGAGCACGATCATGGCTCCAACCGAAAGACTCAAAAGAACCGTTCCCAGAATCGGCAGGACGGTCGGATCGGGCTGACGACGTTCCCGCGCCGGCTCCAACGGAAACTCCGGCAACGGTATTCCCTTTTCCATCGCCGCCATCCGCTCCTGATGAATGATCTCGATCCTTTTCTGCCGACTCTGGTGCTTCATGTAAAGATAACCAACAATGCTTCCCGCCAACGCGAACGTAACCATACCATCGCCGATTGTGTAGCTCATTTCTCCTTCACCTCACCCTTAGGACAAGGTGTGCCGGGCGCGCGGTTGCAGCGGGTCGAACAAAAATTCGGGTTCGCATGACCAGCCGTGGGGTCGGGAACCAAGTTCGACTGCACTGGGGCTGGTTACAGTGCGCGGATCGGTCCAGGGGGCTTAGGTCTTGACACTCCACCCTAACGGCGAAGGGTTTACCGATCTAATCCACTTGGCCGCGTCAGACTGCATTCCTCACACCACAGGTTTAGCACTTCTCCGGATCGACTACCCAAACCCCTGCACCGGTCTTATCCGTGTGCATCCGTGTCCATCTGTGGTTCCTGTGTTTTATGTGAGCATGGGATAATGCGAAACCTTCGCTACGCCGGCCGCATGCTATCGAAGAGCCCGGGCTTCGCCCTGGTGGCCATCGTCACGCTGGCGCTGGGCATCGGCGCGAACACGGCCATTTTTAGCGTGGCCAACGCGCTGCTGCTGCGGCCGCTGCCGTACGCGCATCCCGAGCGGCTGGTGTTGGTCTATGCGGCGAAGCCCGATGCGCCGCGCGCGATCCAACCGTTCTCGTTTCCGCGCGCGACATTCCTGAGCGAAAAGAGCCGCGCGTTTTCCGGGTTCGCGGCCTTCACCAACGAGAACTTCAACCTGACCGGCCTGGGCGATCCGGAGCAGCTTTCCGCGGCGCGCGTTTCGTGGAACTTCTTCGATGTGCTGGGCGTGCGCTTGGCGATAGGCCGCGGGTTCTTGCCGGAGGAGGACCGGCCGGGCGCCCAGACCGTGTGCCTCATCAGCCACGCGCTGTGGACTCGCGCATTCGCCGCTCGCGCGGATATAGCCGGGCAGAACATCACGCTCGACGCGACGCCTTACACGATCGTCGGCGTTCTGCCGCGCGGCTTTCAGTTCGCTCCGCTGGGCACGGGCGTGGACCTGTGGGCGCCCAGAGTCTTCGATCTGAACATCACTACGCCCGCGCAGATCCGCGGCGGTGTGGGCTTCCTGAGCGCGGTGGCGCGGCTGGCGCCGGGCGTCAGCGCGGGGCAGGCGGAGGCGGAGATGGATATCCTGGATCGGCAGTACAAGCGCGAGAATCCGCGCATGCCGGATGCCGATCCGGCGCAGACCATGCGCGCGCGCGACTTGCAGGAGCAGACCGTCTCGAACGTCCGGACGGCCGTGCTGATTCTATGCGGCGCGGTGGGTTTGCTGTTGCTGATCGCCTGCGCCAACGTAGCGGCCTTGCTGCTATCGCGGGC
>OCZT010005683.1_pt1 | contig 12410 bp, 9 predicted proteins | sample 1539031 | NCBI WGS metagenome assembly OCZT01 (sample SAMEA3539308, study PRJEB22396) | soil metagenome | biome: tundra; feature: field; material: soil | place: USA | collected 2010-05 | depth 0.15 m
CCCGGTCCGCTCCACCGTTCAGGTTCGGGCTGGCCCTCGGCCGTCTCTTGCGGCGGCTCCGGTGGCGGGGCAGGTTCCCCGGCCGCTTCGGTCCCGGCGGACGATCCCTCGGGCGCCGGCTCGTCGTCCGAGAGCGCCAGGCGGCGAATCTCCTCGAATTCCTTAAGTGATGGCAGTTCGCTCAAGTCCTTCAAACCAAACTGAATAAGGAACTCTTTAGTAGTCTTGTATAAAATCGGTTTGCCGATGACATTCTTGCGCCCGGCGGCGGCAATCAGCTTGCGGTCCAAGAGGGTCTTGAGCACCCCCGCTCCCTGGACGCCGCGGATCTCCATGATCTCGGGCGCGGTGACGGGCTGCTTGTAGGCGATCACCGCCAGGGTCTCCAAGGCCGGAAGTGAAAGCTTCAACGGCGGTTTGAGGCTCTTGACGAAGTTGCGGACGGCGTCGTGATGCTCCGCCTTGGTGGCCATTTTATAGCCGCCGGCCACCTCCTTGACCGTCAGGCCGTGTTCCGGCTTGTCGAATTCCACTATTAGCTGGTCGAGCAGGGACTGAATCCGCTCCGGGGGTTGCCCGAGCGCGGCGGCCAGTTGGGCGACCGTCGCGGGATCTTCGGTGACGTAAACGATCGCCTCAAGTACGGCTCTCAGTTGGACGTCCTCCGCCACGACCGGGTCGGGCTCGCTTTCGAAATCGGTTCGAGGAGCGCCCAGCCAATCGGCCATGGAGACGACGGGAGGCTCCGCCGTCCGGGGAGGCGCCGGATCGTCTTCCGGGCTTACCGGTTCCGGGTGCAATTCCAATTCTTCCATGCTCTAGGTGTAGCCTTTTTCGATGGCCGAGATGGGCTCGCCGGAGGCGAACACGGCATCGAAATTGCCATGGCGCTGCAAGGCGATTTCGCCGAATAAGTCCTTTTGAGTCACCACCACAGCCTGCATCCTTACCATTTCCAGGACCGCCAGGAACAGGGCCACCATGGCCCGCCGGCTACGCTGCCGCTCGAAGATCCGGAGGATGAAGACCGGCTGATCCGCGCCCGCCTCCGCGAACTGCGCCTGGAGGTAGCGAATCATCTCCGCAACCGTCACATCGCCCGATTCCACCTCATAGACGGGGCGGTTCCGGGCGCGTTCCAGCAGGTCGCCGAACGACTTGACCAAGTCGAACAGCGTAATCGCCAGGCCCGGGTCGTCGTCCTCCCTGACAAAGGATTTCATCTGCGGGTTCGACCAGACGTTTTCCTCGATCAGGCGCTTTTGCTGGAGCATCTCCGCGGCGTTCTTGAAACGCTCGTGTTCGAGAAGCCTCTCCACGAGTTCCTGTCGGGGATCTTCCTGATCCGCACCCTCCGGCGCAAGGGCGGGATCCCGCGGCAGCAGCATCTTCGACTTAATATGGATGAGAGTCGCCGCCATGTAGACGAATTCGGCCCCCAAGTCCATATCCATCTCCCGCGCTTGCTCCATATACTCCAGATACTGGGCGGTGATGGTGGCGATCGGAATGTCCTTGATGTCGATCTGCTGCTTGCGGATCAGGTCCAGCAGCAGGTCCAGCGGGCCCTCGTACTGTTCCAGGTGGATGTTGAGAGGCGACACTGTACTTCACGATAGCATACGTAGTTCCGTGGGCTTACGGGCGCAGGGACACCGGGCAGAGCGGCCCCGCCTGGACTTGGCGCCGGAAGCATGTTGAAATGAGCCTTCACCCAAAAAAAGTAGGAACTTTCAGCGGGCTGGCGATAACCTTTCGGACACACCACTCGTCTTCTCGTTGAAAAGACCTCAGAAAGACTGGAAGGAACCATGCGATTTTCCGCGAGCACTGCACCCGCTCCAGACCCAGGTAGACAGCCGCAACCGGCGCCGGGCCCGGCAATTGTCCCGCCGCTGCAACCGAAGAAACGGCGAAAGATATGGGGGATTTTCCTGGTCGCGGCGCTGATTGCCGGTGGCATCGCCTATTACTGGCAGACGACCAGTAGCGCCACGGCGACTGGTGGGCCCACGATCTCGGTTCAGACCGTTTCGGCCAACGTCGGCAGCATAGACGCAACCATCAGGATAAACGGTACCATCGCGGCGAAAACCCAGGCTACCATCCTGGCGCCCCGTATTCAGGGCAGCCGCTCGGATGTGAACCGCGGCGGTACGGCGAACATGGGCAACAACCGGGGCGGCGGCGGCGCCGTGGGCGGCGGCGGCGGCGCTCCGACAGGCTTCGGCGCGACCCAGCAGAACGATTTTTCGCTCGTTTTGACGAAATTGGCCCCGGCCGGCAGCCGCGTGAAGGCCGGTGACGTGATCGCGCAGTTCGACACGCAGGCGCAGCAACAGCGTCTGGACGATTATAACGACTCGCTCATCCAATTGGAGGCCAACATCAAGAGGCAGATGGCCAATATGGGATCCCAAAAGGAATCCCATCTGCAGCAGGTCCGGGCGGGGAAAGCGGCGTGGCAGCAAGCCGTGCTCGACCAGCAGACGAATCCGGTCGTCTCCGTGATCAACGCGCAGTTATACGACCTCTCCGTGGAAGAAGACAAAGCCAAGTACGATCAGCTCCTTTACGAAGACGACCTGTTGGATCAGCAGCAACGCGCGCAGATTCGCGCCATTGAGCTCAACCGCGATCAATCTCAGCTCGAGTTGCAGCGCAGCGTGACGAACGTAGCCAAGATGACCATGAAGGCCCCGATAGACGGCATCGTGGTGATGAACAGCATCGTCCGCAACAACGAATTCGGCACGGTTCGGGAAGGCGACAACGTCCGCGCCGGGCAACCCTTCATGTTCATCGTGGATCCAACGTCGATGATATTGTCCGCAAGTGTGAACCAGGTCGACGCGGAGCGGATGCGGCTCGGTATGAAGGCCAAGGTCCGGCTGGACGCTTATAACGACATCGAGGTGCCTGGAACGCTGGAAGGCATCGGCGCGATGTCGCAAACGAGCACGTTCCGCGCCAGTTACGTGGGGCAGATTCCGGTGCGGCTCAGGCTCGACAAGATGGATCCGCGGATCATCCCGGATCTCACCGCGAGCGCGGAAGTGTATCTGCAATCGGAGCAGAACACCGTGGTCCTTCCGCGGGCGGCGCTGTTCGAGGAGAACGGCTCCAAGTACGTTTTTCTGCGCGGTCCGGAGGGCTGGATACGCAAGCCGGTGGAAACCGGGGTGGTCAGTTTCACGGACGTTGCGGTTCATTCCGGCGTGCAGAAAGGCGACGTGGTAGCGCTCCAGCGTCCGATGTAGCCTGGGGGCGCAGCGGCGGCGGAATTGCAATCTGACGGGAAAACAATATGGCAGAAATAAGACCGCAAACTCGTCTCGGCAAAGGCAACCCGAAGCGAGTGAAGATGATGTTCTGGGCGATCGGCCTGCTGGCGGCGGGCGGCGGTGCGTACGCAACGTACCATTACGGGATGACGAGCGAGTTGGAGATCCCGGTAGCCCGCGTCAGGAATGGCGACTTCGTCATCAGCGTGCGCACGCGCGGCGATATCAAGAGCACCCATTCCACCATCCTTACCGCGCCCCAGGTGCCCGGGTTGCGCATCCTGCGCTTGGCCAAGAACGGACAGGTGGTCAAGAAGGGTGACGTCGTGGTCGAGTTCGACACGGCGACCATGGCGCAAAACGTCGTCACACGCAACAACGCCGTGGCGTCGGCGACTGGCTCCATCGACCAGGAGGTAGCGTCAACGAGGATGGACGTCGAGCAGGACGCGCTGAGCAAGATGACGTCCGAGTATAACCTGGAGTCGTCCAAGCTGGACGCCAGCAAAGCCCAAGTCATCGCGCAAAACCTGGGCGAAAAGTACCGCATCACCGTCGGAGTTCAGGAAGGCCAGCTCGCGCAGGTGAAATCCAGGATCAACGCCGATATCGTAGGCGACGACTCCGACATGGTCCGCCTCACCCAGCAGAAGAACAACGCCGTGAAGAACCGCGACCTGGCTCTGACCTATCTCAACCAGATGGAGATCAAGTCTCCTGTCGATGGCGTGGTGAATATTCTCACGAACTTCCGCGCGTCGGGGACCTTCGGCCAGGGGGGCGCTCCACCGTTCAAAGAGGGCGACAACGCGTGGACGGGGGCGGCGATTCTGGAAATCCCGGATGTTTCCCAGCTCTACATCGATCTGAAGCTGGACGAGGTGGACCGCGGGAAGATTGCGCTCGGGCAGGATCTGAAGATTCGGGTGGATTCAATTCCGGACAAGGAATTCGCCGCGAAGCTGGACTTCATCGCTCCCGCCGCCGCGTTGACGTTCACCGGCGTGGGGGCGGATATGAGCGCGAGTACCGTGAAGAGCTTCCCGGCGCGCGCCACTCTGACAAGCGTGGACGAGCGTCTGCGTCCGGGTACCAGCGCCAGCGCCGAGATCGTTGTTTTCCGCCAGCCCAACACGCTGACGATTCCGTTGCAGGCCAGCTTCGACAACAAGGGCAAACCGGTCGTGTACGTCCAGAAGGGGAAGGGATTCACGATGCGCCAAATCCAGATCGGCCGGAAGAACGAGGACGAACTGGTAGTAACCGGCGGGTTAAAGGATGGCGACCTGGTCGCGCTCGTCGACCCGGTGAAGGCGGCCAAACAGGCCAAGAAGAAAATATAGAGCGCCATTATCCCGGCGCGGGAATAGACTTTCATGAAAAAGGCAATCTATCGTTTCATCGTGCTGGCGATTCTTGTGGGTGGGGGGTGGTACGGCTACCACTACTACAAGCAGCGGCCGGAGAAGGCCAGCTCGATCGCCACGGCCAAGGTGCAGCGCGGCGATGTGGTGATCCGCGCCTTCACGCGCGGCCAACTGAATGCCGTCCGGGTCTACCCGCTGTACGCTCCTAACCTGAACGGCACGGTGCAGGCGACCGCGCTGGCGGCCATGGGTTCTCTGGCCAAGGAAAAGGACCTGATCGTCGAATATGACGACTCCGAACTGCTGGCATACGTCGATGCGGAGAAGCTCAGCCTCGACAGTGTGGACGAAAGCATCAAGTCGGCGCAGTTGAACCAGGATATTACTCGCTCCAGGGACAAAGTGAGCCTACTCGCCGCTCAATACGGCGTCAAGCGGGCGGACCTGAACGTCCAGCAAAACGACGTGATCGATGTAATCGACCAAAAGAAGAACCTCCTCCAGCAAGAGCAGGCCAATCGGACGCTCGTGCAGCAACAAATCGACAACGAGATGCGGGAGAAGCAACTGGATTCGCAACTCGCGGTGTTTCAGTCGGCCCGCCAGCGCGCCGCGACCGATTTGGCGACCGACCGGGCCCGCCTCTTGACCACCAAGACACTCGCGCCCATGTCGGGGATGGTTGCCATCAAGCAAAACAAAGGCGGGAACTTCAATTTCGGCATGCAGATGCCGGACATCCGCCAGGGCGACGAATTGCAGGCCGGCATGAACGTGGCGGACCTGCTGGATCTTTCAGAGATGAATTTGTCGGCCAAGATCGGCGAAATGGACCGCGCCAACCTGAAGGAAGGCCAGGAGATGACCTTCCAGCTCGATTCGGTTCCGGATAAACGCTTTCCTGGCAAGATCAAGACTCTCAGCGGCACTGCCACCTCGGATGTATTCTCCGGCGACCCCTCGAAGAAGTTCGATGTCACGTTCACGATCGACATGCGTGCGATGTTGAGCGGCCTTGGCATGAAACCGGCCGACGTGGACCGCATCATGAACGAGGCGACGCAGAACGCCTCGAAGAACCTGGTCAGCTTTGCGCCGACCATGGGGGGGCGCGGCGGCGGCGGTCCCGGCGGGCCTGGCGGTCCGCCCGGAATGGACTTAGGCGCCGCGATGGACCCGTCTCTACTGGCTGCAATGAGGTCCCAACAAGCGGGTCAGGGTGGTCAAGCCGCTCAAGGCGGGGCGCAGGCGAGTGGCCGAGGCGGGGCTCAGGCGGGCGGCCAAGGCGGGTCCACCCCGAGCCTGTCCGCCGCGGACCGGCAGAAGTTGGCCGACCTCGGAAAGCAATTGCTTAACGCCACGGGCGAGGAACGAGACAAGCTCAATGCGCAGGTGGCGGAGTTGATGCCGCAGGCCGTGGGCCGGGGTCGCGGCGGTCAGGGTGGTCAGGGCCGCGGCCAAGGCGGGTTCGGCGGTGGCCAGGGCCGTGGCGGCCAAAGTGGCGACACGGCAGGCGGTCAGGGCCGTGGTGGCCAGGGCGGCGGCGACGCGGCGGGCGGTCAGGGCCGTGGACAGGGCGGACAGGGCGGGGGCCAAGGCCGGCAGTCCGGCATGGCGGCGCCGGGTGGGTTTACCGACGCGGATCGCGCCAATGCGAAGTTGCCGGTTCCTCCGGACCAGGACACGGACGTTTCGAAGTTGCTTCGGCCGGGCCTCCTCGCGGACGTTGAAATCGAGGTGGAGAAAATTCCCAACGCCATCCACGTTCCGCGGCAGGCCGTTTTCGAAAAGGGTGGCCAGTCTACCGTCTACGTGCTGCAGGCGAACGGAAACTTCGCGGCGCGGGCCGTGAAGGTAGTGAAACAGAGCGAATCGACCATGGTGTTGGAATCGGGCGTCGAACCGGGAGAGGTTGTAGCCTTGGCGGATCCGACGGCGAATAAGGCCGAAAAGAATAAGACGGAAGAAACGAAGAAGAGCACCTCCGCCACATCCATGATGCCGGGGGGAAAATAGCCATGTTGGGTTTAGGTAGCATATTACCCGAATTAAAGATGGGGGTGGCGAGCCTCTTCGCCCACAAACTGCGAAGCCTGCTGACGATGCTCGGCATGATCTTCGGCGTGGGCGCGGTGGTCGCCATGCTCTCCATCACCGCCGGCGCGCAGAAACAGATGATGGCATTCATCGATCAACTGGGCGTGAACAACATCATCGTGGAGTCGCACGAAGCGACGGATCGCGACACGCTGCAAGCCGTGCGCGCCATTTCGCCGGGCCTGACATTCCGCGACTTCCGCGCGATCTCCGAGAACGTGCCCGGCCTGGAAGCCATCACTCCTCGCAAGAAGTTTAAGCCTTCGAAGGTGATGCCGAAGACCTCGCAGGAGTTGCCCGGGCTCATCGGGGTGCTCCCGAATTACATGGAAATCAACTCCCTGAGGCTGACGGAAGGCCGGTTCTTCAACCAGGACGAGAACGACTCTTCGGCGCCGGTCTGCGTGCTGGGCGAAGACGCCAAGGTCAACCTGCTCGGCTACGACCCGGCGGTGGGCAAGTTTATCAAGGTCAACGATACCTGGCTGCAGGTGATCGGAGTCCTTACCCAACAGGCAACCTCCGATTCGGACGAGGCTGGCGTGGCGGCCATGAACCGGAACAACCTGGTGATCTCCCCGCTGAACACGGTGATGCGGCGGTTCGAAGACTCCACGAGCTACCTGAGGGACGAGATCGACGGTATGTACATGAAGGTGAAAACCGGCTTCGATTCCATCCAAACCGCCAACGTGGTGAGGGCCCTCCTCACGGCCACCCACAAGGATGCGGGCGATTTCGAGATCATCGTGCCCGCCGGTTTGCTGGAGCAGAAGAAGCAGACGCAGTTCATCTTCAACATCGTCATGATCTGCATCGCCGGCATCTCGCTGCTGGTGGGCGGCATCGGCATCATGAACATCATGCTGGCGACCGTGCTGGAAAGGACCCGCGAAATCGGCATTCGCCGCGCCATCGGCGCGAGGCAGGCCGACATTTTGCGCCAGTTCCTGTCCGAGGCGGTCCTGATCTCCATCGCAGGCGGCCTGGTCGGCATCTTTTTCGGCTGGGCGCTGTCGCAAGTGATCGCGTCGGCGGCGGGCTGGTCGACGGTCGTGACTTTCTCGTCGATCGCCATCGCGTTCGGCGTGTCGGTATTTATTGGACTGCTGTTTGGCATTTATCCGGCCGTACAGGCCGCGAAACTAGACCCCATTGAGGCCATCCGTTATGAGTAAGCATAAGATTCTTAGGACGTTCACAACAGGTATTCTGCTGACGACCGGCGCGTTTGCGCAGATGTCGTCTTTCCCCAAGCCGTCTTACTTTCGCGAGGCGTTCAAGAAGGCCGATATCAAGGTCGAACTGCAACCGCCCGTGCGGTTGAACGATTTCGTGAAGAGCGGGCAGCTCGAACTTTCGCTCAGGGACTATCTCGGGCTGGTGATGGCCAACAACACCAGCATCCAGGTTCAGTTCCTGAGTATAGAAAGAGCGAGAAACGCTATTACGAGCGTATACGGACGTTGGGACCCGACGGGCAGCGCGAGCTTTACCCCGCAGCTTGCGATCAGCGACGCTAAGCCCAATACGCCGGTCACGGACCCCGGCTACGATCCCACGCACAGCCGGGTATGGCCGGTCAGTTTCGGCTTCAACGAGCTGCTGCAAACGGGCCAGACCATCTCGGCGAGCGGCAATGGGTCGAAAAGCGCGAGGGACGGGTCGTACCCATCTTTCGCCGCCGGCCTGAGCGTCGCCGTCACGCAGCCGCTGTTGCAGAACCGCGGCGCTTACGTCAACCGGATCCCCCTCATGCAGGCCCAGAGCAGCTATAAGGTCACGGGATTCAACCTGACGTCGACCCTTCTGAGCTTGATCAACAACGCCGAGAATACTTACTGGAACGCGATCTTTGCGCGCGAAAACGTGCTGGTCAGCCAAACTGCGCGGGACGCCGCGCAGTTTAACTGGGACTTCGTTCAGAAGCAGTTCTCTCTCGGGGCTATCTCGTACTTGGACACGTACAACCCGCAGCAGCAGCTCGCCGCCTCGGATCTTGCCCTCTCGCAGGCGAAATTCAATCTCACCACCGCGGAAGACGCCATACGGCAACAGATTTCCGTCGACCTCGATCCCGCCATCCGCGTGCTCCCGCTTCACCTGACCGAATCGGTGGAACTGCCTGAATCCGAGGCGATCATACCCGATAAGGAGCAGGAGGTGCAGAAAGCGTTGGACCTGCAGCCAGCTTTGAAGAGCGCCGTGCAGAACCTGGACATCGACGATCTCTCGCTCGCGAGCGCCCGGAACGGCCTGCTGCCGTCGCTCAACCTCAGGCTCGGTTATAACGGCGCGGGCAACGGCGGATACTACACGCCCGGCTTCGGGTCCGCGTACACGGGCGCGCCGATTTCCGGCGGCCTCGGGGACGCGCTGGGCCAAATGTTTGGATGGGGGAATCCCACCTATAGCGCCAGTCTTACGCTGAACTTGCCCATCCGATCGCGGACCGCTTCGATGATAATGGCCAACGCCCTGATCCAGAAGAGAAACGACGCGTTCAACGTGCGCAACACGCAGCAGAATATCCGGCTCGGCGTCTTGAACGCCGTGACCAACCTGCAGGGCGCCGAAGAGTCCCTGAAGCTGGCGAAGATCCAGGACGACTTTTCTAACAAGAACCTCGATGCAATGCATACCAAATACTCGTTGGGCACGGAAACCCAGCAGAACGTGGTTTCCGCGCAGCAGTTCTTGGCCGCCGCGGACCTAGGGGTTCTCAATGCCAAGATCTCGCTGCAAAAGGCCGTACTCAACCTTTACCTGCAGACCGGGGAGCTCCTGGATAGGCGGGGGATCGTGGTAAAGACGCCGTAGGTTTCTTCCGCGATACGCATCACCGGCCCGGTTTGGCCCTTCGGAACCCGCTGGAACGCGGACCGGCGGCCATCCGGGCCTTTCGTTTTTTGGCAGGCGGGCTTATTCGTGCGCTTCTTCGAGGTGCTTGAGGCGGGCGTCCAGGACGTCTTCGACGCGGCGTAGTTCGGTGCGCCAGAGGTCGCGCATGTCGTCGAAGCGCTGGTTGATGCCTTCGAAGCGCTGGTTGATGCCTTCGAAGCGCTGGTTCACGCTTTCGAAACGCTGGTTGACGCCCTCGAACTTGGCGTTGATGTAGGCCATCAGGAGGCCGAACATGATGGCGTTGAGGAGGGCGGGAACGCCGATTGCGAGGTAAAGCTGTGCGTTGGTCATAGGAGCTGGCTTCTCCCTTCCTGATGATACCTCATGCCGCGCCAAGTCCGTGGGTTCAGCGCGGCCCTGTAGGGTCGGGCATGCCCGACTGTACGCAAAGCGCGCGCAGCATGACGAACTCGTGTGCAGCGCGGCCCTGGGGTCGGGCATGCCCGACCCTTACGCCTGCCGAGGTATTTGGCCCTCCGCCGATCACCACGGAGGTCGCGGTCTCCGTCTGTTCTGCTACCGCACACGGCATCCCATAACCGGACACCCGCGATTTTTCGGGAACACTCTTCCCTTTTAAGCGTCATAGTCTTATGTGTGGTAAGGAGTGGCAGACGCCGTGCCATCTCCTGCCAGGAAACATCTAATGGACATACCACGAACAGACGCCCGCCGGAGGAAGATCGTCCGTTGGACCATCTTTATCGTGATAGCGGCGTTGGCGATCCCCGGAACGTTCTACGGCCTGTCCCGGCTCAAGCCGGCGGCGCCGGGGGTCGACATGTCCGCGCTTTGGCCGGACACCGTGAAACGCGGGGCGATGCTGCGTGAAGTGCATGGCCTGGGAACCCTGGTTCCCGAAGAAACCATGCTGATTCCAGCCACCACCGACGGCAGGGTGGCGCAGATTCTGGTTAGGCCCGGTACGCCCGTAAAAGCCGACTCGGTGGTGATGGTTCTGGTCAACCCCGACCTGGACACGGCGGCGCTGGACGCGCAATACGCGGTGAAAGCCGCGGAAGCGGATTACGAGAACCTCAAGGTCACTCTGCAAAAAGCCCTCCTGGACATCAAGTCGACTGCCGCGCAGGTCGCCGCCGACTACAACACGGCCAAGCTCCAGGCGGACCGCGACGCCTCCCTGGCCAAGGAGAGCCTGCTGCCCGCGGTGGACGCCAGGATCTCCGAGGTCAAAGCGCAGCAACTGGCCAACCGGAACGCGATCGAACAGGAGCGCCTTTCCATCAACGGGGCCGCCGAGGAGGCCCAACTGGCGGCGCAACGCGTGAAGCAGGAGCAGTTGCACGCCGATTACGACCTGAAGAAAAGCCGCGTCGATCAATTGAAGGTCCGGGCCGGGTTCGACGGCATGCTGCAACAGCTTCCCTCGCCGCTGACGCCGGTGGAAGTGGGGCAGAAAGTGACTGCCGGGACGCCGCTGGGCAAGGTGGCGCAGCCTTCCAAACTGAAAGCGGAGCTGAAGATCGCCGAAACGCAGGTGAAGGACATCGCCATCGGGCTGCCCGCCGTCGTCGATACGCGCAACGGGCTGATCGAGGGCCGCGTGTCGCGCATCGATCCGTCTATTATCAATGGTACGGTGACCGTCGATGTAAAACTGGAAGGCCAGCTTCCGCCCGGCGCGCGCCCGGATCTCAGCGTCGACGGAACCATTCAAATCGAGAAGCTCGATAGCGTGTTATACGTGGGAAAACCGGTGTTCGGGCAGGAGAATGCCACTGTCCAGATTTTTAAGATCGACCCGGACGGCAAGTACGGCCAGAAGGTGAAAGTGACCTTCGGCCGGAGCTCGGTGAATACCATCGAAATCCGGGACGGTTTGAAGCCGGGCGACCGCGTGATTCTATCGGATATGTCGCAGTACGACGCCTACGACCGGATTCGTTTGAATTGAATTGGCTTGAACTGAATCCTTGCGATTTTCGTAAAGGGGAACATCATGGACAACGGCTCTGAACCGCTGATCAGGCTAGATAGCGTGAGCAAGGTCTTCGTGACGGACGAAGTGGAGACCCATGCGCTTTCCGGCATCCACTTCGATGTGAAGAAAGGGGAGTACCTGTCGATCGCTGGGCCGTCCGGCTGCGGCAAATCGACGCTGCTCGCCATATTAGGACTGCTGGACACGCCCACCGACGGTGGTTACTACCTGAACGGCAAGCCGGTGACGGGCTTGAAGCTTTCCGAACGGGCGCGCATCCGGAACCGCGAGATCGGCTTCATATTTCAGGCGTTCAACCTGATCGGCGATCTCACCGTGTACGAGAACGTCGAGCTGCCACTGACCTATCGGGGCATGCCTTCCCCGGAGCGCAAGCGGCGCGTGCAGGAGGCGCTCGAGCGCGTGGGAATGTCGCACCGCATGAAGCACTATCCCTCACAGCTTTCGGGCGGCCAGCAGCAGCGGGTCGCCGTGGCGCGCGCTCTGGGCGGCGAGCCGCTGATCCTGCTGGCGGACGAGCCCACCGGCAACCTCGATTCGGCCAACGGCGAGGCTGTCATGACTCTGCTGCGCGAACTGCACCAGGCCGGATCGACCATCTGCATGGTGACGCACGATCCCCGGTACTCCGAGTTCGCGGACCGGACCATTCACCTGTTCGACGGCCGGATCGTGGAAGAGAGCATCGAGGCGGCGAAGAGTTAGGGTTGTGTCGAGTGGTCGAATGGCAAGTTGACAAGGGGTGCGCGACAAGAAAGTGGAGATCCCGGAATGCTTCGGCTCAAAGCTCCGTAG
>OCZT010005684.1_pt1 | contig 12409 bp, 9 predicted proteins | sample 1539031 | NCBI WGS metagenome assembly OCZT01 (sample SAMEA3539308, study PRJEB22396) | soil metagenome | biome: tundra; feature: field; material: soil | place: USA | collected 2010-05 | depth 0.15 m
AAGAGCCGTATGATGCGAGAGTATCAAGTACGGTTCTGTGAGAGGTTTGGGGGTGTAACTCCCCCTTACCTACTCGACTTTTTTGAAATTGTCATGCTTAACATTCTTTTTTAACTGTCAGGTTAGGCAGCTTCCCTCTCTGTAAGCCATGCTTCCGCCCTGTCAGTCACATATAACCAACTAATTATTAGTCACGTTATCAACGTTATATATATTAAAATAATAACTTTCATGTATTGCATATCAAATCTATCAAATAAAACCGGATTATCAGCGACTTAGTTATTCCAATTTTACCCTCGCTGGTATAGGCAATAAGTGTTTAATTAAAATCTAAAAAGCTCTTGTATAAATAGAATCATAAGAGAATGAATACCAGTTAATATTGACGCTTATTGCCTGTACCAGTGAGTTAGCTGTAGGGCAAATTTTGAGTTTATCTTGGTAAAACATCATTTTCTACTTTAGCTGCCTGTCTCGCCGAGTGGCAGGGACGGGCTGGAAGGCTCTTTACGCAAAAGATTGAATTAATTTTTAAAACGGATTTTTATGTTTGCGTAATGTGCCTGACAGCGAAGGGACGGTCTATTAGTTAATATTGATCTCGTGAAAATTTATTGTCTTGACTGATTGGTAATCTAGCACTATTAAACCAACCAACAAATTTACCCCACGTTTCTTCATTATTCTCTATCCATAAATTAAAGCTATCGGGATCTCCACTGCTGAGAAGCCAATAATTATAAGCTTGAAAATAGCCAAGTTCAATAAGCTTTTTCTGGAAGTCGAAAAGTACATTAGGATATTTGAGGTTGTATTTTTTATCGTAATAATTGGCAACAAATTTTGTCCGTATTCTATCTAGCGAATTCAAGTCGATTTTTTTCTCTCCGACAATTGAAAGCATCAAAGTCGGTTCAAAAATCATTGACCCGAAAGGAAGTTTGAAATTGTCAAAATGTTTTAAATCATTAATTGACATGTTGATGGTAGCATTTTTACTGAAGCTTACAGTAAAGGATGTGTCTGAAGAAAATTTAATCTGTGATTTATATGTATCAAACAGTAATTTGCTAATTTCCTCTGTTCTTTTAGAAATAGGTTCCAGATTTAGGAAAATCTCACCGTATATCATACCCCAAACCTCTTCATCTGAATTTCATAATAATTTGATGGCTCGATAATAATTTGATGGAAAAGTCGGATCAATTTTGATTCCTTGTTCATAAAAAGGCAATGCCTCATTGAATTTCTTTTGATTCAAGTAGACGTTTCCTTTTTCTAAATATAATCTTCCTGAATTTGGGAATTTTTTCAAACCTTTATCATAAGTTTTTAAAGCACTTTTAGGATCATTATTATAATCATAACTATTGCCTAACATTTGATAACATTGGTCATTTGCATCCTTATACTTAATTACTTTTTTATAGATCTCAAGAGCCTTTGGATAATCTTTTTTATCTGTATAAGCATAACCAATTTCATAATCATAGAGATATGTATCAGGATCGAGCTTTTTTGCTTCCTCAAGAAGAATAATTGATTCATCAGGCGATCCATTGTCCATAAGTTCAATAGCTTTACGCTTTTTAGCTAAAGCTAATTCTTTATTGGTTTGACAAAAAACATTAGGCGCTATTAACAGCACTAATGTTACAAAAAAAAGTTTTCCATATAAATTTAGGGTTAGTTCAAATTTTGAGAAAAGACAATTACATTTTGATAGTATTGACTTTTATTGTATCAATTTGTAGTACGAAATTTTTTGTTTGCATAATGTGCCTGAAAGCGAAGGGGCGGTTAATATCATTAGCATTAAAAAATAAAATTTGAACTTAAAAAAATAGCCAATAACAGATATGTTTTGTTCTTAAGAATATTAAATATTAACTTCATTAGATTTAGATTCAAAGTAATCTTTGATATTCTTTATATGTTTTTCAAAATGTATTTTTAAGGATTCTAGTTGATGGATTAGTGAAACAATTTCTTGATACTCAACAGATAGTTTTTTGTAACTATTTTCAAGTTCAATGAAAAGCGGATACTTATTACCAAAACAAAGCTCTAGATTACTTTTGTTTTCGATTCCCAAATCATTCTCTTTTCTTTCAAATCTTCTTTTTATTCGCCGCTTTAGCTCAATATAATAATCATATTCATTTTTAAAAGTAATGTACGTAGGTTCAATTTGTAGTTTTGCTTGATGGTTGCTTTCCAATTCAAAAGAAACAGCATTTAATTCTTTGATAAGTATGGGATGAATTGATTTATTTAAATCTTCGATTTTATTAATAAAACTTGAAACGTTTAATATTTTATCATAATTACTAATACTATTAATAAATGTTAATGCGCCTGTAATCTTTTCCCCTCTAAATTCTAATAATACTCTTTTGTTCTCGAAAGTATAATTAGCAAAATCACCAGAAGGTTGCTTAAATGCGAAGATGTTGTTGTTTAAGATGGATTCAAGCCCAGTTACCATCCTGTCACATTCATCTAATATATAGTGAGTAATAAATTGATTTTCATCATCTATATATAAATTTATTGCATCTTCTCCATATTTCAAAGCTGCATACCAACTATCATTTCTAACATAAGGCTTCTTTGAATAGCGAATGATATCATGAAATTCTTTATACATTACCCAATCTGAGAATGGGAATATGCCTATATCTTTAAATGTTAATTGAGTATAGAAGTAGCTAGCACTACCGTAACCAAAATTTGTTGCGAATTCTATTACAAAATCGTTTGTTAGTTTAAATGCAGGAAAAGACCACCCAACTCTTCGTTGCGAGAAAACTAAAATACTCTCATCTTGTCTACATTTTTCATATGTACATTCAATCGCAAATGGTAAATCATAATGTTCAAATTCATAAATTATTCTTGCTTTTTTTGATTTTATATTCTCTTTTTCTTCATTAATAAAAAGAATTTTATTGTTTTCCCACTTAAAATATATTTCAAAGTTTTCAGCCTCTTTATATAGAAAATTTTGGTTAAAGGAACTTAATGATCTACAGAAGTCCATACTTTTTCGCATTTCTAAAAGATTTTGGTTTAACTTTATGTACCCTTCTATTTCATTTAAGGTTGAAAACTCGTTTTTGCACAACCCATATAAATTGCTTAGTTCATTTCTATACGGATTCTCAATTGGAAAATAATCAATATAAACTTTCCCATTTTCTGTTTTCCTTAAAACGACTAAATCAGTCTCATTAATCTTTCGATCCATTTTAGTAATTGTATTTTAATACAATGTTTTAAAGGCTATTATCATGAATATAGTCTGTAATCTCTGTTAGTTTATCCATTATTGGAGTATCCTTTTTATAGTAAATAATGCACTTTTCTACGGCTCTAGTAAGGATAACATAGCTTAATGCATGTGGTTTGTTCTTTTCGTCAGATTTGGATATATCGATGTCATCAAAGTTTAAAACGAATACAAATTTTCTATCAAATCCTTTTGCCATGTAAGCAGTTAATACTTTTACTGCATTTGCATTTAAGTCAGCTGTTAGTCTATTGTCCCTAACCTCATGAAAGGTTTTACCATCAAATGAACCTGGTTTAGGTAAATTACTTTTTGTATAGCTACAGTCATCAATATTAATATAAGGTATTCCCAGTAGTTCAAAGCATTTATGTAAAACATTTAAGACATATTGATTTGAATCTTTATCAATCCTGTTTGGATAGAGTATTAAAAAGTCAGAAAGACTTATTTTGTCATTTTGAGCGATTAGTGTTTTAATTGTTGATGCGATATTCTCAATACATTCTGACAGATTAATTTTCTTAATTAATTGAAGTCTGTTTATTATATCCTTTGATAAACTTTCGCTATTAGAAAATCGTTCAACTGCTAATTTACCAGTTTTGAAAATTGCTTTAATTGGTCCAAATAACCAGTTTTCTTTTATTTCTTTAGCAAATATTTCACCAGATTCCTCCAAGAACATTCTCTTGGTAACTTTTTCAGTATCAGAAATAATCTCAGGTAATGCCTTGTTTGGATTTTTTATTGCATCATATAAGGCTATACCAACAAATATCAAGAGACTTCTTTGCTGTTTTATTAAAGGTTCAGGCCTGCTGGGGAAATTAAACCCGTGAATATTTAACTTATCAACTATTGAAGCACCTCCGTAGATATCTTGTCTGGAATCATAGCAGACCGTTATTGAATTGGACTCTGTACGAAGAACAGCCCGATATAATTTGGCATGTGTTTCCTTAATATCTTGACCTTCATCAACTAAAATAGCATCAAGTTTAGCTTTCTCCTTTACACCACTTTCAATGGCCTCCATTAAAGCAGGTGTATAAAAGTCTGTAATGCCAGAATTCTTAAACTTATCATAGTCCGGTTTCTTATTGCAGTATAAATTGGCAAATTCAAATACATCATAAACAGGAATACCAATTTCTTCAAATGCACTAGAATATGATTTTAGGAAAGCGCTAATGTAATTTGACATAAACTTAGTAAAAACGAAAATCCCAACCTCCCATTTCGGATTCTGTCTTTTTATTTCAATTGCTCTAAGAACTATTATAATGGTCTTGCCCGACCCGGCTGGACCTTCGATCAAAAGATGTTGTTTGAAATTCTCTTTTATAAGGTTTTCCTGCTTTACATCAGTTATTCCAATTTCAGTTTTGGCTATTGAGATAATTGTTGTTGAAAGCTTTAGAGTTTTCTTTATTTCCTCTATTTCATATTTTGTAAGACATTTCTGAAATGATACGGCTCTTAGTCTTTTGAGTCTCTTTTCCCAAGATTTTTTATCGTTTTGACGGTCGATGATGAAATCTTTTGTTAATGTTTTTTCTTCAGAATACATCCCCGTTGCTTCTTCAAGTTCCTTTTTTGAAATGTTATCAAAAACTACAAATGAATTAATTGGGAATACCAACTGACCTTTGTGATCTCCTTGTTCATTTAAAAGTTTTGAATTCTTCTTAAGTAGTGATTTTAAATAGTTTGCATTCTCTGATGCTTGCAAAAAAGGATTTTTTTCAACAACTTCTCTGGCGCCTCTTAGAACTGTCCATGTAGGATTATTTGAAACTTGCTTTAAATCTTGGAGACGAAACGACTTTTGCTCAATGACCCAAATACCATAATTTGGATGAATAAGCAAAAAATCAATATCATGGGAATCTCTATCTGAATGGTTTTTATAACCAGTATAGAATAAAAAATCGTCATCAAGACAGTCCTCAAGATTATTAAAGAATGCCTTTTCGTAATCATTTGCACAATTAGAATTTGTATTAAGAGGTTGTCCCATAACATAAGAATATTAATATTCCATTTATCAGTACTAATCTAAGCTTATTTGTTTAATATTCCATATACCGAAGTGTATTGTCAATTTGCAAATAATTAATTTGTAGGCAACAAAAGAACACTAGGTTATTGGTAATGAAATTACATAACAAGTAAATTTATTAATGGTCAATTAGGGATTGAAAGGCTCATTTGCAGCTTCCGGTTTTCAAGCTGCAAATGTGCCTTGAGATTTTCTAGATGTTGCTGAATTTGATCTTTGCAAGCTCTTTACGTAAAACGGATTCAAAAAAACACTAAATGTATGATCTTGCGGAATGTGTTTACAAATGGAACCTCAATGGAAATGGGGGGCATTCTTAGGAAACAACATTACAATTATCAAAGGCAGTGTTTCATGGAGATTTATGCAGACCCAATGCATTAATACAGTTTATCACATTTATAACGGATTTTGAATATTTTTTGTCAACCGAATGTAAATCGACCACTTCATTACTTAGCAGTAATCTGATATTTTTAACAGGAGATTTAGTCAATTCAAGACAAGTTGAATCTGCAATGGGGAATAGCTTATAACTTATATTCAAATTCAAACGATGGACAAATTTTGGATCTGCTTTATCTGAAAAACTAACTATTTTTTCATTCTCTAATAATAAGTCAACTTGATCAAATTTCATAGCGCTCTGAACTTTAGTTTGATCAACTGTAGTATTATCAGGGATTTTCATTCCCCATTCAAATTGGATACCATTAACCCCATTAGAATTATTACCTACAGCATTAATCCACAATTCAGGCCCATCTGTTATATCATATAAAGTTCCTACTTGTGTATCAACGATCCTAATTTTTGTAAATGGGTCTACTACATCCCTAGTGTATTTGCACTCATATTTAATATAGTCATTTGAAACATCATTTTTGATAGCAGTTTTACTTGTTAATTTATATTCATTTAGAAGACATGTTGCATCTTTTCTAATCTTTTCTGCACTTTTACTCTTTATATCCTCCTCGACAAGAGGATAGTCTGGAAAATATTTAAATTCAGCCTGGAATTTTAGTAAATCTTTTGACGCAAACATCGATAATTCATCTTTAGTTATATCAAATCCTGTCCATTTATACTCGTAACCCATTCCAGTATTATATTGCCCTGAAGTACTTGGAGTTTCTTTTTTTAATATTGTTCCGTCTGTAAATTTAAAGAAAATGGAACTTAATGTAGAAGAGTATTTCTGAGATTGATGAGTCACAGATATTGATAGAGAGGAATCAACCATTAAAAAACTCATAACTAAATCCCATGGTTTCTTGCTGCCAATTAAAGGAAAAACGCTTGCTAGGTTTACATCTTTTGAAGCTACTGACCGGACAGAGCCAAAATCATCTTTAATTTTTTCCAACTTACATTGTGAAAATAAAAGTTGAGAGCTAAATACAATTATCAGTATTAAAAAAGAAATTTTTTTAATACTGAGATGAATGTTTTTACAACTTTGAAAACAGGAATTCTTCATAATTCTATTTTTGTTTGTTCCTACTAAGTATGGCCTATTCGGATTCGCCCCGTTTTTAATGGTTTCTGGACTCCAATTTCAATAGCCTTGAAAAATATTGTGTTTGTCGTTACTAAAATATAATCAACTTCCCACTTAGTATATTCAATTGAGTTACAACTCTCAAATAATAAATCCCTGAAGAAACTTTGCCGATCGATATTTTCTTTATGTAAATGTTATCTGAAGAAATATCATTTTGTTCGTAAATTTTTTCACCGGATGAATTATAAACTTCAATTTTGATTTTTTCCCCGGTTTTAACATTACATAAGAATGTAAATTCTCCATAGTTCGGGTTGGGAAATAATTTTAACGAATTTGAATTATTCTTTTTGTTTTCTAGAAAAATGGGATTTATTGAGGTAACTATTTTTTCTATTGGATCTTGTGGAATTACTATTATCGGGATTGTTGTTATTTGCCCTAAATAACTCGCAAGTAATGTAGTGCTGCCGATTTTCTTGCCGTTTATTGAATTAGAAAAAGATAAACTAGCTATGCTTGTGTCAGCAATTTGAAAATGAGCATTGTCAGAGTTGCTGATCAAATATTTATTGCCTTTAAAAAATGCAGAGATCGATACTTTTGCAGAGTCATTTTCTTGAACAAATATCTTATTTTGATTTGATGAAATACTATCTGCTTTTGGTGATTGATTAAGATTAATCCAAAGAGTATCATAACCCATAAGATTATTAGAGTCATAGCCAAGCGCAATAAGTTTTATACCACCAATAGCATCTGAAGGAATCTTATACTTGATAATACCATTTGAAAGGATCGTATCCTTAATATACACATTGGAAAATTTTGAAATCGCTTCAAATACAATTTTACTAACTCCATTTGATGATATAATACTAATAGGAAGTATTTCACCCGGATTGAAATATTGATTGCGTATAGGGTAAGTAATATTTACATCCCCAGATAAAAGATTAGAAGAACCTTTAGACTTAGAAGATTTAAAGGGGTTTTCTAGAACTATGGGAGTATATCCATTTTGTGCAAAATAATTATTATTACTTGGATTAATATTTAAAGCATTAATAATTTCAGTAATAACAAATGGATTTGAAGGGGAGCCTATGTGGAACTGATTGAATAACTCCGTTGTAGCAAATGTCGGTAATCCTCCGGATTGAGAAGGAACGGAAACTACCAAATCGTTTAATTTATTATCAAAAAGATAATTAATAATAGATTTAACATCCATATCTAATCTGGGAGCTAAGGCTGTATAAATTGCATATAATACCTGATCATCAGTAACCAATGTAAATGGTTCGTCTTCAATAAGTGAAGAAGTCATGATTGCATGGCTCGGAACGACGCTATTGTTTAGCGTTGTAAAATTAAGGAGATTCATTGCATCGCTATTAATTGCTAAGTCTTCTACCGCACCATTCTTAAGTGAACCATTAAATTTTGCTTTTACTATTATTTCTCCAATATCTCTAAAGACTCCATTAATATCTAAAATCGAATTATTGAAAAATAAGTTCCCAAATGGGGAACCAGAATGTGGAGTGTTTATAGTTATCAACTTATGTATATCATTTCTTTTTTTATAATCATCGGATTGAAGATAGTACCTTGACAAAATACCTCCCATACTGTGACCAATAATATCTACTTTGCCGCAAGAAAATCCTTGATTACGAAGAATACTAAAAAGTGTATTTAGATTTAAGGGGATTATGTTTTTGTTTTTAGAAAAGCTTACATCATTAGAACTATAATAATCAATATTAAAAGTCAATACAGGCGGATAAAACCCGCTTGCATCCAGTTTGTTTTCCATTTCTGAAAAACTATCTATATTCCCCCATAATCCATGAACCATAATTACAGGCGCTCTATAAACTTCAATTGGGATTGAAAAAATCGGCTGTTTTGGATTTGTGTAATCAACAATCTGGATAGCATCCGATCGAGAAGGTTTATATGATTCCTGTAGATATTTTGGATGTGTTAATTTTGCTGTGATCTTATTTCCATCATATTTATAATCATTAAGAATAAAATAGCCTGATACATCAGTATTTGATTCATTTGGATCGCTTGCAATCCAAAAACGAATATTACCTGAACTAATACCTGTATTATTTTCAAAAATTATTTGAGTTGCACTTGAGCCATCTGAACAAATTTTTATTGTAATTGCTTTTTGATTTATATTACCGGACCAAAACGTTTTTGAATTAGAGAATATTGGAACTTCATTGTTTATTGTGACTAGTGATGGATTATTTGTAATAGAAAGATTTGCGGTGTTGCTTAATGTATTTTTCGAGTTAGAACAATTTGTAATATAACAGTAGTACGTATTTCCGTTGTCGGACAAAGTTAATGATGGTGTAGAGTAAGAACTATTCGTCTGACCAGAAATCGGTGACCCATTTTTATACCACTGATAGCTGAACGGGACAGTGCCGTTCGCACTCGCGCTCCAGGTAACTTTTTCTCCAACTTTTGCACTTTGATCGGAAAGTGAATTAGATATTGATACACCAATACATCCAGTTGCTAATGTAAGAGTCGCATTTTCGCTTGAAATAATATAAGCACTGCTGCAGTTTGTAATTTTACAGGAATAAATATTTCCATCGTCAGAACTTGTAAGGCTTGGTGTTGAATAAGAAGAACTATTTGCGTTTGCTATTTGCGATCCATTTTTATACCACGAGTATATAAACGGTGCTGTTCCATTTGCTATAACACTGAATGTTGTTACACTTCCAACATTCGCTATTTGATTTTTAGGTTGAGACGATATAGATACCGCAGTACAAGAATTATTCAGATAAAGGCCGGCTGTCTTAGAAATTATATGATTTGTATTATTGCAATTGCTAACAACACAGAAGTATGTATTTCCGTCATCAGAAGAGTTAAGGGATGGTGTAGTGTAAGTAGAACTATTTGCACCTGAGATTTGCACCCCATTCTTATACCACAAATAGAGAATTGGAGAGGCCCCACTGACAATAACATTAAATGTAGCAGTGGACCCAGCTATTAGTGTTTGATTTAAAGGGTCCATAGTAATGCTGACTGGAGTGCAAGCTGAATTAACAGTCAGTGTAACCCAATTAGTGTACCAAGTCGTAGTGCAAGTACCGCCTATCATACAACGATATTGATAACCAGACATCGAAGCTGAAGTTGGGTTTATTGTTAGATTGCTTGTGGTTACCCCGCTATAAGGGCTGCTGTTTGGAACATTATTCCAAGTACTTCCTGCATTGGTGCTATACTGCCATTGATAGGAAGGCGCTGTACCTGTAACAACTACGTTGAAAGAAGCAGAAGCAGGCGCAGAGACTGTTTGGTTCGTTGGGTAAGATACGTCTGTAACTGGAGTGCAAGCTGAATTAACAGTCAGTGTAACCCAATTAGTGTACCAAGTCGTAGTGCAAGTACCGCCTATCATACAACGATATTGATAACCAGACATCGAAGCTGAAGTTGGGTTTATTGTTAGATTGCTTGTGGTTACCCCGCTATAAGGGCTGCTGTTTGGAACATTATTCCAAGTACTTCCTGCATTGGTGCTATACTGCCATTGATAGGAAGGCGCTGTACCTGTAACAACTACGTTGAAAGAAGCAGAAGCAGGCGCAGAGACTGTTTGGTTCGTTGGGTAAGATACGTCTGTAACTGGAGTGCAAGCTGAATTAACAGTCAGTGTAACCCAATTAGTGTACCAAGTCGTAGTGCAAGTACCGCCTATCATACAACGATATTGATAACCAGACATCGAAGCTGAAGTTGGGTTTATTGTTAGATTGCTTGTGGTTACCCCGCTATAAGGGCTGCTGTTTGGAACATTATTCCAAGTACTTCCTGCATTGGTGCTATACTGCCATTGATAGGAAGGCGCTGTACCTGTAACAACTACGTTGAAAGAAGCAGAAGCAGGCGCAGAGACTGTTTGGTTCGTTGGGTAAGATACGTCAGTGACTGGAGTGCATTGTCCATTTAAAGTCAAACCATGGAATAAACTAAAAAGAATAAATAGGATTGTATTTATAGCTTTCATTTTGGCATTTTTATAAATAAACTAGGTGCAAAGTACAGATGAAATGATAATGACTTATGTCTATTTTAATTTGGAGATTATTCTTGGTTTGCATATTTAATTGACTTTTGTGGAGTACTTCACAGAGTACATTTACTGTATCTACTTTTGAGAATTTAAGTGCATTATTTAGCGAATCGATATTTCTATTTTGTTGGGCGCTAACTGGACATAACCAAAAAATAAGAAATAACCATAGTAATAAACTAAAAGGCTTTGTTTGACCAATTTTCATAGTGGCATAATTAAAATTACTAGAATCTCATTAAACTTTCACCCATTTTGGGTCATCAGGTTGTTTGAAAATTAGCAATAAAAAATTGATTATTTTATTTTAATATAAACAACTTTACCAACCTACACAAATTCTTGATGAAATGCTCAAAAGTTTGGATAGAATAAATAGGTATGAGATTCTAATTAATTAACAAATCAAGATCGCTTTTCAAAAAAACGTAACTAATAAACGTATGTTTAAGTTTTCGTTAAAGAAATTCCAAATTATTTTGTAGCCTTTTATCTTTGCAAGCTCTTTCCGCAAAGTCTGAATTTAGAATGATATCAAAACCCTGATCTTTGCGGAATGTACTTGCAAATGAAGTTTAAAAGATAAGATGGCATCCTGAGAAATCACCAATATATTTCTCTCTCAGCTGCTGTATTACTGAGAATAGATTTCAATGTCTGAAAGACCGGAGAGTAAATGGCCAGAACTAAGTTGAGAATGAATGCCATCTTATGTTATTCATTTATTGTCTTTAATTTACCTGTAATTTCCATAAACTTTATGCTTGCTTCGGTTCTGTTTTGAACTCTTAGTTTAGGATAAATATGCTGAAGATGTTTTCTGACGGTATTAGTCCGGCAGTCCAGATCATCTGCAATTTCTTTATTTGGCTTTCCACATGAGACTTTTTCCATAATCTCAATTTCTCTTTGGGAAAGATTAACCGTATTGATATTTGTTTCCATAACATAGCGGCTTAGATTTTTACTCGCTTAAAACTCTGTTTATTTAATCTCTATCCTTTTAACAGTGGTTAACCCATTACTTATGATAATATCATAGAGCTCGGTAACTGTTGATGAAGTAGTAGCCGTAGCATTAGTCCTCATTATTGATAAATCTGTTATAGCTGATGTAGTTTTTGAAACCAGACTACTAAGAGCAGTTAATGTCTCAGCGATTTTAGGATCTGTCTCTGAACCGAAAGTATTTATAGTTCCATCAGTTAGTTTCAAATCAAGTTTTCTTGATCCAAGTCCGTCTTTTACGGCAATAAACTGCGGATTTTCAAGATCAGGTAGATAAAGAATAGTAGCCTTTACGATGCTGTTATTAGTCAGTTGTAAGCGGTAATTACAAATGCGAGATTTCGGTAAACAGGAATGCAAGTGTTTCTGCATCGTTAATTACCGATTTTCAAAGAAACATAATAT
>OCZT010005686.1_pt1 | contig 12409 bp, 17 predicted proteins | sample 1539031 | NCBI WGS metagenome assembly OCZT01 (sample SAMEA3539308, study PRJEB22396) | soil metagenome | biome: tundra; feature: field; material: soil | place: USA | collected 2010-05 | depth 0.15 m
CCGTCGCCGCGGCGCGAGGGACGTACACCTCGAGCCAGATCGCGTCGCTCGACGACCAGTTCCGCAGCACGATCGCGTCAGCACAGCGTGCGCTCGCCGAAGGGCCTGCGCAAACGGGCGGTGCGGGCGGCGGGAACGCCTCGACGATGAAACGCTACGACCAGACCGCGAACGGTTTTCCCGCGGATATCCTCGGCGGCGGCGGACTCTGCGACAATCTCTCCGAGGAAACGCGCGGCGACCTTACCTACATCTACTGGCGATGCCGCGTGCGCTACAGCGACGGATACGCGGAGGTCGTCGCATTTCCGTGGCCGTTCGCCTATCCGCGCGGCCATACGCCGCGGCCACGCGAGAACTTCCCCGCGCAACCGCCGCCCGCCGCCTTCCACCTCCCCGAGGTGTTCGCCCTTTCCCGCCAAGTGTGCTACTACTTCCGGGATCGCTGCGACGCGGTCCTCGCGCGGGAACGCGCGGCCGGCGCGCCCGCCTACGGCACGCCGCCTTAGCCCGGATCTCCGTTCACGAGATCGTTGCCGGTGGCGATCCGGCAACCCTGTCGGCGGCGCGTGCTTTCACTACCACGAGCAGAAGGGATGCTCGTCGTTTGGTGCCGGCATCGCCATCGGCGAGATCGACGGGGGTGAATTCGGTTGCGGCTGCGCCGGCGGTGCGGTGCAGACGCGGTTGAGCTGCTCGTTGAGCAAATGCCCGATCGAATCGTCGACAGCGCGTATCGCTTGCGTCTCGGGAGCGGTTTGGCCGCCGATGGTCGAGCCAAGTCCGTTCCCGGCAAAGGCAGTGAGTACATTGCCTTGGAGACCCGACGTCCCCGACGGGTTCAGGACGCTCGATTGCTGCGTCTGCACCGACGAGCGCTCACCGTTCGGCGGGATCGGCGCGAACGTTGGATAGACGGTCGTCGTCGTCGTCTGGTAGGTGCGCTGCGGCGAAAACGCGAGGTAGACCGACGTCAGCACCGCGAGCGGAAAGAACTCGATCTGCGTGCGCCCGTACTTTCCGGACTGCGCATAGGACGCCCAAACGACCGACGTTTCGCCGTCGCGCGCTGACGTTGCGACCGGTGCCGGCGCCGAAGCGCTCGGTGCGGGCGCCGCTGCTGTCGGGTGGCATTCCGCCACCATGATGCTGAGTGTCACATCCGTAGAGGAGCGGAGGAGCGCGATGTAGTTTTCCGTCGAGTTGGAACTCGACGGCGGCAAGACGATGAACGCCCCGCGCGTATGCTCGGAGTCCTGCTTGCATTGATCGAGATAATCCGCGAGCGTCCACGAACCCTCGGGGACGATCCACGCATCACTGCGTACTGGGCCCAAGTTGCGCTTTCCGTTGTCACGGAGCCGGTTGGCCATGATGACGGCGATCTTCCCGTTCGTCGCCGGGTCTCCGAGCGCCATCGTGAAGACGACCGGACGCGCAAACTTGATGAGCGGCTTCGATGGGTCGGTGGATTTCGCGCCTTGCGCCGCCGCATCCAAGGACCGTGTTCCAGCGAAGCCGGTAAAGAGCGCGAGCAGACCGACGAGCACCGCACCGGTCCGTATCGGCACATACAACAACATCGCTTTAGCTCCAATGTCCGGGGAGGCGAGCGCTTCGTTCGTCTCGCGACGGAACCCTCCGGGCGCCGTTCGTTAGCCCACTGTCGAATGACAGCGACGAAACGGGGCGCTATTCTCGCTGGGGTCGTGAACACTTCAACAGCGTGGCGCGGCGCTTCTGCCGCCGCCTTTCTTTCGTTCGCCGTCGGCGCTCCGGCAGCCGACGGGCCGTCCTCGGCCCAACTGACCGGCACCGTCAAGACCGGCGGGGGTTCGCCGATCGGCGGCGCCCGCGTGACCGCGAGCGGCCCGGCCGTCGCCTCGACGACGACCGACGGAGCCGGTGCCTTCACGCTGACGGTCGTGCCCGGGTCTATCGCGGCTCCGTGGAGAGCGGCGGTTTTCAGCCCGCTTCGCTGAGCGACGTCGCGGTCGTCGCGGGGACGTCGCAACCGCTGGCGATCGTCCTGGGCGCCGCCGACTTGTCGTCGTTGCGCACGATCGGCCGCGTCACCACCGCCGCGCGCGGCAGCGCGAGCGCGATCAATACCGGTGCAGCGTCGTCGACGTACGTCACCGCGCAGGCGTTCGCGAACCTCGGCAACCCGCAGCTGAACGACGTGCTGCAGCGCGTCCCCGACGTTACCGTGCAGCACATGGGAAGCCAGCAGGACACCTCGATCGTCGTCGGCGGCTTGCAGCCGTACGAGACGCAAGTCTTGATGGACGGTCATCCGCTCGCGCTCGGACAGTACGGCGTGTGGCTGAGCCACCTGTTTCCCACCTACCTCGTCGGCGGGATGGAGACGGCGAGCAGCGTCTGATTCGCGTTCGGACCGAAGATCAGCACCAGCGGCACCATCAGCACCGCGGGAAACGGAGGTTCGATCACATACCAGCCGCCGCGCCATGGCAGTGTGTCGAGCCACGGGCCGACGTGGACGACGTCGATTCGCCCGCGTAGCCACGCCTCCGCCTGCAGCACGTAGTGGAACTCGAAGGTCGGAGTGAGCTGCGAGATCGCGGCGTAGCGCGAGGAACGCGAGCACGCCGATGATGATCGAGTCGAAACGTGCGACGCGAATGGCGAGCGACACGCCGCGACGCTCCCCTCGCTCGCACGTCGCCCCTCGCAAAATGGACGCCCTGCAGGGAGCGTCATCCCGAGAGCCGGATGGTTGCTCCAGACGGGTCACCGAAGAAGGGGCAGGGATGAGCGGAGTTCGAGTCCTGGTCGGGACGCGCAAGGGCGCGTTCGTGTTGACGGCGGATGGAAAGCGCGATCGGTGGGAGGTCAGCGGGCCGCACTTCGCGGGCTGGGAGATCTACCACGTGAAGGGTTCACCGGCCGACCCGAACCGGCTGTACGCTTCCCAATCCAGCGGCTGGTTCGGACAGATCATCCAGCGCTCCGACGACGGCGGTACAACGTGGGAGCAGGTTGGCAACAAGTTTGCGTACGACGGCGTTCCCGGGACGCACCAGTGGTACGACGGCACGCCGCACCCCTGGGAGTTCGCGCGCGTCTGGCATCTCGAACCGTCGCTGACCGATCCGGATAGCGTCTATGCCGGCGTAGAAGACGCGGCGCTGTTTCGCTCGGTCGACGGCGGGATGATCTGGGCCGAACTCCCGGGCTTGCGCGAGCACGGGTCGGGGCCGTTGTGGCAGCCGGGCGCCGGCGGGATGTGCTTGCACACGATCCTCATCGACCCGAGCAATCCGGATCGCATCTTCATCGCGATCTCGGCGGCGGGCGCGTTCCGGACCGACGACGGCGGCAAGACGTGGCGACCGATCAACAACGGCCTGCGGTCCGAGCAGATCCCGGACCCGGCGGCCGAGGTCGGGCACTGCGTGCACCGCATCGCGATGCACCCCTCGCGTCCGAGCGTGCTGTTCATGCAAAAACACTGGGACGTCATGCGCAGCGACGACGCCGGCGAGTCGTGGCGAGAGGTCAGCGGGAACCTGCCGACCGACTTCGGCTTCCCGATCGACGTGCACGCGCACGAGCCCGACACCGTCTACGTCGTCCCGATCAAGAGCGACTCCGAGCACTTCGTGCCTGATGCGAAGCTGCGCGTGTATCGCAGCCGGACCGGCGGCAACGAGTGGGAAGCGCTGACGAACGGCCTGCCGCAGAACGACTGCTACGTGAACGTGCTGCGCGACGCGATGGCCGTCGACGCCCTCGACTCCTGCGGCGTGTACTTCGGAACGACCGGCGGTCAGGTGTACGCGTCGGCCGATGCCGGCGAGCACTGGGCTCCCATCGTCCGCGATCTGCCGGCCGTGCTCTCCGTCGAGGTGCAGACGCTGCCGTGATCCGCGTCGTGGTTCCGTGGCATCTGCGGACGCTGGCTCGCATCGGGAGCGAGGTTGAACTCGACGTCGACGGTCCGGCGACGCAGCGCTCGATCCTTGACGCGCTCGAGGCCGGCTATCCGATGCTGCAGGGAACGATCCGCGACCACGTCACGCAAAAGCGCCGACCGTTCGTGCGGTTCTTCGCCTGTGGGCTGGATCTGTCACACGAACTCCCGGACGCTCCGCTCCCCGATGCCGTCGCAACGGGGACGGCGCCGTTCTTGATCGTCGGGGCGATGGCCGGCGGCTAACGTACCGATGCGACGGGCAACCGCTCGCCAGTGAATTCTCGGAAACTCCTGGCAGAAGTATCCCTTTCGAGCCACGTCGTTGTGATCGGACTGCCCCCAGTGGGAACGTGGTGCAGGTCCTCCATTCGGCACATCGCCGCATCGTTGAAAGGTCCGACCATGAAACGAACCGCTCTGAGTCTCACAGCCGCCCTCGCGCTCGCCGCAATGGCCGTTGGAACCGCATCGGCACAGAATATACCGTCCGGCTCCTACCAGCAATCATGTACGAACATTCGCGTCCGCGGCAACGTGTTGACCGCCGCATGCACTGCGCCTCAGGGCGGTAGGGTGCGCAGCAGCATCGATCTGAGCAGTTGCCGCCGCGGCGACATTGCGAACAGCAACGGTCAGCTCACCTGCAACTCGAACGGGTACGGCCGCGGCCGCGGGAACGGTAACGGATACGGCAACAACGGCAATAACGGATACGGCAACAACGGCAATAACGGATACGGCAGGCTCCCGGCCGGCTCGTACCAGCAGAGCTGCACGAACGCGACGATGAACGGCGGGGTCCTCACTGCGAACTGCCCGGCCGGAAACGGTGCGCGGACGACGTCGTCGATCAACGCCTCGGCGTGCCGTGGTGCGGACATCGCAAACAGGAACGGCCGCTTGCAGTGCGGCTGAGCCCCGCGAACCTCGCGTAACGGACGAAACCGATCCAAACGGAAAAACCGCGCTCGCCGGCGCGGTTTTTTCACGTCCGGGTGAAGAAGGGCGTTCCTAAGAGACCGTTGATCGCGAACTGCACGGCGAGCGCGGCGAGGATGATGCCGAGCAGGCGCGTGACGACGTGGATCCCGGTCTTGCCGATGATGCGCTGCAGGTAGGTCGCACCGCTCATACAGAGCCAGGTCACGGCGAGTGCGCATCCGTACGCGAGGAAGACCGTCGCGACGCGCGCCTCGTCGCCGTGGGTCTCGCCGCTGAGCAGCAGCACCGTCGCGATCGTACCCGGGCCCGCGATCATCGGGATCGCCAAAGGAAAGACGGCGGGATTGTTCGCCTCGCTCGCGTCACGCGTCTCTTCGGCAGTCTGCTTCGCGCCGGTCGGGCGCGCGAACAGCATGTCGATCGCGATCAGGAACAGCAGCAGTCCCCCGGCGATCGTGAACGCGGGCAGCGTGATCCCGAGATAGGCGAGCAGCGCGCGGCCGACCAACCCCATCACGAGGATCACGGCGGCGGCGACGAGCACGGCCTCGTTCACGATACGCTGGCGGCTGCGCCGCACGCCGCTCGTCGCAACGATGGTCAGCGGAATCATCCCGATGGGGTCGATGATCGTGATTGCGGTGGCGAACGCGGTCGCCGCGAAATGCCAGTCCAGCGTGCGGGTCCCTTCTGCGGGTGCCGTGCCTTCACGCGGTAGGAAGCGCGGTCCTGTGGTGCGTACGGCCCTTATCCCGTGTTCGCGCCCGAGCTGATCGACCTGCCCGACCCCTGGCCCGCATGCCGCACCGCGCGCTGCGGCTCGTCCGTTGCGGTCGCGCGGATCGACGCCCCGTACGGGCCGGTCGTCGTGACGTGCGAGAACGGACACTATCGCACGTACCAGAAGAAGGGAGATTTCCGCGGTCGCGGCCGCTACGCGCGACTGTTCAGCGAGGCGGCGGTCGGCGCGCTCCCACCGCGAACCGCTCGCGAGCGACGACTCGAGCCGAACGAACGCCGCTGTGCCGAGATTGTCGAAGATGCCGAGCGCTGCGCGCTGTGCGGTACGCCGCCGGCCGAGCATCCGTTCCGGCCCGACCTCGACCTCCGCAGCGACCGTGACGTGTGGGCGTGGTTCCAGCGCTGGCGGCCGCAAGTGTACGCCGAGCTCCGCGAGGCGGTGACGATCGTCCAGCAGCGCGAACAGGTGACGTTCGCCGGCTGGCGCTTGAAGATACCCGCCGCGCTTCGCGAGCGCGTCGTCGAGGCGCTCGAGGAATCGGCGTTGCAGGCGGACCACGTCGTTCCGTTTGCGCGGCTCGCGCCGGTACTGGACGCGCTGACGATGCGCGAGCTCGACTTCGCCGTCCACCAGCTGCTCGTCGCGATCTGCCGCCGTTGCAACGACGGCCGCTGGCGGACGGCGCTCGTCCGCGAGGACTACCTGCGCGAGTACGTGCGCGCCGTCCACGGCGGCGACGAGCGCATGGCGCGCGCCGACACCGAGCGGTGGCAGCTGATGGAGAGCGTCGCGCTTGCGGCCGCGCGCGCCCGCCTCGTCACCGACGAACGCTCGGCCTGACCGCGTTCAGCCGCGCCGGACGAGCGGCGTGACGTTGCTCGGCAGCTCGACATCCTCCTGAGCGTCGAGCGGGAAGAACGCGACGACGTGCGACGTCACGACCGTTGCCGTCGTCGTCATCCCGTCCTGATACCGGTCGACCGGGATCTCGACGATGCGTTCGCCGTTCTCGATCGCCGTGAGGACGTGCCGCCGCGTGCTCTCGTCGACGAGATGCGTCCCTTTGCTGAGGATCAGGCTGTACCGGGCGGCCATCGACGGAACCCTACGGCGTGCATCATGCGAAGCGCCTTGGGCAGAGCATGTGGCAACGCTGTGAGTAGGGCACTTTGTGGAGAAAATCGGCGTCGGTGAATGTGTGGAACGCGAGCACGACCTCAGCGTAGCCCTGCGCCGTGCCATATGGTTGGCATCGTGCGCGGGCGGTGACCGCTCGGTTAGGTCGCGAACTCTCTGATGAACGCGCCGATCTCCGGCGCGATCTCCGTGCGCCACTTCTGCCCGCTGAAAATACCGTAGTGGCCGACGCCTGCCTGCAGCACATTGCGCCGCCGCCGCGCCGGAATGCACGTACACAGCGCGTGCGCTGCGTACGTCTGTCCGGGCGCCGAGATGTCGTCGAGCTCGCCCTCGACCGTGAGCAGCGCGGTTTTCGCGATCGCGCCGGGATCGACGGGACGGCCACGCCACGTCATCGTTCCGCTCGCGAGGGTGGCATGCTGGAACACCTCGGCGACGGTCTGCAAGTAGAACTCCGCCGGGATGTCCATCACGCTGAGGTACTCGTCGTAGAAGTCGCGCCGTTTCTGCGCCGACTCGCCGTCGCCGCGGACGAGGTCCTCGAAGATCTTCCAGTGCGCGTCGACGTGGCGGTCCGCATGCATCGACATGAACGCGCCGATCTGCAGGAAGCCCGGATAAACCTCGCGTCCGGCCCCGCGATACCAGGACGGCACGCTCATCGTCAGTTCGCTCTTGAACCATTTCAGCGAGCGCGACGTGGCGAACTCGGTCGGCGCGGTCGGGGCGACGCGGACGTCGACGGGCCCGCCCATCAGTATCATCGAGCGCGGTTGCGCCGGATCGTCTTCGGCGGCGAGCAGCGCGACGGCGGCGAGCACCGCCGGCGCCGGCTGACAAACGGCGACAACGTGGACGTCGGGACCCAGCATACGCAGGTACGCCATCACGTACGCGACGTAATCATCGAGATCGAAGCGCCCCGCACTCAGCGGAACGTCGCGCGCGTCGGCCCAGTCGGTGATGTACACGTCGTGGTCGTCCATGAGCACTTCGACCGTGTTGCGCAGCAGCGTCGCGTAGTGTCCGGACATCGGTGCGACCAGCAGGACGCGGGGGCGTCCGATCGCGGCGTGGGGGACGAAGCGGATCAGACGTCCGAATGGGCGCTCGTCGACGACGTCGACCTTGGCGGGCACATTCCAGGCCGGTTTCCCGCGGCGTTCCGTGATCCCCGAAAAGACGTTCGCCCCGGCGTTCAACATCCGGCCGGGGAGCGTGTAGGAGAAGGGGTTGAACGGGTTGCCGAACAGGGCTTTCGTCGCGGCTGCAGACCAGCGCGCAGGGGTCATCGCGAGATACGCCGCGTCGTACTGTTCGTAGTAGATGAAATTGCCTCCAGCGCCGCTCCTTCCCAAATGTGGAGGAAGCGTATCCAACCGTTCGCCACCCGGCTATTGACACGCGTCTTCCGCCGGGTCGAGGAAAAGACCTCGGCCCGCCCCCGGGGTCGGAGGAAGGCGGGCCCTTCCAGCGATATCGGCGTCTTGCGGAGGAACTCGCATGTTTGACGGCCACGTCGCCCTCGTTACGGGCGGCACGCGCGGGATCGGCGCGGCGATCACGACTATGCTCGCCAAGAACGGCGCGCGGGTGGCTGCCGGCTACAGCAAGGGCCAAGACGCCGCCGAGGCGCTGCAGAAGCAGTTGACCGCCGGCGGCACGCAGGTCTCGATACACCAAGGCCGCGTCGACAAGCCCGATGATTGCGCGCGCGTCGTCGCCGAAGTGCTCGACCGTTTCGGGCGGATCGACTTCCTGGTCAACAATGCCGGGATCACGGTCGACAAGACGGTGCGCAAGATGACCGTCGATGACTGGCAAAACGTCCTCAGCGTGAACCTGTTCGGCGCCTTCGCCATGACGAAGGCCCTGCTCGAGCACATGATCGAACGCGGCTCGGGACGGATCATCAACATCAGCTCGGTGATCGGCGAGACGGGGAACGTCGGGCAGGCGAACTACGCGGCGTCAAAGGCCGGTCTGGTCGGGTTCAGCAAGAGCCTCGCGCTCGAGATGTCGCGCCGCGGCATCACCGTGAACGTCGTCGCGCCGGGATTCATCGGAACCGAGATGGTGGAGCAGATGCCAAAGGCTGCTCTCGACGCGGTCGTCGAGAAGATCCCGCTGCGCCGGCTCGGACGGCCGGAGGAGGTCGCGCGCGTCGTTGCGTTCCTGCTCGAGGACGAGTCCAGCTACATCACGGGAGCCGTCTACACGATCAACGGCGGCTTGGACATGTAAGGTGTCGAAAAGCAACGATCGCGGCGACGCGGTTTGGAACGGCGTCGGCGAGTTCATTCGCGCGCAGCGCGAGATGGCGCGCCTCTCGCTGCGACAGCTCGCGGAGATCGCGAACATCTCCAATCCCTACTTGAGCCAGGTCGAGCGCGGGCTGCACAAGCCGTCCGCCGACGTCCTCAAGAACCTCGCCTCCGCGCTCAAGATCTCGGCCGAAACGATGTACGCACACGCGGGGCTGCTCGACGAGCGCTCGGCGAACGCGGGCCGCAGCGGCCCGGAGGTCGAGGAGGCGATCCGGCTCGACGCCCGGCTCTCGCCGGACCAAAAGGAGACCCTCGTGCGCATCTACCGGGGGTTCGTCGAGCGCCCGTAGCCGCCGGGCGCTGCTCTCTTGACATATCTAGCACGTGCTTGATATACTTAGCACATGACGTATCTCGAAACCCTCGGCAAGCTCCAGGAGCAGAGCCTCGAGGCCCTCAAGCAGCTTGCGGCGACGCAGCTCGCCGCCCTCACCACGATCGGCGAGCTCGTCTCGACCGTGCCGCCCTTCCGCTCGGCGTCGACCGTCGCCAGCCTGCCGACGTTCGCCGAACTGGCCGAGCTCAACGCCGCGTTCGTGCGCAGCCTGCTCGAGCAGCAGAATGCCTACGCCTCGCAGCTCGCCGGCGTCTTCACCGCGACCCAGAAGAACGTCGTCGAGGCCGCCGAGCGCGTCGTCCAGACGGCCGCCACCAGCGCGACCGCGACCGCAGCCGCCAAGTAACCTCGGCCCGCACGCCGCAAGCAAAGGCCGCCTCATGCCGAGGCGGCCTTTTTCATTTTCTGCGCCCGCGGGTCAGATCCCGGAGTCGCGGAGCGTCCGGGCTAGCCCTGGAGCTTCGCGAGCTCCTCGAAGATGACGGCCTCGTCGGGCTGCTCCTTGCCCTCATGGACGTCGATGTAGCGCACGATCCCGTCCTTGTCGATGATGAAGATCGCGCGTTCGGCGCAACCGATCGGACGGAGGACGCCGTAGCGCTCGGCGACCGCCCCGTGGGGATAGAAGTCGCTCAGAAGCGGATAGGTGATGCCGCCGATCTGCTGGGCCCAGGCGGCGTTCGAGAAGCGGGAATCGACCGATACGCCCACGACCTGGGCGTCATTCGCACGAAAGCGATCGAGCTCGCGTTCGTACGACGGCATCTGGCTGCTTCAAACGCCGGTGAAGGCGAACGGATAGAACGCGATCACGACGTTCGTGCCGCGCTTCTCGGAGAGGGTGAACTCTTCGCCCGTGTGCGAGCCGAGGGTGAAATCAGGAGCGGGATCGCCGACCTTGAGCGTCGGCGTCGCGGAGGCCCTGGACGTGCGGCCTTTTTCGATTGCCATGCGCGGGGGTTGGCCTTCCGCTGCGCCGCCGCCTGGTGGCGCGCGGCTTGACGCTCCGGAGCGATGGTGCTATGGAGCTTCCATGAGCAAGGTTTTCGCAATCGTGATCGCCGCGCTCGCCCTCGCGTTCGGCGCCGTGTTGCGGCTGACCGGGTCGCACTCGGCCGCGGGCATCGCCGCGCTCATGGCGATCGAAATCCTCGCCATCGCCGTCGCCCTCGGCTGCCACCTCCGCGAGCTCCCGAACCGCTCGCGAGTGGATGGGGGTCCTTCGGCGAAGAAGTAGCCATGATCGCCGAATCGACCGCTGCGGCCGTCCATCTGCGCGCGCTCGACCCGTTCGACTTTCTCGAGCGCGCCGCGTTCGTCTATCCGGAAAAGGTCGCCGTGATCGACGGCGACGCACGCCGCACGTACCCGCAGTTTCTCGAACGGGTCAACCGGCTGGCCGCCGCCCTCCAGGCGATGGGGATTCGCGACGGCGAGCGCGTCGCGGTGATCGCCCCGAACACCTCGATGGTGCTCGAAGCGACGTACGCGGCGCCGCGCGCGAACGGCATTCTCGTCGCGCTCAACACGCGGCTCGCACCGGATGAGATCGACTACATCCTCGGGCATTGCGGCGCCTCGCTGCTGCTGTACGACTACGAAATGGACGGTCTGGTCGCGCGGCTCACCGGTGCGATCCCGCGCATCCGCGTCGCGCCGGCCCGCGAGCCGCCGCAGGACGGCGCGTTCGACTACGAACGCGTGCTCGCCGCCGCGGATCCCGCCGCCCTCGTCCCGCGCGCCGTCGCCGAAGACGACACGATCTCGATCAACTATACCAGCGGCACGACCGGCAAACCGAAGGGCGTGATGTACACGTTCCGCGGTGCGTATCTCAACGCGCTGGCGGAGATCTTCCACGCGAACCTGCGGCCCGAGAGCATCTATCTGTGGACGTTGCCGATGTTCCATTGCAACGGCTGGTGCTTCCCGTGGGCCGTCACCGCCGCCGGCGCGACACACGTTTGCCTGCGCAAGGTCGACGCGGTCGGGATCAACCACGGCGTCGGGGTCGAAGGCGTGACGCATTTCTGCGCGGCGCCGACGGTGCTGATCGGTCTGGTGAACCATCCGGACACCGTGCCGTTCCCGCATCGCGTCGTCGTGACGACCGCCGGCGCGCCGCCGGCTCCGGCGACGATCGCGCAGATGGAGGCACTCGGCGCTGAGCTGCACCACGTGTACGGATTGACCGAAGTGTACGGGCCGATCACCGAGTCATCGTGGCACAGCCCGCAATGGGACGGCTTCCCGGCCGCCGAGCGCGCGCGGCTGCGCAGCCGCCAAGGCGTTCCGATGGTGACGCTCGGCCCGCGCGACGTGCACATCGTGAACGCCGAGCTCGAAGACGTGCCGTGGGACGGCGCGACGCAAGGCGAGATCGTCATGCGCGGCAACAACGTGATGAAAGGCTATTACGGCGATCCGGCCGCGACCGAAAAGGCGTTCGAGGGCGGCTGGTTCCACTCGGGCGACATCGCGGTGCGGCATCAGGACGGGTACATCGAGATCGTCGACCGCGCCAAGGACGTGATCATCAGCGGCGGCGAGAACATCTCGACGCAACAGGTCGAGAAAGTGCTGCTCGAGCACGACGCCGTGCTGGAATGCGCCGTCGTCGCCGTCCCCGACGAGAAGTGGGGCGAGGTCGCGAAGGCGTTCGTGACGCTGAAGCCCGGCCGCACACTCGCCGCCGACGAGCTGCGCGCGTTCGCGCGCGAGCGCATCGCCGCGTTCAAGGTACCGAAGACCGTCGAGTTCAGCGAGCTCCCGAAGACGTCGACCGGAAAGATCCAGAAGTACGTGCTGCGCGAGCGCGAGTGGAAAGGCCGCGAAAAACGGGTGAACTGATTCAGCTGCAAGCGAGCGCGGCTAGCACTTCGGCTGCGGCGCGTTCGCCGGACTGCAACGCGCCGGCGACGGTGCCGGCTTCGCTCGCCGGCGCGGTCGCCTCGCCCGCGAAGAACAGGACGCCGTCGACC
>OCZT010005687.1_pt1 | contig 12408 bp, 12 predicted proteins | sample 1539031 | NCBI WGS metagenome assembly OCZT01 (sample SAMEA3539308, study PRJEB22396) | soil metagenome | biome: tundra; feature: field; material: soil | place: USA | collected 2010-05 | depth 0.15 m
TGTCTCTTCGCTGCGCGCGCTCATCCTCGGCGCGGCACCGTGCCCGCTCGCCCTGAAGGTCCGCGCCCAGGCGGCGTTTGGACAGGTGCTCTGGGAGTTCTACGGCGCCACCGAGACCGGCATCAACACGGTGCTGCGGCCAGAAGACCAGCTCCGCAAGCCGGGGTCGTGCGGCACGGCGGTCCCGGGTCAGGACATCCGCCTCGTCGGGGTGGACGGCCATGACGTCCCCGACGGTGAGCCCGGCGAATTCATGGTCAGAAACACCTGGCTCGCCGAGTACTACCTGCGCCCGGACGCCACCGGGAAGAGCTTGCACGGCGGGTTCTTCTCGGTGGGCGACATCGCCTACCGAGACGGTGACGGTTACTACTACATCTGCGACCGCCAGGTCGACATGGTGATCTCGGGCGGCGTCAACATCTACCCCGCTGAGGTTGAGGCCGTGCTTTTCGCGCACCCAGCCGTCATGGACGTGGCTGTGATCGGAGTGCCGGACGATCAGTGGGGAGAATCGGTGAAGGCGGTGGTGCAGCTCCGTCCTGGAGCGAAGACCACCGCTGAAGAGCTGATCTCCTTCACCGCCGAGCGGCTTGCGGGCTACAAGAAGCCGCGCTCGGTCGACTTCGTCGAGGAGTTGCCCCGCGACGCCGCCGGCAAGCTCCTGAAGCGAAGGATCAGGGAGCCGTACTGGGCCGCGAGCGGCCGCCGGATCTAGCGGGACGAATCGCGCCGGCGCTCAGGCAGACGTCAGGCCAGGAGAGTACGCAGGTGCTGCAGCGACCGGCTGATGGCTCCGAGCGGGCGGTCCTCGGCAGAGGGCAGCCTGGTGTCTTGATCGAGGGAGTACCACCCCCCGTAGCCCTTCTGGCGGAGGATCTCGACCACGCGGTCGACGCTGGCATCGCCGGTCCCCAGCGGCTTGAACAGGTTCTGAGAGACCGCCTCCGCATAGTCGAGACCGTACTCCCGCACCTGGAGCGCGAGACGCGCGTCGATGTCGTTCATGTGCACGTGCTGGATGCGTCCGGCGGCAAGCTCGAGCACCTCGACCGGGTCCGCGCCCACCAACACGAGTTGACCGACGTCAAGGCACAGGCCCGCCTCGGTGCCCACCAGCAGCCGCTCGATGTCACCTGGTCCCTGGATCATGCTGCCGTACCGCGGCTGGACGGCGAGGCGCAGCTTGTGCCGCGAGCAGACGTGCTGCACCGAGCCGACGAGATGCAGCAAGTACGCCCACCCCATGCTCGAGAGCACGATGCCGTGGGCCGCGCCTGCGCCCCTGGGGGGCATGGCCGACAACACCAACGTCTCGGCTCCAAGGGCCGCAAGCCAGCTGGCCTGGCCATCGATTTGGGAAAGCTCGGGGCCGCCGATGTCGTGGTGATGCAGGACGGCCTGCGCCGGACCTGCCACGACCTGCACGTGATGGCGCTTGAGAACTGGTTTCGCCTGGTCGCTCCGGTCGGGTAGAAAACCCGGCGGTCCAGCCTCGATTGCCCCTTCGCCGACGGCCGCGGCCTCCGACAGCACCCGCTCGGGGTCGAGCTGATGGCCCCAGCCAGGCACGTCGCTCACGCCCCACGATGAAGGCGAGAGTGCAATGCGGGGTCCCCGCCGTTTGCGTGACAGGCCTGGAAGCGCGCGGGCGATCACCGCGCAGAGATTACCTTTTCGAGGCGATGCAACCACCCGAATGGTCCGGTGCTAGTCTCTCGTCCGCTGATGCGCGAGACTGATTCCGACCTCGAGCTGCGGATCGCGACGATGGACGATGCCGAGATCGTGGCCGACCTGGAGGCCGCTCGGGACCCCGAAGACCCGCGCGACCCGACCATGCTCCGATTCTGGTGGGCGGCGCGAGCGCCCGACGAACCGCATCTGGAGCTCGTCGCCGAGAGCGACGGCGCCGCCATGGCTTTCGTCGGGGCCGGCCACGAGCCGTGGGAAACGATGCCCAAGCGTTTTGGCTGGATCCGCCCGCTCCTGCACCCGACGATCTGGTCGGAGACCCGATTCGGACGGCTGGTCGACGCGGCTGAATCGTGGCTGCGAGACGAGCAGGGTGGGATTGCGGTGGCGCGGGCCCGAGAAAAGTTGCCGGACGAGCTCCGCATATATGAGGATCGTGGCTACCGCGAAGTGCGGCGCTCAAAGGTCTGGGAACTCGACCTGGTCGCCGGGCGAGAGAAGCTGCTGGCGGGGGCGCAGAGCTCTCGCGAACAGATGGAGCAACAGGGAGTGCGGCTGCTCACGCTCGACTTGGACGATGGGCCCGACCGGCTGGCCGAGCTCTACGAGTTGACGATCGCGGCCGAGCGCGATATCCCGACCACGGTGCCGTGGCGCACGGCGCCCTACGACGAATGGCACCGCTTCTGGTTCCAGAATCCGGGCGTTCGAGACGACAGGTTCTGGATTGCGCGCGAGGGCGCCAAGATGGTCGGGCTTTCGGTGATCGGGTTCCCGCCCAAGCGCGGCGCGGCCTGGACTTTCTTCACCGGAACCTCACGAAGCGTTCGCGGACGCGGCGTGGCCCGCGCGCTGAAGTACGCGACGGTGGCGCAGGCAATCGCGCTGGGAGCGCAGCGCGTGCGCACCAACAATGACGGTGAGAACGCACCGATCCTCCATCTAAATGCCGCGATGGGCTACCGCCTGGTCGACCCGGTGATCGAGCTTCACCGCGAGCTCAATTCTTGAACGAGCCCTATGGCGTGAAGGCGCTCCCTGACCTGTACAAGAAGTGGGCGTTGACGGGCATGGTGGCGAACATCGGCACCCGGCTGGTCGAGGTCAAGTCGGGCAGTATTGTCCTCGAGGGGAATCTGACGGCGGAGGCACACGGATTCCCGACCGGTCGCGGCTTGATCGTTCACGGTGGCGCGATCGCGACTCTGGCGGACGAGGCGCTCGCATCGGTCGCGTTCACGCTTGCAGAAGAAGGGGAGACGACCACGACCGCCGACTTGCAGGTCGACTACTACCGGCCGTGCAGGCCCGGCCGGCTGATCGCGCGCGCATCGGTCCGCCACCGCACCCGGCGGCTCGCATTCTGCGAAGTGAGCGTCGAGCAAGAGGGTGGCGAGGTTGTGGCAGCGGCCCGTGCGGTGATCGCTTACGTCAAGTCCTGAATTGCCGGCGCAAAGCGCTTACGCCAGCGTGATCGCGGGCAGAAGGATCATGCTCCAGTGGACGCCGCCATCGTCCGTGGTCTCCACCAACGGCCGGGTCCCGGCCATCGCGCCGAACCAGGCGTGGGTCGCGTCGATGAACTGAAGCGAGCCCGGCAGCGGCTCAGGCACGCCGATGCTCCGCGCTGGGGTCCAGGTCCTGCCCGCGTCCGCGCTTGTCGACCGCGCGCCTGAGCCGATCCACCACCAGTTGAGCGCATCGACATACCCGATTGCGCCGTAAGTGGACGGCGGCAAGATCGCCTTCCACGACAGCCCTCCGTCGACCGAGCTCAGCTGGAACTGGTTGGCGGGCTCGGTATCCACGAGCGAACCGGGGTCGACGTATTCGATGGACGAGTATCGGTACGGACTCACATCCGCGTAGACGTAGGTGACCGAGCCGCCGCCATCGAACGTGCGCACTCTGAGCGGGGGATAGCCGAGCACGACTCCGCCATCGGGCGAACGGCCCCTGGGCGGGGCGACGCCGATCACAGTGGTCATGACGCCTGCGCCCTGGGTCGGGTGAGCCGCAACGAAGAACGTTTCACCCGAGGCCCCAACCGCGGCGGGCCACCCCCCGGGCGGTGCCGGAAGCGCGAGGCGACGCCAGGTGTTGCCGCCATCCTCGCTCTTGTACGCGTACGGTCCGGCTGACCGGCTGTACAGCCAGCCGTCCTTCGAGTCTGCGAACACGACTCGATACGCCCAGTCCTCGTACATAACAGGGTTGCCCAAGTCGACCCAAGACCTCCCGCCGTCGTCCGTTCGCAATAATGCCTCACCCACGGTGGGAGCCTGCGTCAGCAGCCAGCCATGTTTGGGATCGACGAAATCGGCGGACCAGACGTTCCCTTCTCCCTGCGTCAACACCTGCCGGTTCCAGTGGCTGCCCCCATCGCTTGTCTGGTACAAGGCGGCTTGCGGTCCGAGGAGGACCAGCACTCCGTGGTCAGGGTCGAAGAATCGGACGAACTCGCCGGTGACCCCCACCGAGCCCGCAAGCTGCCGGCGCCAGGTCTCCCCGGCATCGGTCGTGTGCAGGACGGCGAAGTCATGCGGCTCAAGCTCCGTGACCACCCAGCCAGTCGTCGGTGTGACAAAGTCGACCGCCACGAGCTGGTAGGACGAGGGGAGCCTGTCGGTGGTCGCCGATGCGGGGTTCAATGCCGCCCAGAGCCCAACGCTCGGTTGCAGGTACGCGATGCCGGCGACCGTGATCGTGAGGATCGACAGCGCGATGAGAGTCAGCGCACGCGGGACGCGCGAGGTGGTCGAAAGTGACAGGCACTCGTCTTCAGATTCCATCGCGGCCCAACCCAGCTTAGTCAGGCCGCGGGCCGACGGCGATAGATTGTGCGCACACATGATTCGCACCGCCACCATCGACGATGCGCCTGCCATCGCGCAGGTCCACGTCGCGAGCTGGCGCTCGACCTATCGGACTCTGCTCCCCAGCGACTTCCTGGACTCCCTCACGGAGGCGAATTACGCCGATCGTTGGCGGCGCTTCATCGGTGAGGGATCGAGCCGGGTATACGTGCTCGAGGACGAGGGGGTGCTGGTCGGGTTCGCGTCAGGCGGCCGGGAGCGCGCCGGGGAGACCGGCTACACGGGCGAGCTCTACGCCATCTACATCCTCGACGGCAGCCAGCGCCGTGGTCACGGACGCGAGCTCGTGCGCGCTGTCGTCGACGGCCTGCGAGAGATGGGCCTCGACGACATGATCATCTGGGTCCTGCGGGACAACCAGGCGGCCCGCCTCTTCTACGAGCGTCTCGGCGGCCAATACGTCCGGACTCAACCCGTCACGCTCGGATCGGCGACGCTGGAGGAAGTGTCGTACGGGTGGCCACGCCTCAACGGCGTGCGCTACTGAGCGCGCCGGCAGAGCCATGAGCGCCGACCGCCTGAAGGCATTGGACTGGGACCTGATCCCAGTGTCGCCACACCCAGCCCACATGCACATGGCGCTGGACGAAGTGCTGCTCGGGCGCGTGATCGCCGGCGTGCGCCGGCCCGCGGTCCGCTTTTGGGAGTGGATGGAACCTGCCCTCGTGATCGGCTCCCATCAATCGGTGGGGAACGAGGTGGATCTGGCGGTCGCCCGCGGCCTGGGGTTCACGGTCACCCGGCGCATGAGCGGCGGCGGCACCATGCTCTGCCAACCGGCAGGCACGATCACGTACTCGCTATACCTGCCGGCCGCTGCTGTCGACGGGATGAGCTTTCGCCAGTCCTATGCAGCGCTCGACGCCTGGGCGGTGCGCGCGTTCAACGCGCTCGGAGTCCCCGCCAGCTATCGCGAGATCAACGACATCATCTCGCCGCGGGGAAAGATCGCGGGGGCGGCACAGGCTCGTCGCCGAGGCTTTGTCCTCCACCACACGACGATCGCCCACTCGATGGACGTCGAGCTGCTGCCTCGACTGATACGCATTGGCCGCGAGCGCGTTTCGGAGCGCGGTGTGCGGAGCGCCGACAAGACCGTCTCGCCGCTTTCGTGGTTCACGTCGCTCACCTGCGCCGAAACAACTAGTTACCTCGAGAGATATTTCAGGGATGAATTCAACGCCGGAGCAAGCGCATTGTCAGCAGAGGAGGTGAAGGCGGCCGGCGAGCTCGTGGCGGAGAAGTACGGGACGCCGGCCTGGGTGAACCGGCTGCCCTAGCTGCTTCCGCGCCAGGAGGCGACCAGCTCGGGGCACTGCTGCACGTGCTCGCGGTAGTGGTCGCTCAGCCAGCCGAGGACGTCCTCGGGACTGGTCGGATACGGGTCCTGGCCGGCGCCGTAGACGACGGGCGCCTTGTGCGACCAGCTCTCGTCCGGCAGCTGCCTGGCAGCTTCGAGGACCGCGTTGTGCAGAGCGGCCATCTCGGCCAGCGCCTTGCGCCGCCCATCGGCGGTGAGCCCGGCCTTGGCCCTCTTGTTGACATCGTCCGTTTCCCCTGGGGGGTCGAGGGGTGCGAGCGGGGCATCGCCGCCGGCGATCAGCCCGTCGAGAACGCGGCCGTAGTGGATGAGGACCCAATTGACATGCACCTGCAGACCGCCCAGCGCATAGTCGTCGCCGGGCTTGAGGTAAGCGAGCGCTTCGTCCGGGACCTGGGCCAGCGCCGATTCCCAATCCGCTCGCGCCTTCTCGAAATCCGCCAGGGCTTCGTCTCTGTGCACCGCGCTAACGTACAGCGAAATGACCCGCACGCAGCGGTGGACGCTGGTCGCCACGGTGCTGGCGACGGCCACAGTCTTCCTCGACTCGACCATCGTGAACGTCGCCCTGCCGAGGATCGGTCGCGACCTCCCGCACTCTCTGGTCGGCGTCCTCGAGGGCCAGACCTACGTCTACACGGGCTACCTGTTGTCGCTGAGCACCTTGCTGATTCTCGCCGGCGCTCTGACGGACGCTTATGGGAGGCGCCGGCTATTCATGCTGGGGCTCGCCGGCTTCGGGATCATGTCCGCCCTGTGCGGGCTCGCACCGAACCTCGAGGTCCTGGTGGTGCTGCGGGTGCTGCAGGGCGTGGCCGGTGCGTTCCTGGTGCCAGGCTCGCTGGCCCTGATCACGGCCGGATTCAGCGGACCCCTGCGTGGTCGCGCGATCGGCATCTGGTCCGGGGCAGCCTCGGGCACGACACTGCTGGGGCCCGCCCTGGGCGGAGTCCTCGTGGACACCATCTCGTGGCGCGCAGCCTTCCTGATCAACATCCCGATCGTCGCGGTCGCTCTCTACGCCGCATGGCGGCACGTGCCGGAGAGCCGTTCTGACGCCCCGCCGACCGGCTTCGACTGGCTGGGCGCAATTGTGGTGGGCATCGGGGTTGGCGGCCTGGCTTTCGGAACCGTGTACGGGCAGCAGCGCGAGTGGCACGATCCGGTCGCCTACATCGTGCTCGCGGTTGGCGCGGTCGCCACCGCCGGCCTGCCATTCCTGATGGCCCGCACCCGGAACCCATTGATCCCGTTGAACCTGTTCAAATCCCGCGCCTTCTCGACCATCAACATCTCAACGCTGCTGATCTACGGCGCCCTGTACGCGTTGGGCTACAACTTTGCGCTCTTCGTACAGGGCACCCTGGGCTACACCGCGGCGGCGGCCGGCCTAGCGTCGATCCCGGGCGGCGTGCTGATTTCCGTCATGTCGCCGCGCTTCGGCACGCTGGCCGGGCGGTACGGTGCGCGGTGGTTCCTGATCATCGGGCCGCTGGTGATGGCCGCCGGGACGCTCCTATACGCGCGAGTGCCGGCCACGAGTGCGGCCTGGGAGCTGCACACGGACTCCCTGGCCAGCCTGATCCCGCCCAGGGACTACTTCGTGGACCTTCTACCCCCAGCGATCCTGTTCGGCCTGGGGCTCGGGATCATGGTCGCCCCGCTCACTGCGGCGCTGATGGCATCGGTCCCGGTCGCCAACGCGGGCCTGGCTTCATCGATCAACAACGCCATCTCACGCATCGGCCCGCAGCTGGCGGGTGCGGTCATCTTCGTCGCGGTGACGGCGGTCTTCTACTCCTCTCTCGCCTCGCGGATCCCGGGCACGGACGCCGGGTCGGCGGCGTTGAGAGCCGAGGTGAGCCCACTCAACCGACCCTCGGCCTCGGCTCCCGCCGACGTGGCCACGCAGGCCAGGTACGCATCCGGCGACGCGTTCCGAACCGCGATGTTGATCGCCGCCGGCCTGCTGATGGCAGGCGCGGCGGCGAATGCCGTCGGGATCGAGCGGCAGCCTAAGAAAGACGTTTAGCTGAAGAAGTTGTTCTTCTGCAGGTAGGCCTTGGCGACTGCGTCTGCGTCCTGGTGCAGGAGCGAGACCTGCTGGTTCATCGTCACCAGGTCCGCGGTCGTCAGGTGCGTGTCGACGTTGTTGAGCACGCTCTTGACCTCATCCGTGGCCGCCGTGGTACGCAGGATCGGGACAACGTTGTCGGCATTCTCGAGGTGCTTGTCGTCTTGGAGCACGACCAGGCCCAGCGAGGCCAGGTCAGCGTCGCTGCTGAAGACCAGGCCAACTTGAATGCTGCCGTTCTTGAGCGCGGCACGGGTGAGCGGTCCGTCGGCGTCTAGGGACTTGAAGTCTTTGAATGTGATGCCATAGGTGGTCTGCAGGCCCGGCTGGCAGAAGGGACGCGTGTGGCACTCGGGAGGTCCGCCGAGCACCAGCTGGTTGCCGATTGCGGCCAGGTCGGACAGTTTTGTCAGGTTGAACTTGGTAGCTGTGTCCTTCGTGACGGCGAACGCGTTCTGGTCGACGGCCGCCGATGGTGTGAGCGCGATCAGGTTCAGGGTCGACAGGTGCGTGTTGAGCTTTGCCGTCGTCGCCGTGGCATCGCCGTTCGCCTCGCCCGCTCCCCCGTTATAGAACTCCAGATCAGTGGCCGCATACCCGGGGTAAAGGTCAATCTGACCGGCCTTGATCGCCACGGATACGACCTCGCGGTTACCAAGCAGCAGCTTGTAGTTGACCGTGTAGCCGTCGTGGGCCAGCGCCTGTCCGTAGATTTCGGCCAGGATGCTGCTCTCCGGAAAGTTGAACCCGGCAACGGTGATCGTTCCCTTTGAGGTGGCGGTAGTGGTCGAGCTTCCACAGGCCGTAGCCCCGATCACGAGCGCCGTGAGCGTCGCCAGCAACCACCGCGACTTGAGCATTCGGTTCATTGAGTCCTCTCCTTGCGGCCGGGCGGCTTACCTTGCGGCCGGGCGACTTACCCGAATCCAACCCCGGCAGCGACTTGATTCTTCCATATAGAGGCCTTCCTCCTGGTCGGCGGGGACGCTTTTACAGGTGACGAGCTCTAAAAGCGGTGGGACGGAGGGTAGCCGGGGCCTTGAGCAGCCGGATGCCTTTGGGCACCAGCAGCCGCTCGACGCCCGCCAGCGTGAGCTCGGTGACTATGGCGAGGAGCCCCACCAGGACCGCCCCGGCGAACAGCTTCGTGTAGTCCTGCTGGCCGAGGCCGTCGATGATGTATCGCCCGAACCCTCCGCCTGCGATCAGGGCCGCCAGGGTTGCGGTTGCCACTACCTGGACCGCCGACGTGCGCACTCCAGCCATCACGAGAGGTACCGCGAGCGGCAGCTCGACCTTCAGCAGCTGCGCGAGCTCGCGGTAGCCCATCCCGCGTGCCGCGTCCTTGACATCGGGGTCGACCTCCCGCAGGGCGACGTAGCTGTTGGTGAGCATCGGCGGGATGGCGAGCGCGGTCAGCGAGAGCACGATCGGAAGGTCGCCGAGGCCGAACACCTGGAACGCGATGACGAGAACGCCGAAAGACGGCACGGCCCGTCCGACGTTGGAGATGTTGATCGCGAGGTTGCCGAACCGGCCGTAATGCCCCAGAGCGATCCCGATCGGGAGCGCGATCAGGGCTCCGATCGCCACCGACTCGGCCGAAAGTTGGACGTGCTCGGTAAGCCGTTGCGGAATGCCGTCCGACCCTGTCCAGTGCGCGGGGTCGGCGAACCATTGAATGACGCGGTTGATGTTCGTCATCTCAGGTCCCCCGCGACCACGGAACCGCCAACCGCTGTGCGCCCGCCAGCGCCAGGTCCGCCACGAGCGCGAGCACGATCGAGAGCACCGTGGCGACCACGAGCGGCGTGTGGAAGTTTTCGATCAGCCCCTTGAGGATCAGCTGACCAAGACCGCCGAGACCGATCAAGGCGGTGATGGTCACCAGTCCGATCGTGGTGACAGTGGCGACTCGGATCCCCGCGATGATCGCCGGCAGCGCCAGCGGGAGCTCGATGCGGAACAGCCGGGCCAGCGGCCGGTAGCCCATCCCGTCGGCGGCGTCGAGCACCTCGGGCGGCACGGCCTCGAGACCCACCACGACGTTGCGGGCGAGGATCAGGAGCGTGTAGCTGACGAGGCCGATCTCTGCGGTCAGGAACGTGAGGCCCGTGTAAGGGATGAGGAACGAGAACAGCGCGAGCGACGGGATGGTGTAGAGGATGCCGAAGGCGCTCAGCACCGGGTTGCGCAGTGGACGCCAGCGGTGGGCGGCGATGCCAAGCGGAAGAGAGATAGCAAGGCCGACGAGGACGGCGACCACGGTGAGGGTGACGTGCTCCTGGAGGGCGGCGAGCACCAGTGGGACGTGCGTCGAGAGCCAGCCCCAGTTGATCCATGGGTCGACGACATCGAGGAATTCCCCCGCCGGCATTCCAGTACGGTAAACGACGCCGTGATCCAGTTGGAGAACGTGAACAAGGAGTTCGCCCGCGGGTCCAACGCGGTGCGGGACCTGACCCTGGAAATCCCGGACGGCCAGACGTGTGTCCTGATCGGCCCATCCGGCTGTGGCAAGACCACGACCCTGCGCATGATCAACCGGCTGATCGATCCTGACAGCGGGCGCATCCTCATCGATGGCGAGGACACGAGCGGAGTGGACCCCGCCACGTTGCGGCTCAAGATGGGCTACGTCATCCAGCACACCGGTCTGTTCCCGCACATGACCGTCGGCGACAACGTCGGGACCGTGCCCCGGCTGTGGAATTGGGACCGTGCGCGGATCAAGGCGCGGGTGGAGGAGCTCCTCGAGCTCGTCGGGCTCGAGCCGCGCGAATATCGGGACCGGTATCCCCACCAGCTCTCCGGAGGCCAGCGGCAGCGCGTCGGTTTCGCGCGCGCCCTCGGAGCCGATCCACCCATCCTCCTGATGGACGAGCCTTTCGGCGCGGTGGATCGAATCACCCGCGAGCGCCTGCAGCAGGAGTTCATCCGCATCCAGCGCTCGATGCGCAAGACGGTCGTCTTCGTGACGCACGACATCGACGAGGCGGTGATGGTCGGGGACCGCATCTGCCTTCTGGAGATGCAGGCGCGGATCGCCCAGTACGACACGCCGGAGGCGATCCTCACGCGGCCCGCAAGCGACTACGTCGCGGAGTTCCTCGGTCGCGAACGTTTGGTACGGCGGATGTCGGTGGTGCAGATCGATACGCAGACGCTCGAGCACGCCACGTCGGGCCCGTCGGCGGGCGAGCCCCGTATCCCGGTGACCAGCACGCTGAGCGAGGCGTTTGCAGCCGCGCTGACGAGCCCGACCGAGGGCGCCGCCGTGTTCGAAGGGGAGCGTTTCTTGGGGGTGTTCACCGCAACATCGCTGTTGGAATCGCTGCGTCGCGCGAGCGACGCCGGAGGTGGGAAGGGTGCCGAAGGAATTTGACGTCGTGTGCTTGGGCGGCGGGGTCGCCGGCGAGGCGATCGCGGCCGGCCTCGAGGGCAGCGGACTCACGCTGGCGGTCATCGAACGCGAGCTGGTGGGCGGAGAGTGCCCTTACTGGGGCTGCGTGCCGTCGAAGACGCTGCTGCGGTCTGGCGAGACTCTGACGGAGGCGGCGCGCGCGCGCAACCTGGCCGCCTCGAGCGTGGATTGGGAGCTCGATTTCCCGAAGATCTCGAAGCGCGTGCTCTGGATGGCCCGCGACCTGGACGACACGCGCCCCGCCGCGGCGCTGGAAGCAACCGGCGCAACGCTGGTGCGGGGCGCAGGCAAGCTGGTCGATCAGCGCACGGTCGAGGTCGGCGGCGAGCGGTATGTGGCGCGCAGATCCGTGGTGATCGCGAACGGAAGCACGGCGGCGATCCCTCCGATCACCGGCCTCGACGCAGTCGACTACTGGACCAACCGCCAGGCGGCCGTCCCCCGCGAGCTACCGATATCGCTGGCCGTACTCGGAGGCGGCGCCATCGGAGTGGAGCTGGGCCAGGCGTTCGCTCGATTCGGTTGCAAGGTGACGGTCATCGAGGCCGGCCCACGGTTCCTGGGGTTGGAGGAGCCCGAGGCGGGCGCCGCCTTGCGACCGCACCTCGAGGCCGACGGCATCGGGCTCGTCGTCGGCGATCCATGCGTTGGGGTTGAGAAGGGTGAGGGTGATTCGGGCGTCGTCTTGAAGCTGAAGTCGGGAGCGACAGTTTCAGCTGAACGGCTGCTGGTGGCGACCGGCCGGCGCGCCAACTTCGATGCGTGGGAAGCCGCCGGCCTGCCCAGGACCGAACGCGGCTGGCTGAAGGTCGATCAGACGACCCTCGAGGCGACTCCGGGAGTCTACGGCGCGGGTGACGTGACCGGAATCGGCGGATTCACGCACCTCGCCTACTACCACGGCCAGATAGTGGCGCGCCGCCTTCGCGGCGATGCTGCCCGCGCCGACCACACCGCGGTCCCCCGCGTGACCTTCACCGATCCCGAGGTCGCCTCGGTCGGGCTCTCGGAGGCGGGC
>OCZT010005688.1_pt1 | contig 12406 bp, 9 predicted proteins | sample 1539031 | NCBI WGS metagenome assembly OCZT01 (sample SAMEA3539308, study PRJEB22396) | soil metagenome | biome: tundra; feature: field; material: soil | place: USA | collected 2010-05 | depth 0.15 m
CCATCAAGACGCGCCGCTTCCTTTACGACGTTCGCATTCTGCGGGACTCGACCCTCGGCGTGCAGGTCATCGCCGTGGGCAATTTGACGTGGGGCGGCACCGGCAAGACGCCGGTGGTCGAGAAGTTCGCCCGCGAATTGCGCGACCAGGGCCGCAACGTCGCCATCCTCTCGCGCGGCTACCGCTCCAAGCCGCCGCCCCTCCACCAGCGGCTGTTGAACCAACTCCTGCTCCGCACCGATACCACGCCGCCGCGGGTCGTGTCGGACGGTAAATCGCTGTTGCTGGATTCCGAGATGGCCGGCGACGAGCCCTACATGCTCGCCTCCAATCTCAAGGACGTGGTCGTGCTCGTGGACAAGAACCGCGTCAAGAGCGGTCGCTACGCCATTGAGAAGTTCGGCTGCGACACGCTGCTGCTCGACGACGGTTTTCAGTATTGGAAACTCCAGGGCCGGCGACAGGACATTGTCCTGATTGACCGCCAGCAGCCCTTCGGCACTGAGCGGCTAATCCCGCGCGGCAACTTGCGCGAGCCACCGTCCCACCTGGCCCGCGCCAGCGTGATCTTCATCACCAAGAGCGACGGCAATACGGCGGAGCTGCGCCAGCGCATCGCGCAGTTCAACCCGACGGCGGGCATAATCGAATGCGTTCATCACCCCCTGTACCTGGAAGATGTGTTCACCGGCCAACGCGTCGGGCTTGAGCTGTTGCAAGGGCGCAAGGTCGCGTCCCTGAGCGGTATTGAGCAGCCCGGCAGCTTCGAGGACAGCCTCGTCCGGCTGGGCGCGGAGCTGGTCTATCCCAAGCGGTTTGTGGATCACCATCGGTTTACGCAAATGGATGTTCTGAAAGCCATCAACCGCAGCAAGAAGCGTCAGGCTGAGATGATTATCACCACCCAGAAGGACGCCGTGCGCTTCCCGAAGATTGACCGGCGTGATCTGCCGATCTACTTCATGCGCGTCGAGATCAAGATCCTCCGCGGCGCGGATGACTTCCAGGACTGCGTGCGCAAGATCTGCTTCCGCTAACGATGGAAACCGCTCTCTATAACCTAGCGCGCGCGTTCGTGGCCTGTCTCCAGGTGCTGCCGCTGATGTGGGTCGCGCGGCTGGGGCGCCTTTTGGGCGGACTGGCGTATTGGGTGGATGCCCGGCATCGGCGCGTGGCGCTGAGCAACCTGACGATGTGCTTTGGCCGGGAGAAGTCGCCGGCGGAGGTCCGTGCGCTCGCGCGCGAGAACTTCCGGCGCATCGGCGAGAGCTTCGCGTGCAGCATCAAGACCGCCGCCATGAGCTTCGACGAACTGCGCTCGCGCGTGGAATTCGTCGGCGACCCCCGCATCGTCTCGCCCCCTCCCGACCGGAAGCCGCAGGGCGTGGTCGCCGCCATTGGCCACTTTGGGAACTTCGAGCTCTACGCCCGCTTCGGCCAGTTCGCGCCCGCTTTCAAATGCGCCACCACCTACCGTGGTCTGGCCCAGCCATCCTTTGACCGTCTGCTCCAGTCGTTGCGCGTGCGTTCGGGCTGCCTTTACTTTGAGCGCCGTTTCGATGCCCCCGCTCTGAAGGCCTACATGAACCAGCCCGGCGTGATCCTCGGCCTTCTGTGTGACCAGTCGGGTGGCACCGTGCGGGGACCCTTCCTCGGGCACGACTGTTCCACGACGGCATCCCCGGCAGTTTTCGCGCTGCGCTACCATTGCATCCTGATCATCGGCGTGTGCTATCGCGTGAGCCTGGGCCGCTGGCGCATCGAAGCGGGCCCGGAGATTCCCACCCACGAAGACGGCCATCCTCGACCGACCGCTGACATTATGCGCGACGTAAACCGGGCGTTCGAGGCCGCCGTCCGCCGCGACCCGGCCAACTGGTTCTGGGTGCACAAGCGATGGAAGCCGGGTCCCGCCGGGCAATGACGACTCCTCTCCCCTCCGCGGACCCCAGCCTCCGCCGCATTTTAGTGCGCGGCGTCAATTGGCTGGGCGATGCAGTCATGACCACCCCGGCGTTGCAGCGTCTGCGCGAGCGATTTCCCAATGCGCACATTACGCTCCTCACGCATGAGAAGCTCGCCGCTCTCTGGCAGCACCATCCGAGCCTCAACGCGATTATCACGTTCTCCTCGGGTGAAAGCCCGTGGTCGGTGGCGCGTCGTCTGAGGGCGGAGAACTTTCAAGCTGCGTTGGTCCTGCCCAACTCACCCCGTTCGGCGTTGGAGGTCTGGCTGGCGCGAGTGCCGCAGCGCATCGGCTATGCCCGCCGGTGGCGAAACCGCCTGCTGACCCAGCCAATGGCCCCGCGCCCCGGCCAACTGCGGATGGCAAAACGCTCAGTGGGTGATATAAGGCGCTTGGTTCGCCTTGCCGCGGGCGGCCCGCCACCCTCTGCCGAATACGCGCCGCCCCGCGCCGCTCATCAGATCTATGACTACCTCCATCTGTCAGCCGCATTGGGCGCGAATCCCCAGCCTCTCCCGCCGAGACTGGAGATTACCCCGGCGGAGATGCGACAGGCGGAGGATGCCTTCATATCCTATTGGCGCGCCAGAGCGAACAATACCGTTGCCGGGAAGCCCTTGATACTGCTGGGCCTGAACCCTGGCGCCGAGTATGGATCCGCCAAGCGCTGGCCGGCGCGAAGCTTCGCCGCCGTCACCCATGAGGTGTCCCGGAGGATACCGAATTGCCTCTGGCTTACATTCGGGGGCGCAGGAGATCAGGCGCTCTGTGGCGACCTCGCCGAACTTACTGGCGACCGCGTCATCAACCTGGCCGGGAAGACTTCCCTGAGGGAACTCATGGCGCTGCTCAAGCTCTGCCGCGTCGTCCTTACCAATGACAGTGGCCCCATGCACGTCGCTGCCGCCCTGGGCACGCCAGTCGTCGTGCCCTTTGGCAGCACGTCGCCGGAGTTGACCGGGCCGGGTTTGCCGGGTGACCCGCGCCACCAGTTGCTCACGGCTGCCGCGCCGTGCTCGCCCTGTTTCCGCCGCACGTGCCCCATCGACTTCCGTTGCATGACCGGCATTGGGCCGGAGCGCGTGGTCGAGGCGGTGTGTCGGGCTGTATTGAGCGGGTGCTGACTCCGGGAGGCAATGCCAAATCCGAAATCCGAAGGCCGAAATCCGAAGGAAATCCGAAACCCGAAATCCGAGGGTGGCTTGATCCGATGGGCTGCTGCTCCACTGAGATGGCTGTGGATTCGGACTTCGGATTTCGGCCTTCTTTCGGGTTTCGGGTTTCGGTCTTCGGATTTCAGGGCTGCGGGTCTTGCGCTCCCTTCCACGGGACAGACCTTACCGCAGCCCTGCCTCTGCTTGCGTTTGGCCACGGTTTGCCGGATACTCATCCCGTGCCTTTGACCGTCAACCAATTAACCGATCGCCTGGTAGCTTCCTACGCCCGTGCAGGAGGCATCAATCACCTGGACGGAAAGAATCTGCCCTCGAAGCGCGCGATTGCGCTGATTACGGCGGACCTGCTCCGGCTGCTCTTCCCCGGCTTCTTTGACGAGAAGCCCATCCACTCGTCGGGAATCAAGGCAGAGACGGCCTCGCTGCTGGAGGTGGTGCTCGCCAGCCTGGAAGAGGAAGTCACCAAGAGCCTCGAATACAGCCCGCCGCCCGAACTGCCGAAGCAGGGCCTGCGGTCTTTCGCGCACACCCTGACGCTCGAACTGCTCGACAGCCTGCCCCGCATCCGGGACTTGTTGCAGACCGACACCGAGGCGGCCTTCAACGGCGACCCGGCAGCGCTCAGCAAGGAGGAAGTGATCGTGGCGTATCCTTTCATTGAAGCCATCGCGGTGCAGCGCGTGGCGCACGAGTTATACCTCAAGAACATCCCCCTCATCCCCCGCATCATGACCGAGTGGGCGCACGCGCGCACGGGGATGGACTTGCATCCGGGCGCTCAGATCGGCTCGCATTTCTTCGTGGACCATTGCACCGGCACGGTCATCGGGGAGACCTCCATCATCGGCAGTCACGTCAAGATGTATCAGGGCGTGGGCCTGGTGGCGAAGTCGCTTGCGGCAGGCCAGCAATTGCGCGGGCAAAAGCGCCATCCCACCCTCGAAGACCACGTCACCATTTACGCCGGCGCCACCATCATGGGCGGCGATACCGTGGTGGGCGAAGGCAGCACGATTGGGGCGAACGTCTTCCTCACCACGAGCGTCCCGCCGCACTCACTAGTGGTGCAGGAGGAGGCCAAGGTGAAAGTCGTGAGCAAGAAAGAGCGCCAGCGGCCAGCCGAGGACTTCCACATTTGACTAGAGCCGCGTCAGCCGCTCCAGATCCTTCAGACGCCCGTCAATCTGTGCGCGGGTGATCTTCGCGGCGCGCTGCACGCCGAATCCCTCGCAGCAGAACGACGCCACGACGCTGCCGTAGGCCATCGCCCGGCGGATATGGTCGTCAACCGGCCCCTTCGACGCCGCCAGGTAGCCCATCATGCCGCCCACAAACGAATCCCCGGCGCCGGTCGGGTCCACCACCTTCGGCACCGGATAGGCCGGGCAAATGAAGAGGCCGCGCGGGCCCGAGAGGATGGAGCCGTGGGAGCCTTGCTTGATAATGACGTACTTCGGTCCCAGCCGGTGGATCTTCTTGAGGGCGCCAAATAGGTTGTCTTCCCCGGTCAACTGGTGCGCTTCGCTGTCGTTCAGCACGAAAGCATCGAGCCGCTTTATCAGCTTTAGCAAGTCCGGCAACGCCACATTCAGCCACAAGTCCATCGTGTCAGCGGCGATGAACCGGGGCCGCCGCATCTGGTCGAGCACGTGGCTTTGCAGCGCCGGGGCGATGTTGGCCAGCAGCACGAACGGCGTAGTCTGATACGACGCGGGCAGCGTCGGGTTGAACGTCTCGAACACGCCCAGCTCCGTGGCCAGCGTGCGACGGTTGTTCATGTTGAGCTCGTATTCCCCCGACCAATGGAACGTCTTCCCGGGCAACCGCTGCAAGCCCTCCAGGTCGATGCCGAGGCGCTCGTAGAGCTGGACATAGCGCTTGGGAAAGTCATCCCCCACCGCGCCAACGAGCTGGACCGGGCCAAAAAAGCTCGCCGCCACCGCCGCGTAGCTGGCCGACCCGCCCAGCAACCGCGGGTTCTCCGCCTTCGGGGTCTTAATCGAATCCAACGCGGTCGAGCCAACAATCAGCACACTCATATCAATGCAAGTTAGTTTAGGGACAGGTCATCGGGCGACTGCGCCAGGATCTTATATTGCCAGCCCTTCCGTCGCAGGATTTCCTGCCAGAGCTGCTTGGGGGGGCTGTCGAAGACCAGTTCGAGCGACGCGGGATGCGTCAGCCAGGCCTTGCGCTTCATTTCACCTTCAAGCTGGCCGGGGCTCCAGCCGGCGTAGCCCGCGAACATCTTGATCTTCCGGGTCGGCGAAAGCGATTCCCCCAGCTCAATCAGGGTATCCATCGAATGGCCCAGGCTCAGGTTCGGCATCACGTTGGCGTCCGCGATGAACGCGTCCGTGTGAAGAAAACTTAGCGCCGAAGGCTGAACCGGCCCCCCGTCGTAAAGGGGGCAGCTCTTGAGCGATTCGGGCAAGTCAGCCACGATCTTCTCGCCCACGGTGTCGCCCGTGGAGCGGTTGAGCACCAGGCCGAACGCGCCCTCTGCGTCGTGCTGGCAGATGAGCACTACCGTGCGCGCGAAGAACGACCCCTGCAATTGGCCACTGTCCAGGAGTAACTGGCCCTTCAAGAATGTCTTCTTCTCCGCCATGTAGCTGATATCGTCTTACGCTTGCCTCGGACCCAATCTGGACTAGATTTACTCCATGTCAAAGCTTGTTCTGCTATTGGCGCTCGCCGCCCTGCTTGTGGTGGTGGCCGGGTGCAGCACTTCGTCCGGCAGCCGGGACTTCATTCCGGGCAAAGGCTGGGTCCCGAATGACTGAGCGCTGAATCGCCCCGGAGTCCCCGCGCCCTTGCCGGGGCGAAACCCGCAGTCCAGGTCCCCGTTTCCGGTACAGTCGCACAACTGACGCAGCCATCCGCTTTGCTGCTGTCGGCATTCCGCACTTTGGCTGCTGACCCCCTCCCACTCCGTCCTGCTCCGCTTGGCGTAGCGGCCGCCTGCGACGAGCGCGTGGGGTGCGTGGCGGACTGTTCTCGGTGAAGTGGGTGCCTGGATTCTCGCTCATCTGCTGGACTGGACTGGCAGTTATCATCAGTTGGTACAGTCGCCAGAGCCGCGAACTTGCCGGGCCTTTCCGTCGCTGCCCCAAGCGTACGTAATGCTTGCGCCCACGGTGGGTTCCCGGTGGCATCACGGGGGAGGTCCGGTGCTGCTCCCATGTGGGTCGGATAACCTCCTGCCGTTGAGTCACTTGCGCGGGAAATCTTGTACTTTACGGCTGCACGGGGGAAACCGCGCGCAGCCTCATGTAACCTTGTAACAAGGTAGCGCTATAACTCTTCGGCAAATGGTCAGACCAGCGCCTTGACCTTCTGGGCAATGGCCGCGGCGTCGATGCCATACTTGGCGAGCAGCTCTTCGGCTTTGCCTGAGCGCGGCAGCTCCCGCACCGCGAGCTTGTGGACTTTGACGCCGTCCGCGCTGAGCTCGCCGGCCACGGCGTCACCCAGGCCGCCCTCGGCATAATGATCCTCCACCGTCACGACGAGATTCTTAGTCTTCTTCGCGGCAGCCTTGATGACATCGCTGCCCAGCGGCTTGATGCTGTAAGCGTCGATGACTGTGATCGCGATCCCTTCGGCCTTCAGCGTGTCGGCGGCCTTCAACGCCTCGTATAGCGTTACCCCCGCGGCCACCACGGTGACCTTGTCCTCCGCAGACTGCCGCAGCACTTTTGCGCCGCCGATTGGGAACGCCTCGTCGTTGTTGTAGATGACGGGCGTCTTGGGCCGCGAGGTGCGAAGGAAACAGACGCCCTTGTGGGCGGCAATCTGGTCCACCAGCTTCTCGGCGCATACCGCGTCGCTGGCATAGACCACGGTGCTGCCGACGATCGCCCGCATCATGGCGAGGTCTTCCAAACCCATCTGTGACGGGCCGTCTTCGCCGATGCTCACCCCGACGTGCGAGCCGACCAGCTTAATATTGGCCGCCGAGATACCGGCCACGCGAATCTGGTCGAACGCCCGCGTGAAGAAGGTGGCGAACGTCGAGGCAAACGGCACTTTGGCGCGCGTGGCGAAGCCCGTCGCCACGCCTACCATGCACTGCTCCGCAATAAAGCATTCCGTGAACCGTTGCGGGAACTTCTTGTAGAACTTCTCCGAGTAGGTGGAGTTCTTGGTGTCGCCATCCATCGCCACGACGCGCTGGTCCACGCCGCCGATGCGCAGCAGGGCGTTGCCGAACGCCTCACGCGTGGCGACCAGGTCGCCCAGTTTATAGGTGATCGGTGGATAAGCAGCGGGCGCCTCGTTGACCGGCGCCGGCAATGGGTTCGGGGCGGGAATAGGAACGCCGATGCCGGACTTTGCGCTGGGCTGGAGTTCCGCGATTGCGCGGGCGGCCTCTTCTTTGGAGAGCGTTTTGCCGTGCCACCCTTCTTTGTCTTGCAGGAAGGAGATGCCGGCGCCTTTCATCGTCTTGGCCAGGATGACTAGCGGCTGCGTGCCCAGGCCCACCGCGGCCAGCACTTCGGTGATTTCCTCAAGGTCATGACCGTCGATCTCTTCCGTGCGCCAGCCGAAAGCTTCAAAGCGCCGCTTGTATGCGCCGAAGTCGCTGCCCAGCGCCGTAGGCTGGCTCTGGCCGAGCCGGTTCACATCCACCAGCGCGATGAGGTTGTTGAGTTGGTTCACGCCCGCCAATGATGCCGCTTCCCACACTGCGCCCTCGGCGCATTCGCCGTCGCCGAGCAGGACATATGTCCGGTAGTCCAGATTGTCGAGCCGCGCGGCCAGCGCCATGCCGACGCCCACAGCCAATCCCTGGCCCAGCGAGCCGGTCGCCACGTCCACAAACGGCAGGCGCGGCGTCGGATGGCCTTCGAGGTCGCTGCCGAGCTGGCGCAGCTTGAGCAAGTCTGCCACGGGGAACAGCCCGGTCTCCGCCCAGGCCGCATACAGCAACGGCGCCGCATGGCCTTTGGAGAGAATGAACCGGTCGTTGTTGTAATAGTGAGGATTCTTCGGATCGTAGCGCATGTGCCCGAAGAAGAGCGCCGCGACCAGGTCCGCCGCCGAGCAACACGAGGTGGGGTGCCCGCTGCCCGCCGCCGTCGTCGCTTCAATCGAATGGATCCGCAACTGATGAGCTATGCCCTTTAGGCTTTCAATGTCTATGTCGTTCATGAATAAAGCTAACTGTAAACGCCAGCCGCCGAAAAGAAAGTAGAATTGCGCGGCAAATTCTCTTTGGGGAGGTTAGAGGCAGGGCGGGCAGTTCCCAGCGCGCCCTGGCAAGGCAACGCACCCAGGGACGCTCTGTCAGGGCAGCTTGTCCCGGATCACATTCCCGAATCCGCCGTGTCACTTTGTCAACACGTGACCCGGAATGTTGCAGAGGGGCGCGATGCCGACCGGGTTGAAGGTGTAAACGCCGCCCGCCGGGCAGGTTAGCAGCGTATTGGTCGGGAGATAAGGCGCCAGGTCGGCGACGGTGAGCAGAGCGCCCGGCGGTTTTTGCTTCGCGGTGGCCCACATTTGCTTGGCCGCGACGATTTGCCGAAGATTGTTGATGCAGCCAACGGCTTGCTGCTGCTGTTGGGGAGTCAGATTGCGGTCCAGCCCGTACGCTGCGGCAATCGCCGTTTGCGCCGCGGCGTTCGGCTGGCCCGCGGCGGGCGGTGGCGCCGCGGTTGCGGGCGGGGCCTGAGCCTGAGCTTGAGCGAATTGGGCTTGCGCCTGGGCCGTCTGGAGCTGCGCAGCCATCTGCTGCTTCTCCTTGCGCAATTGGCCGACTTCGTTGCGCAGGCGCAACAGGTCTTCGTTGTCCTTGCGCAGCCGGGCCAGCTCATCGGCGTCCGCTTGCGGGCCGGTCTTCTTCGCGTCCTCCAGCTCAGCGCGGAGCTGTTGCAGTTGCTGGCTGTCCTGTCGCAGCGTGGTCAACTCGGCGTCCTTCTTCTGGCTGTTGGAATAAACCCACCCCAGCCCGAAGGCGAGTGCCACGACGCATAACCATGGTAGCAGTGTCTTCATCGTCGAATACCTTCCTCGGTGTGTCAAAACGGCACGTCGTCCTCAGCGGCCAGCGACTTGTGCTGAACGCTCTTCATGCGGTCGTGCCACTTCCGCAAGTGAGTGTGGGCTTTCGGCAGCCGGTAATGGCCGGAATACATGAAATTACCCAGGATGCCGTAGAGGTCGAAGTCCACGAACCGCGGCCTTTGGTCCAGCAGAAACGGCTTAAACATCAGCATCTCTTCAAACGGGACGAGCCGCTGCTCGAGTTGCGCCAGCAACTCCTTTTGCTGTGCCCGCCACTGGTCGATGCAGCCGCGCCCGAACTTGCGTTCCTTGTGCCGCAGAAACGCAACCTGTTCCGACGCGGGCACCACCTCCCGCCAGTAAATATCATTGAGCTTGAAACCGACACCTTCGACCTCGCTCTCGATGTATCGCCAAATGATAGACTGCACGCCCTCCAGTTCCCACGGGAACAGCCCGAGCTGTAACCGGCTGTCGAGATACTTGGCGATGACCTGCGAATCCTCGCTGACTTCAAAGACGACCGACTTGCCGCTTCGCACGACCGGCACGCCGTAGTAGCGCTCGCGGGTCAGTCGCCAGACCAGCGAACGGTCGCTGTTGGGGATATTGGTGACCTTGAATCGGCCACCCGCGAACTCAAGGATGCGCCGTTGGACGATACAGTACGGGCTCCAGGGAAATTGAATCAGTTCAATCATGTCTTTCGGTAGTGCTATTCCACGCGATGAGTGTAGAACTGACTGAGCGCGCTGACAAGGGGAAAGGGCCTTTTCTCTTTTCACGCTGGCCCCACCCTATATTATGCTGGCGATGTTCTCGCGCATTCAGTCAGTCCATTTCACCGGTATCTGCGGCACGGCTATGGCCGCGACCGCCGCGGCCATGCAGGAAAAGGGCGTTAAGGTCACTGGCTCCGACCAGAATGTCTATCCGCCTATGTCCACCTTCCTGGCGGATCGCAAGATCGAGGTCATCTCCGGTTACGCCGAGCAGAACCTCGCGCACAAGCCTGACCTCGTGGTCATCGGCAACGCCATTTCCCGCGGCAACCCGGAAGCCGAGTACGTGCTGGACCACAAGCTGCCCTACTGCTCGCTGCCGGAGCTGCTGAAGGAGTTTTTCATTCGGGGAAAGCGTTCGCTGGTCGTCACCGGCACCCACGGCAAGACCACGACGACCGCGCTGCTGGCCTGGGTGTTCGAGCACAACGGCCTGAACCCGAGCTACCTCATCGGCGGCATTCCGAACAACCTCGGTCAGGGAGCGCGCTTCACTGACAGCGAATGGTTCATCATCGAGGGCGACGAATACGACACCGCCTTCTTCGATAAGCGCAGCAAGTTCGTGCATTACCTGCCCGAGGTGGCCCTCATCAACAACCTTGAGTTCGACCATGCCGACATCTTTGAGAGCCTGGAGCCCATCCAGACGGCCTTCAAATACTTCATCCGGCTTATCCCGCGCAACGGCCTGCTGTTGGCCAACGGCGACGACGCGAACTTGGCCCCGCTGCTCAACGTGACGCATTGCCCGGTGAAGCGCTTCGGACTGGGCGAGGGCAACGCGGTCCAGGCCTTCAACATCCGCTATGGGCCGACGGCGACTGAGTTCGAGATTCCCAGCTTCAAGTTCCACACCAACTTCATGGGGGAAATCAACGTGCGCAACGCGCTGGCGGTCATTGCGTGCGCCAAGCATTGCGGCCTAAAGAACCATCAGATTCAGTCCGCCTTCGACACCTTCAAAGGCGTCAAGCGCCGGATGGAAGTGCGCGGCATTGCGGGCGGGGTGACCGTGGTGGACGACTTCGGCCATCATCCCACGGCGATTCGCGAGACCTTGCGCGCGCTGCGGATCAAGTATCCCACGCAGAAGGTCTGGGCCATCTTCGAGCCCCGCACCAACACAACCCGCCGCAACATCTTCCAAGCCGAGCTGGCCAGTGCCTTCGCGGACGCCGATGCGGTGGTCGTCGCGCAGATCGCCCGCCTGGAATTGTTGGCTCCCGAAGAACGGCTCGATCCTGCGCGCCTGATGCTGGACTTGAAAGCCCTGGGCAAAGAGGCCGCCTACTTGCCCGACGTGGACGCCATCGTCGCCTACGTCGCCCAGGGCGTGCAAGGGGGTGAAGTGGTGATCGTCTTCAGCAACGGCGGCTTCGGCGGGATTCACGGGAAGCTGATCGAGCGCCTGGGCCGGCGCTAAGAGTCCGCTGAGGCTGCCTTGTTGCAGACTCTGCACCGAACCTGCCCGAGGCTAACGCACGAGAGTCATGGGAGAGTCCGGGGAGGCTTTGGCAACACAGCGATGCGCGGTGCTCCATTTTTGTGCCGTGGGACCCGAACTCCTCTGTTGCATTGATTTCAAGAACCCTGTATATGCGCGGCCACACAAGTTAATTCCGACGGCATAATGACCATGAAAACACATTTCCTCTCGTTCGGCCTCACGCTCGGTTTGTGCGCGCAAGCGCTGGCCCAGCTTTCACCCGGCAACCCGCTTACGGGCCTTGAGAAGCTCAAGGACTTTGAGACGATGCGTGCCTCGTCATCAGACCCCAACTGGCGCAACGGCAACGCGGACGCGCGGCCGATTGAGCCCGGCGGCACGCTGGAGCTGGCGAACCTCAAGGGGCCGGGCATGATCGTTCACTTCTGGAACACGATTGCGCACCAGGCGCCCTATTACTCGCGGTTGATGACGCTGCGGATTTACTGGGATGACGAGAAGAACCCCAGCGTGGAGTGCCCGATTGGGGATTTCTTCGGCATTGGCCATGGGCTGGACAAGCCATTTGTTTCTCTCCCTATCAAGGTCTCGTCCGATGGGCGCGGGCGCAACTGCTACTGGCCGATGCCCTTCCGCAAATCCGCCCGCGTGACGGTGACCAACGAGAGCGACAAGCGGTGCGACGCATTCTACTACTACCTGGACTGGCAAAAGCACAAGTCGCTGCCCAAGGACACCGCCTACTTCCACGCGATGTATCGGCAGGAGTATCCGTGCGTGATGGGGCGCAATTATCTCATCGCCGACCTCGTGGGCCGCGGGCATTACGTCGGCACCGTGCAGAGCGTGGTGAACATGTCTTCAGGCTGGTATGGCGAGGGCGACGATTTCTTCTTCATCGACGGCGAAGTCGAGCCGAGCCTGCGGGGCACGGGCACGGAGGATTACTTCTGCGACGGCTGGGGTTTCCGCCAGCATGACGGGCCGTTCTACGGCGTGCCGCTCTGGGAAGGCTACGCGG
>OCZT010005690.1_pt1 | contig 12405 bp, 10 predicted proteins | sample 1539031 | NCBI WGS metagenome assembly OCZT01 (sample SAMEA3539308, study PRJEB22396) | soil metagenome | biome: tundra; feature: field; material: soil | place: USA | collected 2010-05 | depth 0.15 m
GACGCTCTTCCGATCTGCGTTTGTTGGAATTGACCCCGAATCCGATGGCTTGAAACGCGCCCATCGCATGGGAGTGCCCGTCACCGACCGCGGTGTTCAGGGTCTGGTTGCGATGCGGGAGTTTGACGACATTAGGATCGTGTTCGACGCCACTTCCGCCAAAGCCCATACACACCATGACGCGGAACTGCGCGGCCTTGGGAAGCAGCTTATCGACTTGACACCGGCTGCGCTGGGGCCCTACGTGGTGCCGGTAGTGAACCTCGGTGAGCATCTGCATGCGCCCAATCTGAACATGGTGAGTTGCGGCGGCCAGGCGACGATTCCCATGGTCGCCGCCGTGAACCGCGTGGCCAAAGTGCACTATGGGGAGATTGTTTCGAGCATCGCCAGCAAGTCGGCCGGGCCCGGAACTCGCGCCAACATCGACGAATTCACCCAAACCACGGCCCGGGCGATCGAGCGTGTCGGCGGAGCATCCAAGGGCAAAGCCATTATCGTGTTGAATCCGGCCGAGCCCCCGCTGATCATGCGCAACACTATCTTCTGCCTGAGCGACGACGCAGACACCGACGAAATCGAGCGTTCGATCGAGCAGATGGTTAAGGAAGTCAGATGCTACGTTCCCGGTTATCGGCTAAAGCAGCGCGTGCAGTTCGAGCGCATCGGAACACCCACGAATCCGGTGCAGATTTCCGGAATGGGGATGTTTCACGGCATAAAGACGTCAGTCTTTCTCGAAGTTGAAGGCGCAGGACACTATCTTCCGAAATACGCAGGCAATCTCGATATCATGACCTCCGCCGCACTCCGCACTGCGGAGTGCCTCGCGCAAGCCAAGCCGAACTGACAATCGGAGATTTTCCATGAACCAAACCCGACTTTACATACAAGACGTCACGCTGCGCGATGGGATGCACGCCATCCGGCACCGCTATTCGATCAACCAGGCAGTTCAGATTGCGACCGCCCTGGACGCCGCCGGTGTCGACGCGATCGAGATCAGCCACGGAGACGGACTCTCGGGCTCGAGCTTCAACTACGGCTTTGGCGCGCACAGCGATGTGGAATGGATTGCGGCGGTCGCCGAAAGCGTGAAGCGCGCGAAGGTCACGGTGCTGTTGATCCCCGGCATCGGCACGGTGGAGGATCTGCACTGCGCTTATCAGGCCGGGGCCCGGTCCGTGCGCATTGCCACGCATTCGACGGAAGCCGACATCGCCAGGCAGCACATGGAGTATGCACGCGAACTCGGCATGGATGTAGCGGGTTTCCTGATGATGGCTCACATGACCCCTCCACCGGAGCTCGCAAGGCAGGCGAAACTGATGGAGTCCTACGGCGCGCATTGCGTGTATGTGGTCGATTCCGCGGGCGCGCTGCTGATGCACGAGGTCGCGGAGCGGTTTACAGCATTTCATGACCTGCTTGATGCGCGCACGCAAATGGGGATGCATGCTCATCACAATCTTTCGCTCGGCGTGGCCAATACGATTGTCGCAATTGAGCATGGTGCGACGCGCGTGGATGGGTCCCTGGCCGGGATGGGGGCGGGGGCCGGAAATGCTCCCCTCGAAGTATTGATCGCGGTTCTCAACCGGATGCATGGGAACCACGGATGCGACCTGTTTGCGCTGATGGATGCCGCCGAGGATCTGATTCGGCCGATTCAGGACCGCCCGGTCCGTGTAGACCGCGAGACGCTTTCGCTCGGCTACGCTGGAGTCTATTCGAGTTTCCTGCGCCACGCTGAGGCTGCGTCCGCGCGGTACGGCATCGACACGCGCGATATTCTGGTGGAGCTAGGCCGGCGGCGAATGGTGGGTGGGCAGGAAGACATGATTGTGGACGCGACGCTCGATCTGATCAAGGCCCGCGCCGCGAACGAAGCGGCACCCACTTCTTCCTCCCGATGAAGATCCCTTGGCAGAGGAACATCCGCGTCGCGATGGCGGAAGCCCAGCGGCTGCGGCGGTCGGTCCTGTTTTACTTCACATCTCCGAGCTACCGGAACCATCATGAATTGCTGGACCGGCACTCTCCTTCGCACGAGGAAGTTTTGCGTTTCATTGTGTGCACTTATATCGCGATCCACGCCGATGTCGCGCGGGATCCCGAGTAGTGCGCCCATTTTCGAATCGGCTCCACTCCCACGACTCCAATCCTGGAGCCGAATGGCAGGCAGCGATGCCGCATCCAGGGTAATATGCCCCGGCAAGAACTGCGCGCGCCGAAAACTTCAACTTGTCACGAGCAATCGAAACTCAGATGAAGCCCGGTGCACCGTCAGGGTCGAACGAGAAGCCCCGATGCCATGGTCTTGGAGGCATCCGCTTGAATGCTTCCTCATCCATCTCATAGCCCCAGCCCGGCTTATCCGGAATTGCCAGATAGCCGTCCTTGGCCACGATGGTATCGCCCTTGATCAGATCCTTTCGGGGTGATTCGTCATCCGGATGGTATTCGAGGATGAGGAAGTTTGGCGTGGACGCGGCGAAGTGGATGTTTACCATAGTGGCCAGCGGACCCAGCGGGTTGTGGGGCGCCACTTTTACATATTGTGATTCGGCAATCGCAGCAATCTTCTTCTCCTCCAGCATTCCGCCGGCCAGGCAGATGTCCGGCTGGATGATATCAGCCGCCTTCGCTTCGAGCAGTTGCGCGAACTGGAACTTAGTATACAATTCCTCGCCGGTAGCGATCGGTATGCTGACTTTACGCCGCAGTTCGGCCATGAGTTCCATGTTCTCCGGCCGGAGCACCTCCTCGAAGAACAACGGCTTGACAGACTTTAATGCGTCACACATCGCATACGCTACATACGGCTCGAACACTCTGGCATGAGCGTCGAAGCATAGGTCAACATCCGGCCCGACCGCCTTACGGAGAGCCTCGGCTCTTTGACCGAAGTTGCGGACCGTGGTGTTAAACGATACTCCGTTCGTAAAACCAAGAGTGGCTTTGAGCGCCGTATAGCCGTATTTCCCGATCAATTGTTGGGCCTGATCGGGAGAGTTGGCGGCCTGGTAACAGCGAATTTTTTCCCGACACTTGCCGCCGAGCAGCATATAAACGGGCAAACCCGCAGCTTTGCCCGCGATGTCCCACAGCGCGTGCTCGATGCCGCTAATCGCCGCGTTGACCACGAGGCCGCCCGGGAACCGCGTAAAGTTGTACATGGTGGCCCACAGATACTCGACGTTCCGGGGATCCTTTCCAACCAGCCAGTCTTTAAAATCTCTCACGGTCGCAACCGTCGCTTCGTCGGGTCCGGCCGAGTATGCCTCCCCCCAACCGTGGATTCCCTGGTCCGTGGATACCTTCACGTAAACATAGTTTCGCCCTGCGTATACAACAAACGCCTGGACGTCCGTGATTTTTAACTGGGGTTTGCCAGTATAGCGCGGCGAAGGCGGCTCCACCGTATTCTGCCTTGAGCCGCTGCCACCCTGCTGCGCGGCATCGGCTTGGAGCGAGAGGCCTATACCGGCGGTCGCTGCAAAAAATTCTCGTCTTTCCATTGTCATTCCCCTTGGAACCAAAACAATTTCCTTAACCATAGATGCCGGAATCCGCAACGCGTCAGCCGGCTCATGATCCTGGAGATCTAGGAGCGTGCCAACATCCAAAATGCCGCCGACCGAGAATCAATAACTTACGTACAGAATACAACAGTGCTCGCTCATAGGCTATTGATTCTACGTTCGACCAACCCTACTTCCGCTAACCTCCTAACCACGTAGTCCGGGATCACGAATCGACGGACTTGGTCAGAACACCAACCTCAGGCCAACCTGAATGTCCCGTGGCGTGCCTATTGCGTTTGTGATAGTCCCCACGCCCGGTTGGCCGATTGTCGCGTTGGGCAAATCGAACTGCGGGTGATTGAGTATGTTGAACAACTCTCCGCGGAGCTGTAAGCGGACTCGCTCCGTAATGGCGTAATCCTTGAACAAGGAAAAATCCAAATTAGTACGGTGCGGCCCCCGCAGGATGTTTCTTCCCGCATCGCCATACGTATACTGAGCCGGTGTGGCCCACACCGCTCCCGGCACATTGAAGGAAGTGTTGAACCAATCGTTAATGGTTGGATTCGGGAGCGTCGCACTTACACCTGACACTATGTTGGGCCGACTCGATGTACCGGTATTGGTCACCGAATTAGCGAGTACCGGCGTAAAGGGAAGTCCTGTCTGAGCTGTAACGATCAGGTTTACCTGCCAGCTACCGAAGGCCTTATTCACCCACGATTTCCCAAGGTCAAACCGCCTCCCTTTTCCAAATGGCAGGTCGTAGTTTACGGTCTGCGTGAACCTGTGCCTGATGTCAAAAGAACTGCTGGCGAAATCCAGGGAACGGTAGCGCGGATCCTGCGGGATCGGTCCGTCCGCTCCGCCACCCTCCTGCAGCGGGACATCGTCAATCGAGTGCGAGTAAGTGTAAGCACTCAGGAGGCTCAAGCCGGAAGAGTATCGCTTTTGCACGGTCACCTGCAAAGAATGATACGCCGAGAGTCCGTCGGTGGCGGCATAACTGTCGCCCGACACGCCCGGCGCGATGGTGTACAACAGTTCACGAGGTCCTATCGCGCCAGGCCCCGGGACCGGCTGATTGATGTTGTATGTAATATCCAGATTCCGGCCCAAATTGCCGAGATAGGAAGCTTTTAAAACGACGTTAAAGGGTAACTCACGCTCGACGCCGAAATTGAACTGCTCCGCGTACGCGCTCTTGTAATTGGGTGGAATGCTGTACCAACTTCCCGTGGGATTACTCACGATTGAAGCGACATTGAGTGTAGGGTTTGGCGGCAGGCCCCCCGCGACCGTGGCGTAAGTTGATGAAAGCTCGTTTACTACGGGCGTGGTGGTCGCACCGAATGGTAACTGCCGATGCATTCTGTAAAGCGCCCCACCGTTCCCGGCTGCATTGTAAAAGATCCCGAAACCACCGCGTAACACGGTCTTCTTGTCTAACTGATAAGCGAATCCGAAACGCGGAGCGAATAACTTATGCTGAGCCAATACGCCGACATTCGCGTTCGAGTTTAAACCGGCGATGAGCACCTTGCCAGTTTGGGTATCGAAATTGGCAAAGCGGTTATCTACTTCGACGGGGGGCGGCAGATACTCCCAGCGGAGTCCGAGATTGAGGGTGAGACGGCTCGTCACTTTCCAGTCATCCGCCACGTATGTGCCAAGTTCCAGAACACGGGTGCCGGCCCAGGCCAACTGAAAAGCCTGGCTGATGCTTCCGGGCACCCCGAGCATAAAGCTTGCCATCGCGTTGCCCGTATTACTGGGGGAGTTCGGATTGTTGTCGAAGGTGCTGTCAAAGCTAAAAGCACCATTACCTGAGTTATCCTGGAAGTCGATAATCTGACGCCGAACTAAGCTGACACCCCACTTGAGGGTGTGCCGACCCAGCATCTTAGTGAAGTTGGTAACTGGATTGAACGTGTTCTCGTAGCGGATTGTGGGAATCGCGGCGGGTCCGCCGATCCCGGTGTATCCGGAAATCGAAAAGATAGGAAAGCCGAGTGATTCAGGCTCCTGGTTTGAGTTCGGCACGCCCAACATTTGCCCAAGGCCCTGTCCGCTGGTGGGCGCCGTTGCATCTACGTTACGCATGGCAAAGCGCGAATATCCCATGCGAATATCAACCAGAAATGTCGAACTGAACAGGTGGGTCCACGCAATGACGTTATTGTAGTTGCTCATGGGCGCACGGCCGGCATAATTGGTGCTATTGCCCAGGCTCACCGGTATCGAGAGGCCGGGAACATTGCGGAACCCGAATGTGGAGGGCGTGCTTGTTAACGTGTCCTGCCTGGAGAAGCGGCCAAAGATAGTATCGTTGGCGCTCAGATTCCAGTCGATACGCCCATCACCCTGGTCGTAGTTCTGTCCCAGCACCGGGTTGGTAAACTGGTTGTTAGTCAATGAGGGCAGCGTGGGAAGCGGGTAGGCCTGAATCACGCGGGAAGTAACGGGATCGAACCTGCTGGCGGGAATGATATTCCCGGGAAATGGCAGCCGCGTGTAGCCGCTCGCGGTCGCTGGCGTTGCAGTCAGACTGGCCGGATCGTAAATCTGATTCGCGATGCCGCTAAAGTCGCCCTGGCGTTCAGCGGCTGTCGGGACGGTGTTTACATCCGTAGTCGTTCCCTGCAGCTTGCGAAAGCCTTCATAATCGCCGAAAAAGAAAACCTTGTTGTGGATAATTGGCCCTCCCACGCTGCCACCAAACTGGTTTTGGCGATACTCTGGTTGCGGAGTACCCGCTGCGTTGAAGAAGTTCCGCGCGTCAAAATCATTGTTGCGGACAAGCTCGAACGCACTGCCGTGATACACGTTCGTACCGCTCTTGGTGATCACGTTGACCGTCGCGCCGGAATTGCGCCCCTGTTCGGCCCCGAACAAGTTCGTCTGGATCTTAAACTCCAGGATGTCTTCCACGGTAGGCCGCAACGTAATCAGTGCATTCCGGCGGAAGTTATCGTCCACGCCGTCCAGCAAGTAATCGTTGGACATCTCGCGGTTGCCGTTCGACATGAGTTCGGCGCCGGGACGCGGGTCGTCTGGACGTGTACCGCTGCCGATGGTGCCGCTGGGCCCAAAGCCCACGCCGATCACGCCAGTTCCAAGAATCGCGAGCTGGGCGAAGTTGCGGCCGTTCAGAGGCAGATCGCTCACGGCTTTCGTCTCGATCACTTGTCCGACCTCGGATGTGCTCGATTCGAGGAGCGCCGCGGCTGTGCTAATAACTTCGACATTTTCGCTGACCGCTCCAGGACGCATCGAGACATCCACTCGCGCAACCTGGTTGACCTCGAGCCGGATTCCCGCCTGCGTGACCTGGGCAAAGCCCTCCTTTTGAAGCGTCAACTTGTAGGCCCCCGGCTGCAGCGTTGTGAACTCGTAGATGCCCGATTCGTTGGTTGCACCCTCGCGCTGGGCTCCGGTTTCTGTGCTGGTTAATGTGACTTTAGCGCCCGGCATCACTGCGCCGCTCGAATCTGTTACGGTTCCTGTCAGGCCCGCAGTAGTCTGTGAGAATATTGCGAGCGGCAGGATCATAAGACACAATGCGCAAATAAACAAACGAAAAATAGCGCCTGGATGTTGCAAAAAATGACTACTTCTTCCTGTCGTCATACTGCCTCCTTTGGTGGGTCTGGTGAACTTAGTCATGGCACAGCCGGCAGGCTGTTTCCTTCGGGTACAGTAGGTCTGCCTTTACCGTCGATCCATGAGCGTTGTGACACATTCCGCACTGGCTTAAAGTGTCGTCGTTATGGGTGTGAATCTTGGCGAAAGCGTCGCGTTGGTGGCAATCGAAACATCCGCCTTTAAATCGGAGCCGTCCATTCTGACGTACGTCGTGACACTGGGTGCATTGCACGCCGGGAATCGCCGGATGCTGGTGAAACAGCGCGAAGCCAGCGGGAGGGTTCGCGCCTGCGAAAAACCGGATTTCTCTTTTTCCGCCTTCCCACAGCAACGTGAGAGAGTGTATCCCGGGACCCACCTTGAGCACTGCGTGAAACACATTGGGAAACGGCTGTTCGGCGAGAATTGACTGGCCGTCTAGCTGGAGCTTGCCGGAGGGCGCGGTAGCGATGATATCGGCCTGGCTGTTGGTCAGCACCGCACCGTCCACCGGGCGCATAATTTTCCCCTCCCCTTCGTCCGCCGCGGAAAGAAATCCGCACATCAGCCCCACAAACAGAACCAACGCGGCCGGAACCGCGAGGGAAGGTCTCATTTGTCAGAGCTGCCCCGTTGACGAATGCGTACGTAAGAGCGATCGATTTCCGAAATCGTAGCCACTCCAGCCATCCCCATATCCATCCCCAATTCGGCGCGCATGATCTCGATAACTCGCGCCACGCCGCGTCGTCCGAACGCGCCTAAACCCCACAAGTAAGGACGGCCGATGCCCACTGCCGTAGCACCCAGCGCCAGTGCCTTGAACACGTCCGTGCCACGGCGGAAACCCCCATCCACCAATACCGGTATTTTGCCGCCGGCCGCTTGCACGCATTCGGGTAACGCCTCGATGGTCGCTCCCACCTGGTCCAGTTGCCGCGCACCGTGGTTCGAAACGATCACGCCGGACAAGCCGCTTTTCACGGCGCGTTCGGTATCCTCCGCAGTCATGACTCCTTTCACCAAGACGGGCAGATTGGTCGCTTCGCGCAGCCGCTGCAGGCTGTCCCACTGCGGAGTAGGGAAGGGCCGCGGCTTCGGGAAGTCGCCCGTCGCCCATATAATATCGTTGGGGCTGTATGCCAGCTTGCCTGCTGCGTCCCGCGGAACGCCGTTGCCCTGACACCAGTTGCGGACCAAACCGTTATGAATGCTTCGCTCGCGATGGGATACGTGGTATATGTCCACGGTCACCGAAATGGCCGAGCATCCCTGGTCCTGAAGTTTTTCGCCGAACGACACCATCTGGCTCTTCGTGCGGAGCTCAGTCGCGGTAGTGTACTGCCACCAGACCTTCGGGCCTTTGCCGGAGGCCAGGACGCTACCGATCCCGCCACCCGTGATCATCATCGTGTTGGAGGAGCCCGCTCCGAAGGCCGTCTCTTGCTCTCCGTCGTGGAAGAAGCAGTTCTTACCGCCGGTCACGGAGATGTAGATCGGATGTTCGAGTTTTTTGCCGAAGAGCGTCGTGGAAACATCGATCTTACTGACGTCGTACTGCAAGAAATGCGGCCGGATAATGATGTTATTAAAGCGGCTGCGGTTGTCCTGGAGGGCGACTTCGTCGTCCGATCCCTCATCCATATAGTCCCAAGCGAGCGGATCTAACTTTGCCTTCGCCAACTTGGCGAAATCAAAAACATTCGCCGGCTCAAGCAGCGGGTCAGCGGCTTCGCTGAACTTGTGGTCGGCTTTCAAAAGCGGGGATGCGGCGAGGAATTGTGCGAATTGCAGAACCGCCCGGCGTCTGGTCAACATGGACATGCAAGGGATTTTATCACTGTGCCGCATGTTCGTCAATAGTAAATCATAGAGTATAGCGCTAAGCGTTCCAAAGATAAAACCCGCATCCACACAAGATAACGGGCTCAAGAATAACGTTGATAGCGACAATCTAAAATTTGTAGCTCTTGGATTATTTGGGGCGGAGTTGGACGCGGAGCCGACGCAGCCGCCACCGGGCTCGGATCTACGAAAATCCTACAAATAATTGGTTATTAAAGACTTATGTGAGACTTGTATACGGTCAACATCGGCCTAACCCTTCTGATAGATCATAGTGAAGACGCTAGAAGACGCTAATCGATATCCCGTTCCGGGTTGAATCTAGAATCTCTGTGGCGTTCAACCTTCCCCGACAAGAAAATTCCAGGCGGCTCACGATTGATACTCGCTAACTAGCTCCTGAGAGGAACACTACGTTTCTGTTCCAAGTTCTTGACAGGTTAAAAACGATGATATATGATATACTCCTCGCTGGATACTTATGAATCCGATCAATCGTCGGCTTTTTCTGAACTCGCTCCTCGCTCCCTGCTCATCGCTCCTCATCGGCAAGTTAGCCGCCCAAGGGCGAGTGCCGACCCACCGCGCCAAGGTGACCCGGCTGTTCCGGTCCCCTGACGGCTACCCAAACGCGCTCGAATCCACCCCTGAAGGCCTATGGGTAGGTGAACAGATAACCGACCGCGCCTACCTTCTTGATTGGAAAACCGGCGAGGTGCTCAAAAAAGTGGAGACCGAATCGTCGAACACGAGCGGGATCGCCTATGGAGGAGGTTATCTCTGGATGGCGGCCAACGGAGGTCCCCTTGGTCGCTTGCCCCGCCCCGATGAACTCAAGTACGGCCGCGTTGTGAAGGTCGATCCGGAAACCGGCCGTACCGTCGGGCTGTACAAGGTGCCGGATGAGGGCGGCGTGCATGGACTCGTTTACGCGGACGGGTCGCTCTGGATGACCTGCTTCAAATGGAATGTGATTGCGCGCATAGATCCGCAGACCTTTACCGTCGTCGAGAAGTTTCCGCTCCAATTGACGAGGCCGCACGGCTTAGGCTGGGATCCTCCTGGCATGTGGGTCGGTTATTCGAACGACTACGTCTTTCTCAAACAAGACATCAAAGATGGCCATGTTCTCGAAGTAGTAACCCTGCAAAAGGGCGTTGACCCGGATCCCCATGGAATGGACGTGTACCTGGGCAAGATGTATTACTGCGATGCTGGCATTGCTCCTCCCGGAGTTCCCAGCGGAAGCGCCGGCGCTGGATACATTTATCGGATGGATTGGTAGTTTGCGGCTGAGCAATCGATCGCTTGGTCTCGGGTAGACCTAACGGAGGCAGAATGACTTGTATGATTCGAGCCATAGAAACGCTCCTCAATAATTTCGAGCACGGGATTCTCAACCGGCGCCAACTCGCCCTTTCCCTAGCTGCGTTGGTTAGCACTGCTCAGGCGGCGCCCAAAGAGACGGAACTCAGCGCTGTTACTATCAACCACGTCACGGTCCGGGTCCCCGATCTTCACCGCACATCTCGCTTCTACCAGGAACTCTTCGGCATGCCCCTGAAACAGCAGTCGGCGAAGACCCATATTCTCGGCGTCGGGAACTCCTTCTTTGGTATCGAGCAGGGCGACAGCAAGACGGCGGTAGTCGATCATTACGACTTCGGAATCTCCGGCTTCAACGCCGACGAAGCTCGCGCGAAGCTGAGAAAGCTGAACTTGAAAATCGCTGACAATAATTCGAAGGAATCTTTCAAGTTCCACGATCCGGACGGATTTCAGATTCAACTGAACGCACCCGCTTACGTGGGCCACGTAAGCTGACCATGGAGTCAGATGCAGCGGATTGGATGGAGGAGATGTTGGTAGCGCCGAGCGCCGGATCTTATGGACAGGCACCAGTCTCTCTGGCTTGCATCGGGACGGCCAACAGATCAAGCTGGAGATCGGCGGAAAGTTGCTCAACGTACTCAATCACCCGCAGTTCGATTTGCCCGCCGCGACAAGGGGAAACTATCGCAGACGTAATAGGCACCCCAGGGGATATTCAGGTTGGCATTCTAACCGGGTCCGTCAATTCTTGATCGAGAAAGGAAAATCCTATGGCGAATATCAATAAACGAGAATTTCTGGCTGCAAGCATCGGTGCGGGCCTGGGCTTGACCGGGATGCGCAAGGCATTTGCGCAGCAAGGCTCGGCCGCCCCGTCGAGCGTCGTCGGCGGACAGTCGGCAGGGAATGGGCGAACTCCATCGCGAAAGGCGAAAACAACGAAGCTGTTCAAGAGCCCTCCTGGCTTTCCCAACGGGATTGCCGTCACTCCGGAGGGCCTTTGGATTGGCGAACAAAAGCTCTCCGGCCAGCAGGCCGTCCAGTATCACTTGCCGGAACCGAAGGATCTGACCGAAAATGCCTGGCTGGTCGATTGGAACGGCAAGGTGCTGAAGACGGTGGCGACACAATCCAGGAACACCAGCGGGATGGCCGTCGGAGGCGGTTATGTCTGGATGTGCGCCAATGCGCCTCCGGAGGGTGTTTTTCAGGTGGACATGGACTCCAAACAGGTGAGCCATCGCCAAATCCCGCTCGGCCTGGCGGAAAATGGAGGCGGATGCCATGGCGCGATGTGGCACGACGGGAAGCTCTGGATCGCATCCCTTCGGCTGCGCGGAATTATTCGAGTCGATCCCGTTTCATGGCAACCGGAATTCATGATCCCGTTCTACCAATCTCCGGAAAAGCCGCGATATCACGGGATCGCGTGGGACAATGGCGCCATCTGGCAAATCATTGGCAACGACTGCAAACGCTATGGCGATTACCAGCCTGGACTTGTGAAGTACGATCCTGCAACCGGTAAGGTGCTCGAGACGGTCGACTTTCTGCCCAATTCTGCTGATCCTCACGGCCTCGCGATGCATGACGGGGCCCTGATCAGTTGCGATGCCGGCATTCATCCCGGCTGGCCGAATAACGATAGTCCGACGAGCGGCTGGATCTTTCGGATCGACTTGATTTGAAAGCGGTGGGCCTCGACTGAGAAGCGGAGATTTCACTGCCGGCAGGGCGAGATTTTAGGAGGTGGTGATCCACGTTCGATAATCTTGTAGCACTCTTAAAGTTCAGCCGCCTGACGTGGCGACATTATCGGCAACTTCCTCGAACGCCGGTTCGGGGCCACGCGAGAAAAATGTAACTCCATCTGAACAGACGTGCGTTCAACCGCTGAGGTGTCGCTGATCGCCCGCAGCACAGTCAACTCACCGAACACCGTTCGCGGCATTTCAGGAAAGCTCCGAGCCAAGCGCCGAAATCTAAGAACGGAGTCTGAGCCCAAGACTAGAGCTGTTTCATAGTTTCTATAGACCTGGAATGTAGGGCGGCCAATCTTGGCTGCAGCCTGCTTTCA
>OCZT010005691.1_pt1 | contig 12405 bp, 9 predicted proteins | sample 1539031 | NCBI WGS metagenome assembly OCZT01 (sample SAMEA3539308, study PRJEB22396) | soil metagenome | biome: tundra; feature: field; material: soil | place: USA | collected 2010-05 | depth 0.15 m
ATCTACACTCTTTCCCTACACGACGCTCTTCCGATCTCCCAAATCGGATCATCGCCGAATTCAGACCAGAGGGAACCCTCCGATAGCCCCTACGGCGCAATACAGGAAAGGGGTCAAAAAAAACGACGGTCATTCGTCGTAGCAGCTTATCGGGATCTGTGACCGACCGGTCCACTATCACCAGGTCCCCATCGTTAGAAATCCACGGATCGCGTTTGGCGCACTTCAAACACACTATAGAAGCTGGATGCGAGAAGCGTTCGGCCGGCAGAGAAACGCTCTCATCTTCGGTTTCAAGAAGCTCGCCATGTTCATCAACACTGAGTTCGCGAATGACAGGAATGCGAAGAGCCTGACCTGACTCCCAGGGATTGGTCCGCAGCCGAACTTCTTCACTAAGATCGGCTTTGAGCGCCTCCAAATCGACGCCTGCCTTGCGCCAAAACCACACTCGACCTTCCGCGGTAAGCGCAAGTCTCCCCATCTCCAGCAGCTTTTCGACAGTAGGCTGCTGTCTCGCGCCGTTTTCCCACGCCACCACCTGGGTTCGGTTCACACCCAATTTCTCTGCAAACTGCACCTGGAGGAGCCTCAGCCCGTTCCTCAGCTCCTTAATCCTGCCTGCAAGAACCGGATCAGAAGTTTCCATGCGGATTCTCTTTCTCCTTTCGCTTGACAGCTCATCCATGTATATGTACGATACACAGTGAGGAACTGTGAGATACTTCAATAGCACGCAAAATGAACGGACAACTTGCGCCAGCTTCACAGGTCGGCCAGAAAGAGGATTGCTTGCGAAACTTAAATCGCCCACATCAACCCGTAGAAACCTGTTGGACTCGGCAGGACGTATGACAATCATTCCAGCCAACTACATTGAAACCGGCGTCCAACGCTTCAAGGGTAACCCTTTCATCGAGGCCATGCCACCGCTCGAACGTTCAAAACGCGAATTCGTCACCAGCCTTTCGCATTATCCTCAAAAACCAACAGATGCAAGCCGTCGTGCCGGAGAGATCGTGAGGACCATGGAGATGTCGATACTCAATGACGTGGTCTATCCGTTCCCGGAGTACCAGATGGCGGGGATAGCCCTAACCACTATCATGCGTGACTCTTACGTAGCACGCAACCCACGCAACTCCCTCGATCTGCAGCGCCGGCATGCTCTTGCCGCAGGTGGTTCGGATGGACTCCCATTTCCTGCTGACTGGAAATCGTCAGCCAAGGGTCATTTCATGATAGGTGTTAGCGGTGCGGGCAAGACGACATTCGTAGATGCATTCCTGCTTCGGTATCCCCAAGTCATTCAACACAGCCAGTACAAGGGTAAAGAAATGAAATGTTTTCAGGTTCTTTACTTGGTGCTGCGGGTACCACACGATGGAACACTTAAGAGCTTATGCCTCCAGTTCTTTGAGGAGATCGACAGAATTCTCGGTTCGGACTACACGCGCCAGGCACGGGCGCGTGCCAGGATTGCTCAAATGGTGCCGCTGATGGGTCAAGTTGCGACAGCGGTTTCGTTGGGATTCCTCGTTGTTGACGAGGCGCAGAACCTTCGAAACGCCAGAGGAGGAAACGCTGAAAGTGTTCTGAACCTATTCAGCGAAATCATTGAGCGACTCGGCATCAGCCTGCTGGTGCTGGCAACTCCCGCCGTGCAATACGTATTGGGAAAGAGTGTCAGGAATGCCAGAAAGCTTGCCTCTTATGGAGAAACGGTCATACGTCCTATGGCCAAGAATGACCCTCAATGGGAAGAATTTTGCGACACGTATTGGGAATACACCTTTGTGAAGAGGCACGGAAAGCTCGACAAGACTGTACGCGATGCTTGGCATGATGCATCAGCAGGCAATGCAGCATTTGCGGCGGCGGCATTTATTCTCTCCCAAAGAAACGAAATCGGGGGGCGGGAGATTGTCGATGCTACGGCATTCAGGCATACAGCCATTACGGATATGGCCTTTCTTCAACCTGCAATTGCAGCCTTGCGTAGCGGCGATGCTGACAAACTAGCCTATTTCGATGACCTTCTCTTTAGCGAAGAATATCGTGATCTCCGCAAGCAACTGGGTGCAAACGAGGTGCAATCGAAAACGTCGCACGTTGAAGAGTTCGATAACTTCCACAGCGGCAATCGTGCGCCCGGCCGAACACGTCGCCAAGCAAACAAATCAACAGGCCGCGCAAAAGAGCCGTTCGACGGTGAATTGCCCATGGAAGATCCTTTGGTCATGGAAGGCAAGTCGTGAACGCGTCCCCGAACCCCAAATCTCAAGCGGCGGGAATCTCCTATATGCCACAGATGCTCCCCGACGAACTGCTCTACTCCTTGCTAGGCCGGTTGGTCGCATGCAATGCGCTTGGCAACCCGCGGGACTATCTAAGGCTAATCTTTGGAACGAAGGATCTTCTCCCATCAATCGACCTCCCTACATCGATTGAGTCGCTGCACCGCCGATTGGGGTCGTTTTCGCCGAGCGATTCGGCGGAAGGAATTATCAACTCTTTCACAATCTATCCGTATCACCGGCCATTCCTGACGATTGAGCGCCACCAAGCTGTTCAACAGATTCTGCTTCATGGGGGTGGAAAACGCCTCAAGACTCTCTTGGGTAGGGTTGCAAACCGGTTTGGCGCCAATCCTCCTCTTCAATACTGCGTGAAGTGCGTTGACGAGGCCATTGCTTGCCATGGGATGCCTTACTGGCGAAGAATGCATCAGCTACCAGGTGTAATTTCTTGTGCCACCCACGGCATTGACCTGGTCTTGTTTCTGCAACCGAGCACATCCACGGATAGACAGCGCCTGTATACGGTTCCATGCTCTTCGATTGGTCGGACCCCTCCGATCAGTTCCAACCCAATGCAAAGTTGGTTTGCGGAGCTATCTCGGAATTTGCTCAATGCGGGACTGCCCGTCCTGAACCTGGAGGAGCGGCAACTCGCATACGAGAGCGCCGCAATTGCTTTAGGGTTCTGCAATAACAGGAATCGGATTAACTATGACGCCCTCGCGGCTGCCGTGCGCAACCACTATGACGACTTCGACGGATTCATTCATAGAGATCGTCTCCTATCTACACCGCTTCACCCACTTGCTTGGTTGAGAACGCTTCTCGGTCGTCCGTCGAGAGCCTCACACCCGATTTGCCATCTACTACTCATAGGCTTTCTGTTTAAGACGATCGAAGGATTTAAACAGGCGCTGCAACAGGCGGGTCAAATCGACACCCGACACGCCGACGTGCAGAGTATGAACTGCGAGAGCGGTTCCAACAAAGACCTTGAACCAACGAACGATCTGCTATTCAAGGATGTTGCCCTCTCCTGTCGTGAGGTTGCGCGAGCCATGAGCCTGTCTGTAACTACAGTAGTATTGCGCCGCCGAGCGATGGGTATACCCATTGCAGAGCGGCGAAAGAGCTTGAATCCTGCAAAACTGAAAATAATTGCGAAAGCTTTAGCAGGAGGGCTATCGCCATCTTGCATCGGCCGAAGGTATCGGGTATCAGTTGCGACGGTTTACCGGGTTCGAGCCCAATCGACGGATCTCCTGGACTCTCATCTTCGCATCCGTCAGGATCGAGAACAGCGCAAACGAAGGAGGCGCTGGCTGAAGGCCATCGAACACGGAGAGAATGTGGGAGTACGCAAAATACGATCGACCGATATGGCCACATATGCTTGGCTGTATAGGCATGATCGGACCTGGCTGCGGAAGACATGTGAGACTCTACGTTACATTCGCAAAGTCGCGCCGAGAGTTGACTGGGCCGCGAGGGATCTGGAGTTGTGTCGTCGCCTTGGAGAACTGGTAAATGATCTCCGGTTTAGACAAGATAGACCTCGAATTAGTAAGACTCTTCTGCTCCGGGCGGCCGGGGATGCGATGGTCCGGGCCAATCTCCAACGGTTACCAGAATTGATGACTTTGCTTGAGAAGCTGGTGGAGTCACCGAAAGCGTTTCAGTTATTTCGGGTTGACCGCGCCATTAGACAGCTCGCTGCGCAGGGCCTTCCAGTTCTGTACTGGCGCATACAGCGGCTGGCCGGCATTAAGACTTGGACAGAGGCATTGCAGACACATGCAGATGAAAAGGCTTCCGAATTAGCCGAGGATCTCCATTTCTGGCATCGACCATGATCAATCCATATACCTTTTATCCCTGTCCCCTACCCAGACGAAATTCTTGGCCCCTGGCTTGCTCGCATATCTCTCCACAACGGTCAGGGGGCGTGGCGGCCAATCCTAGAAGAGATTGGTTATGGATCCAGACCTGGGAAACCCGTGTTTAACATGGTGGCCTACGACGAGAGGATCTATCAGTTACTCAGAGCCCTTGGTATTAGCTATGAAAAGGCGATGATAGAGTTGACGACGTTGCCCTACTGGCTCGCGTTCGACTCGTTCAGCTTGAAAAGCGGGATGCTTCCTGGCACCAAGCATACACCGCGGCTTAGGAGTCCGAGGGGCGGTGCGACATTGGGGCTGAGCCGGAGAGGCATAGCATCGTCGAATGGCCAGTCTGTCAGTTTCCGCTACTGCCCAAAATGCTTAGGACGCGACCACACGACTAATGGGGAACCGTACTGGCACAGGGCACATCAACTGCCGAATGTATTCTTCTGTCATTACCACAACTGTGCGCTTGGGACGGCTTGTCCAGAATGCGGTCTGGGCGTCAGTCCCAAGCTGAAAAGACTAATCTCGCTTCCGCCACTGCGATGCCAATGTGGATTCGATCTGCGCAGAGTACCGCATCAGGGCTCGATACGGCGGCATATTCGAGGTTGGTCCGAGTAAGTGTGGAAGCATTAAACTCAGGTTTGCCACAATGGGACAGATCTCATGTATGTGCTTATCTGCGCTCAGCATTGTCAGCACGCGCCGGTACTTTTCCTGGAAGCTACAAGTCTGTTATCTCTTCCGCTTTTGGCGTAGCCGGGCGTCCTGGGAGCATGCTATCCGCCAGAGTACCTGGACTTGACGGCATCGACTCAACATTGCGGCTGCACAGCGCGCTTTGTGAAGCTTCGGCGCCAGATTACTGTGCCTTACTTACTGCCTTGAACATTGATTTCAATACAGCCACTCTCGGCTTTGTCAAAATGACGTCAAGCACCAGTTCAGCCGAAATATGGACTCAGGTCTCTGTCGAATCACTGTCAGTGGAATCCGCTCGCTGCGAGGTTACTGCGCGGGTGGCCAATCGTCGTCGCTGGAAAAAACTGGCATCTTATTGGTACCTCAGAATTTACGACCCGAAATGGCTCAAAGAGCAGTTTCCTCGTGCGATTCTAAGGCCATTCCTATCAATAGCTGAAGATCGAAAGAAGATTCTGGGCATCTTAAAAAGCACTTCTTTGCTACCTTTGGCGCGGACTCATAAGATTTCGAAGTCTCTTTCTGGCATACGCGCAAAATTGCGAGACCAAGAATGGCTTCGTGACAAACTTGACGAGCAGCGTGAGCGCATTAGGAAAGAGGAGGCTCGGAGCGAACATCTGCGCGATATTCGCGTTGCCTCGATAGAGGAGGCGCTTCAAAGGCTCTTGAGAGGCGAGGGAAGAGCCCCACGTAAAATCGGTCCGGCCGTGCTCACACGCGAAAGTGGTCTATCCCACAGTCAAATAGAACGCGTGATTCGATCGAGCCCTCATCTCACGAGCCTGATTCTTGCAGCAAATGCGGACAGGCGTCGCCAGGTATTGGTTTGGGGGGCGCGACAACTTCAAGCGGAAGGGCATCCACTATCAGTGTCGTCGATCTGTAAGCGGGCTGGCATTAATCATTCCAAAGGCGCCGGTCTTGCCAGGGCGATTATTGCAGAATTGGAGAGCTAGGCGGCGGCAGGCTTGACGGCCAGGATTCTCCAACGCTAGAGTGGCGAACGCGTAGACGAATATCCTGCACGGCCACGTTGAGCGAGTGGTGTTAGCTTTGGCGCCCCCCCATCCGGACGAGGGTGTCGATTGAAGCGGCCGGAGACAGTTGAAGGGTCGTCGCCGAAACAAAAGATCAGCCTCAAATTGAGAAGGTGGCTACGACGACTAACCACCACTCCAGACCCTACGACCATGACAAGAGTCCATGACAAATCACCCGCCTTTTACAGGTGTATTCGTCAGACCCATACGTTTGTCTCTGTCCTCACGGATCTTGGCCAGATTGTCAAGCTTCTGCTGTTTGTAGAAATCAAGGTCGTCCTCTGCCGCTGTCGTCTGTACATACGCTGTTTCGGAAGCGCGAGGGATTGCTTTTCCAGTCATCAGCTTCTTCATATCTGCGGTTTCCCTGTTGCGTGCTTCGAGTTGCTGCCGCTTATCCAATTGCAAGGCTGGCGCGCTTCGCTTCGTTGACCGCTTGGTGCCTGCACTCTTCGCCGTCACGCGATCAACCCTTGCCTCGTGCTCGGCGCGAGCCCACAATAGGGCGGAATTCGGTGCGAGTGCTTCCTCTTCATCAAGGGTCAATCCGGCCAACTCATTTTCCCCTCCTTCGGTGATTCTAAATTCTGCCCATTGTCCCCTGGAGGTAGGTACGAAGATGTCGTAAGGACGGGTCCTGTCAACTCGAATAGTGATCTGCTTTGGTCGAGAAGTGGACTTCTCGGCTAGGTCAAGAGCAGTCTCGTTTACGGGCAAGTATCCCCGCGTCTTATACCTGAGCATTTTGTTCGCGATACTCGCCTTGTCAACACTTAGCAAAAGCCAGCGATAGTCGTCTTCCACAAAGGGGGCGGTGCGCAGTCCTGTTATGTTCTCAAGCCCCCAAAGGTACGCCTCTTTTGGCGTCGGTGGTACGCCTGCCTGGGAGAGAATCTTCCTACGCTTGAGTGCGGTGTGTGGCCGGTTATTGTGGTCCACAATGATTTCGATCAACATTCGATATGCATCCGCCAAAGAACGCACGGCCGCAGCCGCAGCCTTGCGGGCGACACGCTTTGACTTGGGGTCCAAGGGGCGATCCGCGTATACGCCCTTCATTCCTGAGCTGGCCATCCGTCGCTTTATTTCTCGTATCATCCGTTCAACGATGGCCTTGCCATCGGGACAGAACGGAGGAAGCGGCGTCAGGTTAATTCTCAGGTCCTGAACAACGGACTGCTCCATCGACTTGCTCATGAAGTCAGAACCCCGGTCCGGGCACAGTTCCGACGGCACGCGCCCGACAGGCCAGCGCTCGTCATCAATGTCAACACCCAGTGCCCTAAAACGCGTTTTACGCGAAGTGAAAGCAACCAAGAGAGCGTGGCGCACCTCCTCATAGGATGGCGAGCGCAAAGTGATATAAACCGATACGACGAAACGGCTCCATCTGTCGATGATCAGGTAGATTGTCGGTTTCCCGACTTGGACAGGAGGATCGGTGGAAGAAACGAGATATAGGCGTCCGCCGGTTGCGTCAATCTCATATACTTCGCCGGGTCCTGCTGCGCGTAGTGAGCCCAGATATCCGCCATTGCTCTCTCTTGTGCGCAAGTTCATAGCGAGTTCTTCACTCAACTGTGCGTTGTTAGCGATGTAGTACCGATACTGCTTCGCGGTGACCGGCTCCACGCGCTTGCGAGCAGCGTAATCGGCGTAAATCGCTTCATGACGCTTGCGAAAGGGGCCTCCTAAGTATTCCTCATGGGCAGTGGTAAGGAATGTTGGCCCCCTTCGCAGACACGATTTAAGACATTCCACCATATCTGCGACATCGTCGAGATCGACGATGAAGTCGTTTGGGCCTAGTTCTTTCGCTAGTATCACCTGACGTCCGCGGCGCTTTGGCTTCTGGGGTTCTTGGTTTAAATCGTTGGCCGCGGCGGAAGAGTACGCACCCTGTCCGGGTTGGGCCCCAGGTGGCAGATGAATGAGAGCCAGTCTCGTTCCACCAAAGTAGTAGTAGCGCAAGATCATCCGGTTAAGCGTGATAAAACGAACTTGCGTTGCGTCAGCGTGCTGCCTGATGAGTGCCGTGTACCTAAAGCGAGAAAGATTGGCTTCGTTCTGAAACTGGATAATCAGCGGCTCGATAAGGCTCCAATCAGCTTGCAGCGATTGAGCCTCCTCCGATTCTGCCAACGGCGCCACAGAGAGTGCTGTTGGCAATGCAAGCCGTCCCCACGCTGAGTCGGGTTCGGCCGCAAGCTGCAGAAGTTCTCGCAGTGGCATCCGTTTTGGACGACGAGCGTAGTAAGCTTTCTCAGGCTCGCCGACCCACATGCAATAGACGCAATCGCCGAAAACGTGGGTTATACGGAGAAACCTCTTGTCTGCCTCGCGGACCTGCAAAACCAATCCGGGTGCAGGCGCTGAATTAGCCAAAGTGAGGAACTCAGGCATGGTTATTTGTCCTCCTGAGTACAAGGGGCATATTTAGGGACAGAGGGTGCTTGAGCGAAACCGCGATGCGATCACTCCACGCGCAGTATCGAAAGACATCTATTGCGAGCGGGACTGGGAAGCGCAGAACTTTGGCTGTCTCTTCGATTAAAGCCGCTAACGGGACGTTCGTGGCATATATGGCCCGAAAAGACTCCGCAAACCTTGATTCAACGTCTTCATTCGGGTCGTAGTGATGCCTGAACCAGGTTCGCATGAAGAGGAGATTGGATAGTAGCGTCCGATCGAAGTGTGAGGTGTCGACCAATGTCCAGGGAATGCCACGTTCGCGGCACCAACGATTCTCAACTTCGAGCCGCTGGCGCACTTTGGGATCTGCAGCATCTTCGGGCGTTTTGATGCTGGCAGCGCGGTACATAAGTTGATCGTCAACGGATTCTGTAATGAGAAAGTCGATGGTAAAGGGCGTAGGAAAGGAGCCCCGATACTGGTGCCGCACGCCCAATGTCGCGCAGAGTTCTATGGTTCTGTCAATATCAAAGATCGGCCAGCACTCCTGGATATCGACGGTCGACTTTTGTCGCTCCACCAAGAAGAAATACATGGTCTCCTGCTCTGACAGGAGATGGTGAGATCGCCCCACGAGGATGCCCCCGATTTGGGCCGAAGTTCCCCTGGAGGGGACATCCCGAACCCGTAACCACGGTCGGTACTCCGAACGGCTCCGGACGCCCTTGCCCTGACGAATCCACGGTCGTAGAAAAGGGGGGTATAGATCCGGGTTTGGGTTCCAATGCACTCGTTTAGTGTGCCATATTTAGGGAAAAATATCTACAATATTAGTCAATTAAAGGTAACAGTGCCTACGGTGAGATTCTTCAAGGTGGATTTTTCTTAAGGAAAAATCCACTTAAGGGGCGTGCGGTCGGGTACATCTACGCTGATTCCGCTATAGGTCTCTTACGGGATGCGGGCGGCGAGTTTTGCGGCCTGGGCAGTGGCCTGCTGGGGATCGGGCAGGTTCGCGTAACCCCCGAGATAACGCCCCTTGCGAAAGATACAGATTCCGTCCAGGTACTGCGCCTTCGCCTGGAATGCTTCGTCGCCCACCTGTGCAGGGGAAGCGCCGTCAAAGCGTTCTCGGAGTTTCTTCAGCACCTCCGCGGCGGATTCCGGCGAGGCTTCAAGCACGATGAACGCCTGGCCTTGCTTGTATTTCGCCACGTAGCCGCGCTTGAGCAGCCGCAGCCCCAGCACGCTTTCCGGGACCAGCCGGGCAGAGGCGAGGTTTTCTTTTGGGAACCACTCCAGCGCCTCGGGGGCGGTGTCCCGGCCCTCAAGCCGCTGCTCAATCCTGGCTGCGAAAGCCTTGAGAGCCGCGGTATGGTCGCTGTCCGGGCCGGCGGCGATTACCACCAGTTCGACGTAATACTTGCCCTTGGCGAAGCTGGCGCTCTGCGGTTGCACCTGTCCGCCCATCCCGATCCTGGCGATGGGCAGGCTGGGATCGCGGTTGGCGGCGAACATGCCGTATGCCGAGTCGGCATCGTTCATCTCCGAAACGTCGATCGTGAGCGTATCCCCGCCCGCCTTGCAGGTGACGCCAGCCATGCGCACGAAGCTGTATAGCAGGTAACCTTCAGCGCCGCCATCCTTGTACTCGTAGAGGTTGTCGGCGACGTACTGGCGCTTGGGCTCGGACTGTTCCCAGCCGGGCACGAGCTGGCAGTTGAGGTAGTCCTGGGCGTGTGCCGTCCCCGCCGCAAACAGAATGGTCAACAGCCAACCGGAGGCCTTCATGCGAACAATTCCTGGGCGCGCGCCATGCGGTTCGAGACCTGGACGCCGTGGGGGCACTTCACCGTGCATTCGGCGCAGTCGCCGCAGCGGACTGCAACCTGCTCTTGGGTCAACTCCAGAAATCTCTCCCGACCCAGCGCGAACTGGCCATAACCGTCGGCGTAGGTCAGGTAGCGCAGCACATCGGCGACCGGCAGGCCCTTTTGGCAGGCGCCATCGCATTTGCCGCACATGCGGCAATAGAGCGGCCGGATAAGCTCCAGATGCGCGGCCAGCAGCTTTTCGTCGCCGGCGGAGAAGGGATGCGCCATGGCTTTGAGGTTCTCGTCCAACTGGTCCATGTCCGTCATGCTGGGAACGGTGGTGGCGACGTTGGGCTTCTGGATGACCCACTTCAACGCCGCCAGCATGGCGCCGTCCTGCTGCAGCTTCTTATAGAGGGGATCGGCTGGCTTCACGTTCCTAAACCCTCCGGCCATCACCTTCATCCCCACCACGCCCATGCCGGCTTTCGCGGCCGCCGCGATCGCCTGCTCCATGCTGGCGTCCATGGAGAAGTTGTAGCCCGTCAGGACCACGTCGAAGACGCCCTTCTGCGCCAGCCAGGGCAGCAGTTGCTGCTGGCCGCTGTGGGTGCTCACGCCGGCGAAGCGGATCTTGCCCTGCTTCTTGGCAAGCTGTTGCGCCTCGATCATGTCGTCGCGAATCTCGGCCGGGCTGCCCTTGCCATGCAGATACCAGATGTCGACGTAATCCGTATTGAGTTCGCGCAGGCTGGCTTCGAGATCCTTCAGCAACCCTTCCTTGTCTTGAGCGCCCGACTTGGTGGAGAGTACGATCTGCTTCCGCCTGGCTCCCAGGGCCGCGCCCACCATGCGTTCGTTGTTGCCGTGCTGGTAGCCGCGGGCGGTATCGAAGTAGTTGATTCCAATATCGGCGGCGCGCTTAATCACGCTGGGGTCCGACGTGATCATGCATCCGAATCCCAGCGTGGTTACCTTCAAACCCGTGCGGCCCAAGGTCTTGTAGTCGAGCTTGACCGGGGAACCGGCGGTCCTTGCAATGGGTTCCTCGGACGGCTGCCAAAGCCCCAAGCGAGAACTGGCGCCCACCACAGGGAGCATCAACCCGGCAGACAGAAATTCACGGCGAGACGTTTTTGACTGCATGAAGTTACCTCCACTAGTAAACCTAGAATTATAGACCCTCATCGTGTATCGCGAATGCGGGCAGAGCCGACAAGACCGCCCGGTACGCGCAGCCGGCGTCCAAAATCAAGCTAAGGGCGCTGGAAACCCTGGTATGGTCCGGTACCGTCGAGGCACACAGATGGACGCCAAAATGGCCGCCTGATGTAAAATAGCCTCTCCCGCCGGAGAGACCATTTTGAGTCAAAACTCATCGTTCATGTTCGTGCCGGGAGGGGGGGGGCGGATTTCCGTTACGTATTGATTCTAAATAAGTTATTGAAACATATAGACGCACGAATCGTTCAAAACGCAGCAAACGCGGTTCTTGAGTACGCTACAAGTACACGAGATTTGAGACGAATAGGATTTGCATTCGGTCGTTTTGATCCATGGCGCGAAGTTCCGGTTGGCAGTTCTGCGAAGGCTGTCTTCCAAAATGTGATGTTGGCAACGCAGTCAACTTCCGCCATGCCGACGTGAACGAAGCCGCGGCGACGGCGGACGCATACGCGTGTTCCTGAGCCGACATGGTCGAGGCGCTCTGAGCTAGTTTGTGTCGCAGAGGAGGAACTCTCTGTGACCCATCTACGTCAGCTCATGCTTGAGGAGTTGCGGCGCCGCAACTTCGCCGATACAACCATCCGCTCGTACCTGCATGGTGTCGAGCACTTCAGCCGACACTTCCATCGTCAACCCGATCAGCTTGGTCCCGAGCACATCCGCGAGTATCAGGCGATGCTCTTCACCAGGTTAAAGTTCAGCCCGAACACGGTAACCCTGCGGCTGGCTGCCTTACGCTTCTTCTACATCCAGGTATTGAAGAGAAGCTGGAGCATCGCCGAGACGCCCTATCCGAAGAAGGTGGTTCACCTTCCGCAGATACTCAGCCAGGAAGAGGTCGCCCGTCTGATTGACGCGGCAGAGTTCCCCTTTCACCGCATCTTGCTGATGACGCTCTATGGCACAGGCGCACGCCGCGCAGAAGCGGCACATCTAAAGGTAAGCGACATCGACAGCCAACGGATGGTCGTTCATATCCGCGAAGGCAAGGGCGGCAAGGACCGCGACGTCATGC
>OCZT010005693.1_pt1 | contig 12402 bp, 14 predicted proteins | sample 1539031 | NCBI WGS metagenome assembly OCZT01 (sample SAMEA3539308, study PRJEB22396) | soil metagenome | biome: tundra; feature: field; material: soil | place: USA | collected 2010-05 | depth 0.15 m
AAGCACTGCTTAGACTATATTTCAAAAGATTCGAGGAGGCTGGACAATACCTCAGGCTCCAGGTTCACGACGAAATCTTTAGTGAAGTTCCTGAGGGATTAGTGGAGGTTGTTGATGCTATCAAAAAAGAGGAAATGGAGAGAGCTGTACCGGAACTGGCTCTTCCTACGAGCTACGGGATGGGTCCTTACCTCTCAATTGATACTGAAAGTAAACAAGGGAAAAGATGGGGACAAATGAAATGAGAGCATACATAGCAGCACCGTGGGTTCAGAAAGAAGCAGCAATCGCCGCAGCTGATAAGTTTAAAGCAGCAGGATTTGGAGTCGTATCGAAGTGGTTCGAGCCCCGTGAAGGGGATATGCACGATCCAGAGACATTCAAAGTCCAAGCCGACAATGACCTTGAGGAACTGAGTGCCGCTGATGTTTTGGTGGTGCTGAACTTAGGGAAGTCTGAGGGGAAGGCTGTGGAACAGGGTTATGCACTTGCTATGGGTATACCTATTGTTGTGGTTGGGGAACGGAGTATAGTAAATATTTTTCAGTATCTGGATGATTTTCGATGTGTTTCAACTGTTGAAGAGGCTATCAAGGAGGCGATTGATGTCACCGAATAAAAAGGCGTTTAAACTAGTTTGTGAACAGTTAGCTGAAGGTCCAGGACATAAGGATCTCACTCTAGACATGATTGGAAATGTCTTCGGCCAAGATTTCTGGATCATTATGGTGATGTGCTTGATGGATGCTGGCGAGGCTTCACGCGCGATTCAAGGAGCCATCAACCGGCTCCGGCAGGGTGAGGAAGAGGAAAGGCTGGTGAACTAACATGGACCAATCAGCGATGAAATATCTAGAGAATTTAGAGAAGCAGAATGCAGCATTTGCTGAATATAACCGTATTCATCAGTCTCCAGCACAGGAACTTGAACGGCCTACCAACCCCAAGCATATAGTCGGCCCCGGAGAGGTGAGGGTAGTTGATCCAGTCACAGGTGGCATGAAGGGTCAGAAGCTCACCCAGATGGGAGCCCTTGATCCTAAAGCATTAATTGAGGTGGGTAAGGTGGCAGGGTATGGAGGGATTAAATATGAAAGATACAACTTTTGCAAAGGTTATAAGTGGTCATTGAGCTATGATGCTTTGCAACGACATCTTATGGCATTTTGGGATGGAGAAGATATTGACCCTGAATCAGGTCTGAGACATTTAGCCGCCGCAGCTTGGCACTGCCTCGCTCTACTCACATTTAGTATCAGAGGGAAGGGCACTGACGATAGGTTTCCTACTTAATAATAGTCGCATACTCATCAACCACTTTATAAGCTCTCACCATCGCTGGATAGAATACCCCTAAGGTATCTCCAGCGATATTTGCGTCTTCACCTACATATCCAAGGATGACACTCACCACTTGACCCTTTGTATCAACAATCGGTCCACCTGACATCCCACCAACGGCATGTAATGAGCCCCCAAAAATAAACATAAATGGCCCATCTTCACCGGGTTGAGTGACTCCTAAAATGCTCAGAGTGAATGTTACGGGATTCTTCTTGACATAGCCAATGAGCTTGACTTCACTATCCTGCGGTGGTTGCTCGCCCAAGATGAGGGCTGGAATATGAACATCTGCACGAATGAGTGCAAGATCTACAATACCATTCATAGCAAGAATGTCCACCTTATGGTCATTAATTAGCATGTCAGCGTCTAGGCAATGATCCGCTGTCATGAAGATACCAGTTTCCTCGTTCACGGAGAAGGCTGAACAATAGCCATCACCGCTATTGAGGGTCACAACTGATTGAAGGGGATCAGTCTTTGGGGTTTGGACTGGTGATAGGGCTAGAGCTATCAGGAGGAGCGGTAGGAGGAGGATTTTCTTCATTGTGTGTATTTACTACTTCGAGGTTTTCAATTGAAACGAGCATAGAGGTTGAGATTTTAGTCACTCTGCCATAATCTTTATCAATGGCATCCCAGTCAGCCCCCAAGGTAATATACTTGGGGGTTTTTGATATTAAGAAGCCTATTGAGATAATATCACATGAGGTTTGTCCCCATGTGATTGCATCTTCCTCGTCAACCCATTTCTCTGCATGGTCTTGTGAATCAGCCCAGAGGACACGGACCATTTGAGGCATTAGATCACCCGCGATGTTGTACTTCCACCTTCAGCCTTTAGGTCGCGGAACCATCCATGACATTTATTACAGCAGTAGCGTTTATAGCTACGTGTGAGCGCATAATATGTTCCGCGTGACTGGATCTTTGTCGATCCACAACGGGGACACCCAGTTCCTCCATAGAGCTGACGATTGACATGATTTTCAATAAATGGTGATAGTTTGAGGAATACCTTTTCAAGTAAGGTTACATCCTGTCGATTGTAGGCAACCATTTCTTTGATTGCTTGCTTCTCACCATTGAAAACACGCATCCAAAGCCCAGTTGTAGTATGCTTTTTTCGCCCAACCCCCAGGTAGCCACCAATGTAATCTAGTCGATTGCTATTAAAAAGCAATTTAGATTTGGCTACCTTATAGGTATCTATACTTGTTATGGGGGGTAACGGTGGTAGATTATGAAACAAAATTCTAGTGTCTAGATATTTCTTGTCAAAATTATCGCTGTTATGTCCAACTAGGACATCGGCTTCAGCCATAATAGCATACAAGGTTTCTACAACATATTTGTCATTTGAGGGGTCTTTAGCAAATAACTTTGGATCATCTAAGACAGATACTGAATGAATAGTTTTTTCATCCAGCCATTTCCACGAGGCGCAAATAATGGATCTTTCTTTTATAATAGAATCTGGGTTAATAAAATCATTATATTTCAAGGCAAATACTGTTACCGCCTCAAGACTCGTTTCCAAATCGTACAATAAAATCCTAGGCTTGGCCATTCAAACTCCTGTTTAAGGTTGACGAATCTTGCTCTGAAGTGACCAGTGTAGCATGTCTAGGTGTTCTTGTCAACCTTATCCTTAGCCGTCATGTAGGAGATGGACCAGTTGGCTCGGACAATCATCAACCCCGCTGGGTCAATGGGACCGGGTTTCTCAAAGGTGGCTGTGTCGGGATGATCGCCCTTGGTTTTACAGAGAGCACTGATTAAAGTACATACCCTATTGTGGGTGACTGCAATATAGAGTTTATCTGATTCTATGATTTCAGTGAGAAATGGCACACTTCGATCAAGGAAGGTCTGGAAGGGTTCACCCTCCTTCACGGGTTTTGTGGGGTTCTCCATAAAGTCCTTGAGGGCTTTGTGGGTGTTATTTGTGGTTTCTAGACCAGTTAAATAGCCATAATTCCAGTCCCTGAGTTCCTCACGAGGGTTGAGTTCCATACTGAGAGCTTGACCGATTTCCTCGGCGGTCTGGACTGCTCGCAAGAGGTCTGAGGTATAGAGTTTAGAGACATCCTCAACAGCCGCTAGGGATTCAGCAGTCTCCCTGCTGGCCTTCATGCCATCTAGGGTAAGGGGAATGGAGAGCCATCCTCGGAGCTTTTCCTTGCCATCTTCGTTGTAAATCGTATGTGCGTGTCTTACCGCGATCAACATTATTTCCCACCCCTACTTAAAAGAGCCCAATATGCTTCTTCAACAGGGTCAACAATCCCCCTAAGTCCTGCTCTTGCAACATTATACAGTCCTTCACCACCCACAGGGGTATGGAAGGGGTTGGTTTCACCTAGGGTTTCTTGGACTGGACCTATGTAGGTTGAGGCTTCGGATGCTGGATTAAGGGCTCCTCTAAGCCCCGCAAGAGCCTCAGGAGCGACTTTCACAACCCCTTGGGCCGCTTGCCCTACCCCAGACATGATTGAGCCCCAGGGAGGCACTGGCATCTGCCCACGGCTAATGAGGGAGGGGTCGGGGGAGGAGGGGTTGGAACTGATGGAAGAAGCCTTGCGGAGGGCATCAAGTGGATTTTGTGGCATATGATTACTTTAAAAACTGAAGTGCCCTGTCGAGCCAGCCATCAATGTAGGCAACCTGCGAGGGATTTTTATGAATGATCTTCCCAATCATCCTAATCCTTGCAGCAACTAATAGATTATTAAGTGGGAGGGTTGAGGCTGCAATAGCTGTTAGGGTTGTTGCACCAAGAACCCCATCCACAGGAACCTGAAGAATGGCTTGAAGCTTTTGGATAGCAATCATGGGACCGCTATTCACACCATAATCTACAAGCTGGGCTTGGAGTTGAGGGTCGGTGACTTTATCAAAACCGGGTCCAACCACATACTTCTGGATATAGATTGCCCGAGCCTGAGCCTCGGTCGGCGCACCGTTCTTCCAAGCTTCTGGATTTGCAGTCTTGGATATTCCGAATGCAGTAGGGCCTCCTTTGTCTGTTGGATCATTAGTAGCAGCTCCTTCAGTTTTAATTTCTTTGGTGATGATGTCATTTATAGAGGGCATGAACGACTCCGGTTATGAGTTATCGCGGAAATGGCTGCGTTGTGGTTGTAACAGTTGAAGGTGCAGCTGGTGCTGCGGCAGGCATGTTGATTGTCACAGGTGGTACCACATTCGCTGTGCCACGTTGATTAACAAATGTATAAACACCCATGAGTGCTGTAATAAACATTAGTAAACCCACTAATAATTTAGCACTGTCGCTCAAACCCTGTTGCTGGCCTTTACTAGCTACTTGGTTATCAGAAATTACTGTCACAGCATCAAATAGTTTTTTTAACGCTGGATCAGTCACATCAGATTTACCCTGTCCGGTATAAGACGCCTTTTCAAGGGCTGCTAGTCGTTCCATAATTGGACTTACGATCCGATCAGTCTGATTAGCAATGGTTGTAGCGGTATTAGCAACCTGTGTGCGGAGCGTTTCTGCAGTTGCTTGCGTTGTAGTGGCGAGCGTTTGTGTAGCTGCAAGAAACTGTGCAGCAGTCGTACTTACTGCGGATACGTCAATCTGACGAATGGCATCAAGACGTTTTGATTCACTTTCTCGCATCTCTTTTGTGTGATTGGATCGAAGTTGAGATATCGCATCCTCAGCCTTTGCTCGGTTACATGCAGCTTTCTCCATCGCATCAAGTCGAGCATCGAGATATTTATTATTTAAATCACGTAGGTCATCTTGACGTTGGCTGAGGGCTTCGCTAAGGGCTTTGACATTCTCAGTTGGGTCAGTGAGGACATTTCCGGCATAATCAACACCGAGGCCTGCCCCACTCCGTACTCGTTTGTGATGATTTACAGTCTCATTCATTATCGTGCGGCTCCTGATTTTTGTTGTGCTTGGTCAATAACGGCTGGGATGAACTGATCGAGGCCGTTCGCGGCAAGTTGACGAACCCACTCGAACACTGATGAATTTGGTGGGGGTGGTTCCATGTTGGCACGAAGACCTGGGATGAGGTCGTAGATTTCACGAGCGTCCTGACCCCCGATAGCTTCACCGAGGGCGAACGGGAGGCCATAGGAGGCCATGCCTGCTCGACGTAATCCCTTAATTCCTCCTGATGTTGGATCTCCAGCTTCTGCATTGGCTGAATCAATACCACCAGTTGCGATTCCTAGACCTGTGGCTAATGTGCCCATGCCTTGGCGTGCAAGTCGAGTTGAGGGATCGCCCATGAACATCCCAATACCGGGGGTGCGTTCAAGGCCACGCTCAGCAATGTTAGTCCCAATGCGTGCGAAGGGGCGGATGGCTCTAACGATTTGTCCACCAGCACCGGGGAGGTTTTGTGCGGAGAGCCACCATCTTCCAAGGGCTGTTGTGGGATCACCTAGCATCATGGACTTGGTAGCTTCTTCAGCTGGAACTCCAGCACGTTGCATGGCCTTGGAGGTAAGGTTTTGGGCAGCGGCGAAGGGTTTCGTCACCCATCCTAGGGCTCCAGTTGGGGTTTCCTCACGCGCAAGGTTTGTCTCACCTAAGACTTGGCGAGCGATTTCAGGATTCTTCCAGCCCTCGATGTAATCCTTAGCAAGGGCATGGACATTGAGGACTTCCTTACCCATTCGTATCATTGTGGCAGAGTCACCAGACATGCCTTTCTCACCCATCAAACCTATATAGGCACCAATGTCAGATAGGGGCTTCTTAATCTGTGCCAAACCCGAAAGGAGGCCTGAGTTACGCCAGTTGATAAGTTCCTTGAGGGCACCAAAGCTACCGGGATTACCTTTTTCTAGTGCTTGCTGAAACCCACTCCTCCCAGCATATCCAGCAATAGCTCCACCCACAGCACCCTTGAGAGCACCATAGGTTGGGTCATCGGGCTCCATTGTTGAGCCTAGAGTTGCTCCAATGGGAGCACCAACGGCGGCATAGGCGAGACGTGAACCTAGACCTGGACCGAGATGTTCCTGGACTGAAGCAGGGAGCTTACTGACGAGGTTTGCTGCTGCTGTTCTGCCACCTGAGGTTTCAAACACTGTTGGATCGTTGGCTGCGGCGGCTCCGACTGACTTAGGTGGAAGTCCCGGACCTTTATCTTGCATTCCTAGAGCCTTCTGAAGTTCCTCAAGCTTATTGATGCGTTCATCAATGGGTTTGGAGTAGATGTCACCTGAGACATCGGGGGCACCGGCTACTGGGGATTCACCAGCTGAGGGAGGTGCTGGGGTTTCAGGAATAGGAATCCCCTCAGATGCGAGTCGATCAGCACCAACGGTTGATTTATTATACTTTCCACCTTGGACATCATACTGAGCAAAATGACCACCGAGGCCGTCTTCTTGGAAGTGCCGGAAGGTGGCTGTTGGGGTTGCTTCGGCTGCTGCTGCTACAGGTGCTACTGCTCCCTGTTGGGCAGCAATATCAGGTGAAACCTTCTCTGAAAGGAATTTTGCGAGATTTGGTGTTCCTCTCGTGGGGAGACCAGCTTTGGCTGCTTCGGTTTGGAGGGCTACACCGAGCTGCTGTTTAGCTAGAGGATTGATCCCTGTTTCACCTTTAACATTACGATAGGCTTCACCTACGGCATCTACAGGGGATTTGAAGAATTTAGCTAATGGGGATTGTGGAACAATAGCTGGTTGTTCAACCTGGTTTGCTAAGTCTGTTAATGGTTGGCCTGCTGTTTCTAACTCATTTTGAATTTGGGTTGCTTGCTGTTTAAACTTATCAGCAGAATCAGTTATACCAGATAAATTTGCTTGAATCCTAGCTGTTCTTGCAGCCCGCGCAGGTCTGGATAAAATTGGATTATCGGGAAAGGGATCAGGTGTTATAGATGTAACCTCAGGTGTAGCAGTCCCACCCAATGTCTTCATCAAATCAGGGTACGTTTTTTGAAGCTGTTTCACACGCTCTGGATCGAGTGGTTCTCCCCCGATTGACATGGCAGTTGGTTTAGATGGCACCTTAGGACCAAGCCCCGGTGGTACGAAATCGGGTGGAGTGGTTGGCCTTGGTGTTAACACCTTTGCAAGGGGTGAAGTTGATGAAGCTGCTTCTTTGACAGGTTTTGGCTTCTTCCAGCCATAAGTAACAGACTCTTTCCCACCTTCAATAGGTGCTGAATATGATTCTGTAGGTGTACTTGGAGTCCTTACAGCACCTTCAGCTCTTGCGTTTTGAATCTCAGTAGCTGCAGCAGCATTTTTCGCATCTATAGCAGCCTGTTTTGCCGCAGCCGCTTCAGCTTTCAGAAAACTTGCCGATGGTGCGACATCAGGTGCATAGGTCTGTTGTTCAGGATAGGCTACCGATCCCGGACTTGCTCCATATCCAGGTTCATCAAAGTTTGCAGGGCTTGTAGGTGTGATGTTAGCGACCACATCTGGATTCACTGGAACCACATTGCTTCGCTGAACTTCAGTTGGGGTATAACGTGGTTTTCCACCCTTGACTCCAGGGGCAAGTCCACCAGTCCCTGGACCAGTTCGTGAAGTGGGTTCATAGACATACTCAGGAGCCTTGACAGCACCAGCTTCAGTTGGAGCCTTTGCATGACCAAAGAACTTCGACAGTAACCCACCAGTTGCTGCACCAATACCAGCATTTGTAGCAATGGCGGTTGGATCTAGTGATTGTCCTGATGCAAGTTCCCTTGCACCTGTTCCAACTGCACCATAGAGCCCGCTGCGGAGCATGGAGGTGCCAATCTTACCAGCTTTGAGAATCTCACCAAATGGCACCGCACCGATAGCACCTTCAGTAGCAATTCGAGTTGGACTGATATCTGATCCCTCAACTCCTTCTGCAAGGGTTTCACCTGCAGCGTTGATGGCAGCTCCAGGAACCATGCCTTCAGCACCAAGGATACCCGCACCGGCTCGCACACCCGTAGCAGCTAAACCTCTCCACCCACCTAGACGGTCAATGAATGATTGAGGTGGTGCAGATTTGGTTTCATTAGAGTCCCATGCCTTGCCACCAAGGATAGGTTGTGGAGTTGATGATCCAGCTCTAGCTTGATCAGCTAAAGCATTATAATCAACACTTGGCGCTGCAGGTGCCTGCCTTGCTTGATCTGCAAGAGCATAGTAATCAACAGGGTTTTGGGTAGGATCGGGCATTATCTTCCACCAATGGCTTGTCTAAACCTATCTGCCGCTGCTTGATCATCAAATGGATGCTGTCCACCATTTGGGTCGGTGACGATGATTGTACCAGTTCCAGGTTGAACTCCCAAAACCGTTGGAGCAGGTTGTCCACCTTGAGATGGGAACATACTCTTATAACGAGCCACATCTTGGTCAGCTTCAGCTTGTGCCTGAGCTAATGACTTCCCACCAGGGAGTTTTGATTGAGCATAGGCCATTGCATAGGCTCCAGACATTGGAGTGTGAAGATCACGCTGGCGTTGAATAGCGGCGGTGTAGGCTCGTTGATCTGCAACTCCAGCTGGACCACTAGGAGACATCTGATTCGGGGCCATCGGTTTGATTCCAACGTTACCAATATTGATAGCACTAGTCTGGCCAGGATGAGCCGTCATATAATCCTGCAAGGCTTGATACCTATTGGTCATCCCCTGATTTTGAATTTTAGCAACATTTTCTCGACTCGTCGCTTCAGCAGTAGCTACGGCAAGAGGGCTACCAGCCTTTTGTGTTTCGATGTTTCTAATATATTGACCTTGTTGTTGGGTTGGCGAGAGTGCTTGACCAGTTGGAAGCCCAAATCCAGCCTGTTGAGCAGCTGTGTTGGCTGAATCAATTCCTCGCATCTTGTTGAGAGGAGTGCTTGGATTGGCTAAATCACCCTCATATCGTTCAGCCTGACCTTTCCAAGCCATTGCAGGACCAACATCTGCTGGATTACCAGTTTTTAAAAGCTGTGTTGCACGATCCTCAAATTCACTCTTCCGAGCCTGTTGTAGGCCTTCGAGAGCAATGTTCGGATCTTGCTGAGTTTGATGAAGGTTGAGAGCAGAGATATCCCCAGGTTGTGTAGCAGGACCATTAAAGTGTAATGATCCACCTTTTAATGGATCATCAATAGGCGGTGCTGGAATATTTATCTGTGCTGCCTGATCGCCAGAAAGTCTAGGAGTAAAACCTGGGGCGATACTAGGCTGTGGTGCAACTGGAGGTGTAGGAAGCGCATCTTCTAAGCCTGCCAAAGCCCCTGAAGAGGTCTGAGGAACAGGCATCCCACCTGGCTGATAACGTCTCCACATAGGATCAGCATGCCACTGTCCTGTGGTTGGGTCAAAGCGTGGATCTTGTGTCTGTGGATCGGGCATAATTACCTACCTGCCAGAGGTTGAATGGTGCTTGTTAGCATTGGTGCAGCACCAGGATATTTCTTGTTATAATAATTTGTGGGATCAGCCACTCCAACTGGTGCATGTTGAGGAGCTGCAGCTTGGAGGCCATTGAGGGGTGCATCAGGTTCACCGGGTTCAGTGAATCTATTGGGGTTTGTCATTGGTATATTAGGTGCTCCTGCAGCACCTGGAACTGATCCACTATAATATGGACCTCTATTGCCATTCCTACCATATGTCTCAGTGCCAGAGAAATCGGTTGGGGCTTGAAAACCTGTGAGTTGATTTGTTCCAACTGGATTAGCACCAGCAAACTTATCAACCCCAGCTTCATTTATGGCTTGGAAATAACCTTGCCACTGTGGATCAGGAAGAGGGCCAAACCCTTGATAGGGCTGTTGATTTGCTACAGCCCGTTGCTTGAGCCCAATCCCCAATGGATCAGTAGAAGGGTCAAACGCCTGTAGACCTTGAATAGGATTCATATTAATAAGCCGCCGTTCCACCGTAGCCAGTGTTTGAACCACTCATTCCATAGAGGGATTGTAACTGCTTGAGTGCCAGTTCCTGTTGAGATAATCCTAGTTGACCATATCCAAGTCCAAGTGTACCCGCTGCTTCCTGTTGTTGAATATCCTGGCCACGCTGAGTAACCCCACCTTGATACTCAAGACCCTGCTGTGCCAGATCCTGACCACGTTGAGCTACAAGACTATTCGTTGCAGCTTCAGATGCTCCAATGTCCTGACCCCGCTGTGTGGCACCAAGATTTGCCTGTGCTTGGAGTTGACCCAGGTTCTGACCTCTCTGAGTAATATCACCCTGATATGAGGTAACAGCATTCTGTTCCGCAATAGCAGCATTGTTAATAGCCTGTTGCCGTGCAGTGTCGCCTAGTTGTTGCTGGCCGGATTGGATAATCCCAACTTGACCTCTACCTTCAACACCTGAACCACTAATCCCTCTACCTGCCATTAGGCCGGCTAGAGCAGAGGAGCTACTTCTAGCAGTTTGACCAACAAGGTCCTTCGCTCCAGCCCAAGCTGCGGAGTTTGCAGCAGATTGATCTGGTCCTTGGATTGCAGCAACCTGACCTGGGGTTGAGCCCATTTGAACCTGTTGTGGGGTTCCAGTGGGAGTAATTTGTGTTGGCGTTTGTGGAGTCCCAACCATGGGAGCTGGAGAGCCTGACGTACCATATACTCCAGTACCACCCGCTCCTGTTGAACCATAACTACCACTTGCATTCCCAGTGGGGGCACCAAACGCTGATGCTATACCTTGCGGAAAAGCACCCGTGAGGCCTTTTATCTGGGCAGCAGTATCCTGACCTAGAGAGGTAGGAGTCCTAACATACTGCATCTGCACTGGATCATACTTATATCCAGATGGTGCAGATGACTGCAAATTAGTGAGAGCACTTCCATTTGGCCCTCCCTGAGAAGTCTGCCACCAGGGAGTTGCTGTACCTTGAATACCACCAGCCATAATATATTCCTTTACCTTCTACCTAAGATTGATACTGGGCTAACCTCGACCCCATAAAGTTGAACATCCTGCCCAACTTCATCGTTTGTAAATTCAAATTCCACATGCTTGCCAGTCCCCACTCGTTGAAGTCGTTGACGCGATTGAGTCATATCCCACACGGGATCGGTCACTACAGAGGCATTCAGTTCCCCAACCTCTAAGTGGATATTCATGGTTCCTGTTGATTGAGCTTTCCCTACCACCGAGAGTTCACCGTAGTATTTATCAAGATCGGGTTCATCCATTCCATAGCGTTTGGTCTGGACATCCATAATGATAGCAGAAGCTGGTCCATCGGTTCTAGTTTCCTGTTCACGATAGAGATTGCTATCAGTTCCCCCTACTGTTGGCCGAGGAACAAGATTTCCATCAAGGAGCGTAAATGTGGAGGTTGGCGAGAATGCACTAGTGAGATGTGGTCCCCACCATGTTTTGTCGATAAGATCATACTCTACCCAAGTGATATCAGTGGTCGAACCTGCCTCAAAGAGATAAAGTCGATACTTAAACCTAACAGGGTCAACCGTACCAAAGGCATATTGAAACATGCTTCTATTAAAATAGTTGTCGGTAGCAAACCATGATCTCACACTTCCGTGGAGTTGAACGCTGGTTGCACCAACAAGTGACTTACCATCACTTACACATTCAATCCCAGCATCACTCCACTGATACACTCCATCTTCCCAAAGGAAATAGACTACATCTCTATAGACTGCAACAGATTCCTGTGAACTCACACCTAAATTTTGGGACAGCTTAACAATGGAGAAGTCCGTGTCATCAGTCCCTGTAAGCATGAGTAGTTGGTTTTGTCTACCAATCCCAAGATATTCACGTCTAGGGAGGAGGGCTCTAATGCCTACACTATCCGACCCCACTGATGGGATGGGAAACACATTATCTTGTGTCCATGCATACATGAGTCCGACTTCAGTATATCTTAGGTCATCAATGTCAATTCTATCAACTCCAAAGAGTCTGTTTCTGAACTCAGCAATCATTGTGAGATCGGGTGGAGTTCCTAAGAGAGGTGCGGCTACTAATGAAAGTCCTGCGTCACTGAGATCATCTTGAATTGAGGTAACAATATTCCCATCAAGATCAACCCACTGGAAGAGGATCGCACCGAGGTTCGTTGGTCTATAGATACGTCTAAGATCGG